>Ga0315274_10014808_pt1 | contig 11055 bp, 7 predicted proteins | sample YL17G02_20_MG_FD_203700 | JGI IMG/M metagenome (GOLD analysis project Ga0315274, IMG submission 203700) | Sediment microbial communities from Yellowstone Lake, YNP, Wyoming, USA - YL17G02_20 | ecosystem: Environmental > Aquatic > Freshwater > Lake > Sediment | place: USA: Wyoming | collected...
CCATTTTCGCACCGACGCGCCCATCAGGGTGACTCTGGGTATGATTCACTGCGGGCAACCCTTCGGTTGCCAAGACAACCGATAGATACGCTTGTTTGAGGGCTAGCGGTGCGTTTCCTGGACGACGTGATTGACGTCAACCACTACCCGTTGCCCCGGATCGAGCGCGTTACCAAGGGAAACCGAAAGGTGGGGTTGGGCGTGATGGGCTTCGCTGACCTGCTTTTCACGCTCGGCATTCCCTACGACTCGGACGAGGCGTTGAAACTCGGCGAAACGCTGATGGCGGAGGTCTCCCGCGCCGCGCGCGAAGCAGCGGAAATCTTGGCCGAGGAGAGAGGGCCGTTTCCCAATTTCAAACGCAGCCTCTGCGACAAGCCGGGCGCACCAAAGCTGCGCAACGCCACCCGAACGACCATTGCGCCTACGGGCACGCTCAGCCTGCTTGCGGGCGTTTCGAGCGGGATCGAGCCGAACTATGCGTTGGCCTACCACCGCAGAGTCGGGGACGCGTCGGTCGCGGTGGTGAATCCTGTCTTCGAACGATTGGCGCACGAACGGGGTCTCTACACGCCTGGGCTGGTGGAGGATCTGCTCAGGGGCGGCGCCATCAAGGACGTCGAGGGAATCCCGGAAGATGTTCGCCGTGTTTTCGTGACCGCGCTTGAGGTCTCGCCCGAGTGGCACGTCCGGATGCAAGCCGCGTTCCAGAAACACACGGACAACGCGGTCTCGAAGACCATCAACTTGCCGGCAACCGCCGGCGTGGATGTCGTGAAAGAGGCTTTCCTCACGGCCTGGCGGCTCGGTTGCAAAGGGCTCACGGTTTACCGCGACGGCAGCAGACCCGAACAGATCTTCGCCGCGGGGCCACCGCGCGCGACCCCGGGTCAACCGCGTGAACGCCCGGAAAGAACAACCGGCATGACGAAAAAGGCCCGGGTGGGGTGCGGGAACCTTTACATCACAGTCAACCGCGACGACCAGGGCCTGTGCGAGGTCTTCACCGTCGTCGGCCGCGCCGGCGGCTGTCCCTCGCAGTCCGAGGCAGCGAGTCGCCTTGTCTCCATCGCGCTGCGCGCCGGCGTTGAGCCTGACGCCATCGTCGAGCAACTGCGAGGCATACGGTGTCACTCGACGGTCGCCGCGAAAAGAACAAGCGACGGCGCCGAGGTTCTCTCTTGCCCCGATGCCATTGGAAGAACAATCGCCGAGTTCATGAATCACAGCGACAACGGCACCGAACCGGCTCTGCCGCAACGCTGCCCGGACTGCGGCAACAAACTCGAACAACAAAACGGGCGCTGCGTGATTTGTCGCTCCTGCGGCTTCAGCCGATGCTTCTGACGGTAACGCGGGAGACGATTGCAGATGAGGGACAAAACCCGGGGTCCGGCGGGATCGGTCGAAAAGTGATCGCGGGCAGAGGCCAATCACCTTGTCCGGAGGGACAAGCATGAAGTTCTTGACGACGCGCGAGATGGCCCGCTACCTTCAGGTCAGCAAGTCTGCTCTCCGAACCCTGGTCCGCCAGGGGCGGATTCCGCATCTGCGGCTCGGACCGCGCACCATCCGGTTCGACCCCGAGGCGCTCGACTCCTGGCGGAAACAGTTCTTTGACAAAGGAGGGCACGAAAATGACGCTCAGAAGACACCATCACTCGAACGTGTGGATTTATCAGTGCAAAGTTGGAAACCGGACGGTCTCGCGGTCAACCGGCCAGACCTACCGCAAGAAAGCCGAGAGAGAAATCTCCCGCCTCCGCAAAGAGATTCAGTTGCTGCGCGCACGGCCAAATGGCTTGCCGACATTGAGCAAGGCGATCGTGGATGAAGTGGCTCTGATCGAGCGCGATATTTCCGTGCAGCAGGCGCGGCGGTGCGATTGGGCGCTCAGGAGTTTTGTCCGGTTCGCCGGCCACGGCGACTGGACGCTGGATCGTTTCGACTCCAAGTTCCTGGAGGATTATCAGCGCGATCGCCTGGGGACGCCGCAGAAACGCGGGCGCGGGCACAAACGCCGGAGGACGGCGGCCCGGGCCACAGTCGTAAAGGAGATCGCCCTGGTGCGCCGCATGTTTGGGCGCTACGGGATCGTGCTGGCCAAGCCCAGTCCGAAGCGGGGCCGAAGGACGCCTCACCGCGTCTTTACCCAGGACGAACTGCGGCGGTTCTTTGCCGCCTGTCCGCCGCGCTACCAGACGCTCTATCAGCTGATGCTCGCGACCGGGGCGCGCCAGGCCGAACTGGTTCCCTCGACCCAGGGATCCACGCACACGCCGTTGCTCAAGAAAGAAGTGGACCTGAGCCATTGCACGGTCACGATCCGATCGGCCAAACGCCGGTCCATTGACGACAACGAACCGATTGTGCGGACGATCCCCATTGCGGAAGACCTGGCCGAGAGGCTGCGCCGGGAGATGGACGCGACGCCGGGGCCGTTCGTCTTCCTGCCGTCCCACAGCATCCTTCGCGACTTCCAGGCGATTCTCAAGCGGGCGGGGATCGAGAAGATTGACGTGGCGGGTTACAAAATCACGTCGCATTCGTTTCGGCACACGTGGGCCACATGGATGGGCAGGAAGATACCGCTGCTCACGCTCAAGGCGGCCTTGGGTCACACGACCACGCGGATGACCGAGAAGTATGCTCACATCGAGGCGGAGGGGCTTCCTGTGGTGGATGTGGCGAGTGTGCTGATGGCAGAGGTCAACGAGGGGCGCGATGCTACGGGTGCAACATGCGGGTGTAACATCGTTGACATGGCGTTGCGTGCTTCACCGTAACCTCAGTAAAATCAATGGTGGGTGATGGGGGACTTGAACCCTCGACCTCTGCCATGTGAGGGCAGCGCTCTAGCCGGCTGAGCTAATCACCCAACGAGGGAAGTTCTTACGACCGACTCGTCGTCACTGTAAAGAGAAAAGTCCGCTAACCTCCACGTCCGAGAGCCGTTGTTCAGAGGAGCAGATTCATTCCCCCTCGAAACACGAAGCCGCACCAAGAAAGAACCCTGAGACTTCCTCTCCATTCCGCACTCTGCACTCCGCATTCCGCATTCGTCTCAGGCGATCTTGAGCATCTCCTTGATCTTCATCACGGCCGAACCGGCGTCGGGGGCATAGCCGCTGGCGCCGACTTCGTTGGCATATTCCTGCGTCACGGGCGCGCCGCCGATCACCGTGACCACGTCGGCGCCGACCTCGCTCTTGAGGCCCTCGATGATCGTTTTCATGCCGGGCATGGTCGTGGTCAGCAGGGCCGACATGCCGACCACCGCGTGCGGGCGTTCTTTGCGGGCCGCGACAAACTTCTCGCGCGACACATCCACCCCTAGGTCCACGATCTCGAAGCCCGCCCCGCCGACCATCATCGCCACGACGTTCTTGCCGATGTCGTGCATGTCGCCTTTGACCGTGCCGATGATGAGCGTCCCCAGCGGCTTGACGCCCTGGGCGACGAGCAGCGGCCGCACCTGGTCCATGCCGGCCTTCATGGCCTTCTCGGCGATCATGATGTCGGGAAGGAAAATCTCGCCACTGCGAAATTTCTCCGTCAGCACGTTCATCCCCGCCACCAGGCCCTTGTTCAGGATGTCCACGACGGGGATGTTCTGTTCGATGGCCTGTTTGGTCAGCTCAAAGACGCCCGGTTGGCCCTTCAGGTCGGGAGGATAATTCGAGTCGCGATTGGCCTTGCCGCGAATGACGCACTCGGCGATTTGTTCCAACAGCCCCATTGTTGCCTCCTGTTTGCCTCCAAAGGGAATGCGAATTGCCCCGCAAGAAGACCGAAAGACAGCCCTTGGTAGCCGGCGGGCGGATGGAAATCAACAAGAAAACTCGTTTTGATCCGACGCCCAGAAGGAACGATGCAAGATCGCGCTTGCAGCGCCCCGGCTTTCGTGGTATCGTCAATGTAGATACTGACGCAAGGAGGTTCCCGTGAACGCGAAAATCCAGAAATGGGGGAATAGCCTGGCATTGCGGATTCCCAAGACGGTGGCGGACGACACTCACCTTGGGAACGGGTCGGTTGTGAGCCTCGCTGTCCGAGGCGGAAAGATGATCGTCGAGCCGGTGCGAAAAACCAAGTACTCGCTCGAGAAACTGTTGGAAGGCGTGTCGAGGAAGAACATCCACCCCTCCGTTGACACGGGTCCGGCGGCGGGTCGGGAGGTGTGGTAATGGCCCTGCCGTATTGTCCCCGTCGAGGAGACATCGTCTGGTTGAGTTTCCATCCGCAAGCCGGCCATGAACAGGCCGGCCGCAGACCCGCACTTGTTCTCTCGCCAGAGTCGTACAACCGAAAAGTCGGACTGGCCCTTTTCTGCCCGATAACGACTCAAGTGAAAGGCTACCCATTTGAGGTCGCCGTTCCGCCTGGCCTCGAAGTGTCGGGCGCCGTCTTGTCCGATCAACTCAAGAGCCTCGACTGGAAAGCCAGGGATACACGTTTTTGCTGCCAAGTGCCGGCCGGAACGATCGAAGAAGCCGTGGGCAAGCTGGGCACGTTGCTGGAGATATGAGAAGCGGAACCGAACAAGGCGATCAGCCCAAGCGTCGCCCCGCGTCGGCAGGTCTGGAAGACGAATGACAGATTGCCAATCAGAAGCGTTCAACGGTTTCCCGACCTTTACTTCTTTCAAAGATCTCGACTCAAACCTTTGACGGGATAACAGGATTGACGGGATTCTGAAACCCGGGCCGGGGACATCCCCTGGCTGACATCCCGTCCTACTTCCGGGCGCAGGGCGGCTTGATTCCGCGCACCTTGGTCTCGATCGCCAGGAACTGTTTGCCCGACGTGACGAAGAGCGTGCGGAAGTCCTTGCCGCCAAACGTCACGTTCGAGGCGGACGGAACCTTGATGATCCCGATCGGCTTGCCGTCGGGCGAATAGACGCCGATGCCCATGCGACCGAGCGCCACGTAAAGGTTGCCGTGTTCGTCGAGCGTCATGCCGTCGGGCCCGCCGGGCAGGTCAATCCACTTGGTTTCGTTGGCGAGAACGCCCGGCGACTTCACGTCGTACTTATAGATCATCCTGCCGCCGTTGTCGGCCAGATAGAGCGTCTTGCAGTCGGCCGAAAGCAGGATGCCGTTGGGCTTCTTGCAGACGGTCGAGACGCGCGTGACCTTGCCTTGCGGCGAAACGTAATAGACGTCTTCCTTCATCACGGCCTTCTGTTTGCCATGCGAATAGCAGGGATCGGTGAAGTAAAAGCCGTCCACTTCATCCACGGTCAGGTCGTTGGGCTCGTTGAAGTGTTGCCCGTCAATTTCGCCGGCCAGAACCGTTTTCTTCCTGGCGGCGACGTCGAGCTTGACGATGCGGTAGGCCGCGCCTTCGCACACGTACAGCTCGCCTTTGCTGTTCATCATCATGCCGTTGGCGTCGGTGCTGTCGGTGACAAAGGGGCGGACGCTTTTGCCGACCTCGTAGAAGTGGATCGAGTTGTTCTGTCCGTCGGAGAAGTAGATGTTGCCCTGACTGTCGCCGGCGGGGCCTTCGCAGAAGCCATAGCCTTCGCCGATGACTTGCGGCTGCGTCCCCGACGCGACGATGTCGTTGAGGGTCATCACGCCGCCGGCGGCGAATGCCGAACCAACCATCCATCCGATGCAGCACAACCACGCCACGATCCGTCTCGAGTCCATCATGGCCTCTCCTTTGTTGTGGGAATCGCGCCGTTGCGGCGCGTGCGAACGCAGCGGACTGTGGCACGGCGCCTGTGCACGTGTCAAGCAATAGTGGCGCAGGCTGTCAGCCTGTGCGCCGTCCTTTCCAGGGCCAATTGGACCTAATGGGTCCTATAGGTCTGATAGGACCGATCGGCCCCACGCCTTTTCAGAAAAAGCACTTTACATCGAAAGCCTGCCGCCATAGGACTGCTGTGGGAAACAGGTTTGCGCGGGCGATCCGGCTCACTCTCTCATTGCATGCGGAACATAGGAGATTCGCGTGGATCTCAAACGCACGCTTTATCAACTCTGGAAAGAGAATCCGGAGCGCCCGTGCCTGGTGGATGAGGACCAGCGTTGGACGCTCGACCAGGTGGTGCGCCGCTCCGTGGCTCTGTCGCGCCTGATTGTCATGGGCGATCAAAGCGAAACGGGCCACGTCGCCCTGATCCTGCCCAACAGCGAGATGTTCGTGACGTGCTTTCTGGGCTGTCTGGCGGCCGATCGCGCGGCGGTGCCGATCAACTATTTGATGACGCCGCCCGAGGTGGCGTTCATCCTCGACCACGCGCAAGTTCGGCTGGCCGTGACGGTTTCGGCCTTTCGGCCGCTCTTGGAGGCCGCCTGCCAAGCCTGCCCGACTCCGGTCCGTGTGGCCTATCTCGACGAAATGCTGGCCGGGTTCGGCGCCGAGCAGATCGCCTCCGCGGTGGCCATGGCCGATCCCGCCGTGCTCGATTCGGGCGCCGACGATCCCGGGCGCACGGCCTGCTTGATCTACACGAGCGGAACGACCGGGGTGGCGAAAGGCGTGATGCTCAGCCACGGCAACCTGGTGGCCAATTGCGCGAGTGTGCGCGAGGCGCTTGTGGTTTATCCCCAGGACGTTTTCCTCGCCGTCTTGCCGTTGTTCCACGCCTTCGGACTGACCGCGACGCTGTTTCTGCCGCTGCTGTGGGGGGCGAGCACGGTCTTGATGCGGCGGTTTCATCCAACCGCGACCATCGAGGTGGTTGAGCGCGAGAAGGTCACGATCCTTCCGATGGTGGCCTCGATGTTTGCGTTGCTGATGCGCGTGGCCGCGCGCGAACCGTCGCGTCTGTCGAGCGTGCGAATGGCCATCGCCGGCGGCGGTCCGCTCCCGCCTTCACTGGCCGAGGAATTTCAGCAACGTTTGGGATTCCCCATCTTCCAGGGGTATGGATTGACCGAGGCCTCGCCCGTTGTGGCGACGAACCATCCCTGGGCCTGCCGGCCGACGAGCGTGGGGCGGCCCTTGCCGGGACTGCGGGTCGAGATTCGCGACGATGACGGCAAGGTCTTGCCGGCCGGCGAGACCGGCGAGGTCTTCGTCGCTGGCGGAAGCGTCATGGCCGGCTACTACCGCAACCCCGAAGCGACCGCCGCGACGGTTGACGCGAACGGGTGGCTGCGAACCGGCGACACCGGCTATCTCGACGCCGACGGTTTTCTTTACGTCACCGGCCGCAAGAAGGACATGATCATCCAGTCCGGCGAGAAGATCTTTCCGCAGGAGATCGAGCACATTCTGGTGAGCCATCCCAGCGTCGCCGAAGCGGTCGTCGTCGGCATCCGCGATCCGTTGCGCGGCGAATTCCCCAAGGCGTTCCTGGTTCTCCAGGAGGGCGCGACGGTTGATGAACGCGAGCTGCGCTATTGGTGCGCCGAACGCATGGCCGGCTTCAAGGTCCCCCGCGAGTTTGAAGTCCTGGCCGAACTGCCCAAGAACACGTTGGGCAAGGTTCTCAAGCGCGAGCTATCGGAACGCGCGAAGGCGTGAGGCGAGGGAAGAAGGTCGGAGGAAAAAGGCAACCGGGAAGAAGTACTACGGCGGCCTGCGACCACAACCAACGACTCGCGACCTGCGACACTTGACTAAAAGCGAGAAATCGGGAACGCGAAAGGGAACAGCCGCCGAAACAGCCAAAGAGTCCACCCCGTCCACTGCATCCACTTCGTCCGCCCCGTCCGCCCCGTCCACCCGGTCCTCCCCCCGGCCGTGGTTGTCGCGCCATTGCTCCACATAGATTCAAGCCCGGGCTGCTGTGCAGATTTCGCTTGCGCTGCAAGTGGTTCTCTGGCAATGACCTATCAGAAAACGTACGTGCGTGTATCGTTTTTTTGCCTACATCTTTCTAGTGGAAGTAACTACAGGCAGGTGGGACGAATCACTACACGACGCACATTTGCACAACCAACGATGGTGTGAACCCGTCTGTCGAAGACAAGGAGTGAAAACGGCAAAGGGCACATTCCGTGGCCCATTTTTCGGGCACAAGACTTGTCTTGGCAGCCTATGGCTTGAAAGAGGGCCCGGAGAATCTGCGGCAAGAGCGCAAGGCTCGACCCGCTCCGAAACGATCTGACAAAGGGCGGTCTTCCCGTGGATGCGACCCGCTCAACGCTCTGGCTGATTCGATCGCACGACGCCCCAATCGTCGGCGCCAACAAGCGCGTCCTTTTCGCCTTCCTCGGCGTTGCCTTTCCTCACTCAAGACAAGTTCAACGCGGGCTCTTGCAGGACATTGGCGTTTCACTCTCCCCGGCGATCGAACGCGACCGCCGTCCGAACCGACCTTCCTGTTCCTGTTCCCATTCAAAATACACTGACGTGACTAGCGACCCATTGAAAGGGAGGGTGTCATCCAATGACAACTGCCAAAGACCTTGCCGTGCGGATGGTGGCCGCGGCTCTCCTGATGATGGTCCACCGGGCGCCGGGCGACGACGTTGTCTATTTGGTCCGAGACATCAACCAACTTGACGCCGGCTCCAACCCCGCCCAGTTCGCCAACCTCGGAGGCATCGCATACTTCTCCGCCAATAACGGTGTTCACGGCGGCGAGCTGTGGAAAAGCGACGGGACCGATTCCGGGACCGTCCTGGTGAGAGACATCTATCCGGGCACGGGCGGTTCGGGCATCGCCGCCATGCTCAACGCCAACGGGACGCTCTTCTTCAGCGCCAACGATGGGGTCAACGGCGCCGAGCTGTGGAAAAGCGACGGGACGGCCTCGGGCACGGTCCTGGTCAAGGACATCTATTCCGGCCTGACCGGCTCCTCCATTGCCAGCCTGACCAGTGTCAACGGCACGGTGTTTCTTAGCGCCAACGATGGCACGAACGGCGCGGAGTTGTGGAAGACCGACGGAACGGCTTCGGGCACCGTGCTGGTCAAGGACATTTACCCCGGCGCGACCGGCTCTTCGCTGGCCTCACTGACCAATGTCAACGGCACATTGTTCTTCATCGCGAACGACGGCACGAATGGGGCGGAGCTCTGGAAAAGCGACGGCACGGCCTCCGGCACGGTGCTGCTCAAGGATATCTACCCCGGCGCGACCGGTTCTTCGCTGGCCTACCTGACCAGCATGAACGGCACGCTCTACTTCCGGGCTAATGATGGTACGAATGGAGCGGAGCTCTGGACAAGCGACGGCACGGCTTCCGGGACCGCGATGGTCAGGAACATCCGCGCCGGTGCAAACAGTTCATCGCCGGCTTACCTGACAAACGTGAACGGCACCTTGTTCTTTAGCGCCAACGATGGCACGAATGGAGTGGAGTTGTGGAAAAGCGACGGCACCACCACTGGCACCGTGTTAGTCAAGAATATCCGCTCCGGTACGGGTAATTCCAACCCTATAAACATGGCGAACATCAATGGCGTCCTTTACTTTCGGGCCAACAACGGCACCAACGGGGCGGAGTTGTGGAAGAGCGACGGAACTTCGACCGGCACGGTGCTGGTCAAGGACATTTATCCCGGCGCGACCGGCTCGGCGCTGGCCAGCATGACAAACGTGAACGGCACGGCGTTTTTTACCGCCAACAATGGCGCCAATGGCGCGGAGCTGTGGAAAAGCGACGGGACTTCGACCGGAACCGCGATGGCCAGAGACATCTATCCGGGAACTGCCGGTTCCGCGTTGGCCAATCTGTTCAATGCGAACGGAACCCTCTTTTGCCGCGCCACCGACGGCACACTTGGAAACGAATTGTGGAAGAGTGATGGAACGGCCTCCGGCACGGTTCTGGTCAAAGACATCAATCAGAACACCACCAACGCCAATCCCGCCGGCCTGATTAGCGTCAACGGCACGGTGCTCTTCAGCGCCACCGACGGCACCTCGGGGACGGAGTTGTGGAAGAGCGACGGCACGACGGCCGGCACCGTCATGGTCAAGAACATCAATCCCGGCGCGGGCAGTTCAACGCCTTCTTATCTGACCAACGTGAACGGCACGGTTTTCTTCAGCGCCACCGACGGCACGACCGGCACGGAGTTGTGGAAGAGCGACGGAACGTCAGCCGGCACCACGATGGTTCGAGACATCCGTCCCGGCGCCAACAGCTCGACGCCCGCCTATCTGACCAACGTGAATGGCACACTGTTCTTCAGCGCCAACAATGGAACAAACGGCATCGAGTTGTGGAAGAGCGATGGAACGACAGCGGGCACTGTCCTGGTCCGGGACATCTATTCGGGGGCGACCGGGTCGTCGCCCGCCAGTCTGACCAATGTCAATGGCACGCTGTTTTTCGGCGCCAACAACGGGACGAACGGCATTGAGTTGTGGAAGAGCGACGGAACGTCCTCCGGCACTCTTTTGGTCCGGGACATCTATTCGGGGGCGACGGGGTCGTCGCCCGCTAACCTCACGAACGTCAACGGGACGCTGTTTTTCAGCGCCAACAACGGCACAAATGGTTTCGAGCTGTGGAAGAGCGACGGAACGGCTTCGGGTACCGTCCTTGTGAAGGATATCTGTCCGGGCGCGACCAGTTCGTCGTTGACGAACTTTGCCAACATCAGTGGGACACTGTATTTCAGCGCCAACGACGGTACCAACGGCGCGGAGCTGTGGAAAAGCGATGGAACGGCGTCGGGCACGACGATGGTCAAGGACATCGCCCCCGGCGCGGGCAACTCCAATCCGACAGCCTTCGTCGCATACAACGGCGTCGTTTACTTCCAGGCCAATGGTGGCACGAACGGCGCGGAGCTGTGGACAACCGACGGAACGTCGGCGGGCACGACCCTGGTCAAAGACATCTTTCCCGGCGTGGGCAGCTCCAATCCGCTTCGGTTTACAAGCTACGGCGGGCTTCTGTTTTTCGCCGCCACCGACGGGACGACCGGAACAGAATTGTGGAAGACCGACGGAACGGGGTCGGGAACGGTTCTGGTCGAGGACATCCAACCCGGCTCAGGCGGTTCCACCCCCGATTTCCTCACGGTGGCAAACAACCGGCTGTTTTTCCGGGCCAATGATTACACGCATGGAATCGAACTGTGGGCGGCCTACGAATCTCCTGATCCGCCGGTGATGGCCGCCGAACCCGAGTG
>Ga0315274_10014810_pt1 | contig 11055 bp, 3 predicted proteins | sample YL17G02_20_MG_FD_203700 | JGI IMG/M metagenome (GOLD analysis project Ga0315274, IMG submission 203700) | Sediment microbial communities from Yellowstone Lake, YNP, Wyoming, USA - YL17G02_20 | ecosystem: Environmental > Aquatic > Freshwater > Lake > Sediment | place: USA: Wyoming | collected...
TCGTCCGCAAAGTCGAATGGCCCCGATCACGGGGCGAAGGATGGCGGGAGGCGGGTGGGAAGTCTAGCACAATATTTTCCAGGCAACGATCAGGGTGAAACCGGGCGCACTCCACACACGCTGGCGCGAGCCACAAACCGCCTTGCCAGCATGCCCACCCGTTCCCATCCGGTCACCCCGGAATTCCGTGATGAACCAATTATCCTTGAGGGTGCTTCGCACGAGCCTGCAGGGCCATGTTGATTGCCCGTCAGATTCACCCGCTGAACTGGGCACTCATCGGCCGACCGTGCCCGATCCGACGCGGTTTCGTGATCGCAACGCCTTCTTCCTGAAGTAACCACTGGACAACTGATGTGTGAACCCTGAGCCCGCCCAACCGGTCGTCTGCCGACACTGCGGTGCGCCACTCTCCGGCCACTTGCTGCGGGGCGTCTGCGCCCGGTGCCTGGCCCGATTCTCCTTGGCCGAGGAACCGGAAGACGGAAGCCAGGAGTCAGAGGTCAGAGGTCAGAAGTCGGAGGACAGAAGCCAGCGGTCGGACGACGGAAGTCAGAAACCAGAGGATGGAAGACAGAAGACAGCGGACAGCATCCAGAAATCACAGGGTGTAAACCAGGCATCAGAAGGTGGAAGTCAGGAATCAGGAGTTGGAAGGCAGGGCAGCGAGACACCCAAGTTCTCTGACTCCTCACTCCTCACTCCTCACTCGCCACTCGCCACTGCAGTGACTCGTCACTCGTCACTCATCACTGCTCTTGGCGACTACGAACTGCTCGAGGAGATCGCCCACGGCGGGATGGGGATCGTCTATCGCGCCCGACAAGTCAGCCTCAATCGGACGGTTGCGGTGAAGGTGTTGCTTGGCGGCCAGTTCGCCGACGCCGTGGCCTTTCAGCGCTTCCGGGCCGAGGCGGAGACCGCCGCCCGGCTCCAGCACCCGAACATCGTCGCCATCCACGAGATCGGCGAGGCAGACGGTCAGCCGTACTATTCCATGGATTACGTGGCCGGACGCAACCTGGCCGAGGTGGTTCGGGATCATCCGCTGCCGGCTCGGCAGGCGAGCACCTACCTGCTCAAGATCAGCCGCGCCGTCCAGTATGCTCACGACCACGGCATTCTCCATCGCGATCTCAAACCGGCCAATATCCTGATCGATGAGCATGATGAACCACGTATCACCGATTTCGGCTTGGCGAAGCGCCTCACTTCGGACTCGTCACTCGCCACTGACCACTTGTCACTTACTTTGGCCGGCCAGGTCCTGGGCTCGCCGAACTTCATGCCGCCCGAACAGGGTCGGGGCACGCGCGCGGCCCTGGGTCCGGCCAGTGACGTTTACAGCCTGGGTGCGATGCTCTACTACCTGCTCACCGCCCGCCCACCCTTCGCCGCGGACACGTTCGAAGCCACTTTGGGCCGAGTTCTCAACGAGGAGCCCTTGCCACCCCGCCAGTTGAACCCGTCGATTCCAAGGGATCTTGAGACGCTTTGTCTGAAGTGTCTGGAGAAAGATCCCCAACGGCGGTTGGCCTCGGCGAGCGCATTGGCGGATGAACTCGACCGATTCCTCGAGGGCAAGCCCATCCACTCCCGCCCCCTCGGCCCGGTCGGCAAGGTGGCACGCTGGTGCCGGCGCAAGCCGGTTCTAGCAGCGATGACCGGTGCCGTCTTCGCCCTGCTGCTCACGGTGGCGGTGGTTTCGACGGTCGCCGCCGTTCGGATCGCCGCGTCGCGGCAGACGGAGCAGCGCGAGAGCTACTACGCCCTCATCGGCCTTGCGCAGTCGCTGGTGGAGCAAGGTGAGATCGATCAAGCGAAGGAAGCACTGTTGAAATGCCCGCCGCGCTACCGCCATTGGGAATGGGGCCATCTCATGCTCCGTTGCCACCAGGACGTTCTCTCCATCTCCGCTCACACCGACATCAAGTTCGACCCCTTGCTCTTCTGGTCCACCACGGTGGCTCTCGTGCAGAACGTGGTTTTCAACCATGACGGCTCCCAACTCGCCTCGCTGGGCCGGGACGGCTCGGTCAAGGTGTGGGATACGAAGGATGGGCATCAGCTCTTCGCCTTGCGAAGTACAAACCATCTGACAATCGCCCTCGCCTTCAGTCCTTCGTTATCACAGCTCGCCACTGCCTTCTCGGACGGCACCGTGGAAGTCTGGGATACACGTGCCCGGCAGAAACTGTGGGCCTTCCACTCCGAGTCGGAGAAGGTCGAGCATTTGGCCTACCGACCGGATGGGAAGCGGCTCGCTTTATTCGGGCGCTCAGAGGTCTGTGTCTGTGACGCGGTGTCCGGAGCGCTGGTTGGCCGCCAGCAGACCGAAACCCCCGTCACGAGCGTGATGTTCACCTCGGGAGGGAACCGCCTGCTTGTCCGAACCGAACGAGAGACTCGCCTTTTCGATGCGGACGCCAAGGCCGACCTGGGACATTTCTTCGTCCCGCCTGTCTCCGCGGGATCGCTTTTCGTCAGTCCAGGGGTAGATCGTTTTGTAACGGTCGGCCCGACCGGTGTGGTCGCCTTGTGGCCCAACCCGACAGCAAAGACCGAGTTGGGGGAAATCCGCGGCGCCCAGTCTTCGTTGGTAAGGCGGGTCTTTTTCAGCAACGACGGGCGGAGGTTCTGCACCGGAGGCGACTCGAACACCGCCAAGGTGTGGGACGCGGAGAGCGGTAGGGAGCTTCTGTCCATTCCTTGGCGGGTTTACCAGGCGCGCTTCAGTCCGGACGGCAAACGGTTGGTCACCACCGGCTCCGAGAAGGTTGCGCGGCTATGGGACCTTGAGCACCGGAGCGAGCTGTTCCAGCTTAAGGGCCATTCGTCCCCTATCGAAACCGTCATCTTCAGCCCGGATGGCGGCCGGTTGGCGACTGGGGCGCAGGACGGCACAGTCAAGCTGTGGAGCGCGGGGACTGGCCGGGAAGTGCTGCGGGAATCCTCGTGGACTTGGGGACTCTCTGTGAGTCCCGACGGCCGTAGGATTGTCGCAAGCCCCGGACCCGAGTTTTCCGTCTGGGACGCAGAAAGCGGACGGCGCTTGGTAACGGTCGATCCCAGGGTCGGAGCAACGTTCAGGTCCGGCTACAGCCCAGACGGGCAGCGGGTGGTCACCGTGGGGAGTGCTCTAGGCAGGGTGTGGGACACCAACAACGGCCGCTTGCTGCTCAATCTGGAAGGCCATACACGCGCTGTCTGGTCGGTAGCCTACGCGCCCTCGGGGAAGTGGATTGCCACGGGAAGTCTGGACGGGACAGCCAGGATCTGGGATGCGGGCACCGGGCGTCAGATCCACCGGCTGGACCATGGTTCAAACACAGTATGGTCTGTCGCCTTCAGCCCCGACAGCGGCCGTCTAGCCACGGCCGGCGACCACGGGCTGAACATGTGGGATGCGTCGTCCGGTCGCTTTCTGTTCCACGGGAGCAAGGAGATTCCAAGGTTGGGTCGAGTTGTGTTCAGCCCGGATGGAAGATGGCTGGTAGCTACGTATCAGCTAGCGTCGGCGCTTGGAGTCTGCGACGCCCAGACCGGAAGATTGACGGCAACCTGGCCTTCCGACGTACCTGCCGGAGGGTGCATGGCCTTCAGCGGGGATGGAAAGCGGCTCATCGTTGTCGCAGGCGGAAAGGACACCGGTTATGGCTCGGGTGAGGTGAGTGCCGAATTATGGGATTTTGAATCCGGCCGGCGGATTCTAACGCTGAAGGGCCATTCCGAGCCGTTCATCGAAGTCTGCTTTGGGGCAAACGACCGACGCATTATCTCAGACTCGTTCGATATGACCGTCCGGCAATGGGAAACGTTCCCCTGGCGTGAAGCTGAGTATCCTGGCCCAAGCCGTGAGCCCCTCCTCGATCGCGGACGGCGCTTCGCGGACGAATACTGGCAGACACGCCTGGCAGCCGAGGCCCGCCCTGTCCAACTCATCCGCTCACACCCCGATAACACCGCCCTTTGGCCCAAGCGTGACGGGCGGGCCGCCTCAACTCAGGTCGACCTCACGGACCATTACAATGGCCTGCTGCAGGCAGCTTTCCATCCAGTCTTCGCGGTGCCCGACACTGACGACGGGCTGCGCGAGCTTGGCTCTGGCCTGCTGGAGTTGGGCGGCGTGCAGTTTGACGTGCGGGGGGTTATCCAACTCCGCTGCCACACAGAGCTTGAAAGTGCCTGGCAGCGTATTTGGGAACGGTTGCCCATCCGGGTCGAGGCCATCCCGGTCCAGCAGAAGATCCGCCGGCTGCACGTCTTGCACGGGACGATATCTCCCGAGAAAGAAGGCGCTGAGGTGGCACGTTTCGTCTGGCACTACGATTCGGGGCAGGAGACATCCCCTATCCTCTACGGTCGAGATGTCCGGGACTGGTGGTGGCGTCCGGAGAGCCCGGAAGAACGGACCTCTGACCGGAGCCGGGTCGTCTGGACAGGTTCCAACCCGGTTGCCCGCGAGAAGGGCTACTCGCTCCGGCTCTATCTGACCACGATCGAGAATCCCAAACCGCACGAGTTGGTCAACTCCCTCGACTACGTCTCCGCCATGAGCGAATCAGCCCCGTTCCTGATCGCCGTAACAGTGGAGTGACCCTCTGCTGATTCTTCTGCTCTGACCGAGATCTCAAACCGCTCTCGTCTTCGGAGCCCCCCGTTCCGGTGACCTCTGGCATCCGGCGTGGCTCATTCCTGGTGGCAAAGCCCTCCCCCCCCATCCAGAGTGGCTTCGAACTGACTGGTAGTGAACTTCTTGTGGCGCATGGCACCGATTCCTGAAGAAACTTCGTGATGCCCGGCGGCATTTCTTGAAGACCAGGAATGAGAGCGCTGATTGGTCGGCGTGAACAAGTCGCTACGCGAAAAACAGCTATGAAAAACCGATTCTCTTTGACCTTTGCCTTTTCCGCGCTGGCTAACCGCCAGCTTCAAGCTTGGCGTGGCCAGCGTGGATGGTTGGGAACGTTCGCCCGACTGATGTCCAGAAACTTCGTCCGGCATTTTCTTGGCGGTGAACTTCAACTTCTCGGAATGGAGGAACCATGAAAGTAGCACCTCGTCTGACCATCGCCGCCTTCGGGTCGCAGACCGAGCGGAGAAGACACAGACATGAAACAAGAAGCTTGATCGCGAAAACAACCAATCCGAACACGCTGGCCGCCTGCCGGGTTTGGCGCACTGCCGTTAATGCGACTACCCGGCTCCGTTTAAGAACAGCCTGTGCTATCAGGCTTATGCCGCTGCTGCTTTTGACGCTCCCTGCCACCGTGCTCGCCCAATTCAGCTACGGGACCAATGACGGCACGATTACCATCATTGGATACACCGGCTCCGGCGGTGCGGTGACCATCCCAGACACAATCCACGGCCTGCCGGTCACCAGTATCGGGTGCTCTGTGTTCTCGTTGCTCCGCGACCTGACCAGCATCACAATGGGCAACAACATCACCAGCATCGGGGAGGGGGCGTTCCTCCACTGCACCGGCCTCATCAATGTCACGATCCCTAACAGCGTTACAAGCATCGATCGCATGGCGTTCACGGGCTGCACCGGCCTCACCAGCCTGACAATCGGCAACAGCGTTGCCAACATCGGGGGTCTGGCGTTCTGGGGCTGCACCGGCCTCACCAGCGTCACGATCCCCAACAGCGTCACCAGCATCGGGGACTCGGCGTTCGAGGGCTGCACCAGCCTGACCAGCCTCACGATCGGAAACAGCGTTACCAACATCGGAGGCCTCGCGTTCTGGGGCTGCACCGGCCTGACCACCGTTACGATCCCCAGCAGCGTCACCAGCATCGGAAGCCGGGCGTTGTCCGGGTGCACCAGCTTGGTGGCGATCTTGGTGGATGCCCTCAATCCCAGCTATGCCAGTGTGGATGGAGTCTTGTTCGACAAGAGCCAGACCACACTCACCCAATGTCCAGCGGGCAGAGCCGGAAGCTACACGATTGCCAACGGTATCACCGGCGTCGAGACTTGGGCGTTCCAATCCTGCACTAGACTGACGGCTCTGGACCTCAAAGGCAACGGACTCACTCACTTCACTTTGCCGGACGGGCTGACCAATCTGACTAGGCTTGATCTTTCTTCGAACAGGTTGACCCACTTTACCTTCCCCATGGGGTTGACCAGCCTGAGGGAGCTTCACCTCGCTCACAACCCGCTCGCCACCCTGGGTTTGCCCGGCGAGTTGAGCAGTCTGACCATCCTCGACGTCCGTGAGACTCCCCTCACTACGCTCGTATTGCCGGAGCCAATGGTTGCAGCGTTGATTCCTCCGGTAGAGACGCTAAGGAGCCAAGGGACGGCGGTCTACGTGTATTCTCTCCAAATCACCACTCGCTACGTGTCGCTGGAAAGCAGGACTCCTGTGCCGCCCTACCCAACGTGGGAAACAGCTGCCACCAACATTCAGGACGCCGTGGATGCGGCGAAGGCCGGAGACACGGTGCTGGTGACCAATGGCGTGTATGCGGTGGGGGAGAGGGATGGCAACCGGGTCTCAATCATGAGCTCCATAAGGCTCAAAAGCGTCAATGGGCCAGTAGTGACGACGATTGACGGGGGCGGCGGGGTACGGTGCGTGTATCTCGGCACCGATGCTGTCCTAAGCGGGTTCACTCTGACGAACGGGGCATCGGACAATGGTGGTGGCGTGTACTGCGAAGCGTCTGCGGTTGTCACCAACTGCACGGTTACGCAAAACTCCGCTCTTAATGGCGGCGGGGTTTCCGGTGGCACGCTTTACAACTGTACGCTGACCAGCAATTGGGCTCACTGTATTCAGAAGGAGGGCGGATTGGGTGGCGGGGCTGGCTCAAGTACGCTCTACAACTGCATTGTAAGTGGCAACTATGCATACTGGAGTGGTGGAGGTGTTTGTGCTGGCACGCTCTACAACTGCATCGTATCGGGCAATTCGGCAATGTATGGTGGCGGGGTTGACATCGGGGCTCTGTACAACTGCAGCATCACTGGCAACTCTGCTGGGTATTGGGGTGGCGGAGTCTTCCGCGGCACACTCTACAACTGTATCGTTTATTATAACACCGCTCCAAACGGAGCGAACTATTCCACAGGTGTACCGGACTGGGCCGAACCTCCGCTGTTACAGCACTCTTGTACGACGCCACTCAGCACTAACGGCATCGGCAACATCATCGGACCTCCGTTGTTCATTGACATGACTGCTGGTGACTTCCGCCTTCAGGAGGCCTCACCGTGCGTTGATGCCGGCACGAATCTGCTGGGTGCAGTGGTGACGGACACGTGGGGTGCCCCTGTTCTCTACGCCCACGACGCTACCGACATCCTCGGCAACACCCGTTTCATCGACGGCAACGGCGACGGCATCGTGGCGTGGGATATCGGCGCTTACGAGTTCAACTCGTTCAGGCCGTTTCGGTTTGCCGTTCATCCTCAGCGGACTTCTGAGGGCTGGACTCTCAACATTAGCGGAGCGCCGAACAAATGGGCTTGGCTGCAACGGAGCAGCAACCTCAAGGACTGGGAGGACATCTGGTCGGGGTTGATGGGGGCAGACGGCGTCCAGCCGGTGAGTGACAACGACACAGGCCCGCAGGCGATGTTCTACCGCGTCGTGGTGCCGTAGCGGCCACGAACCGCAGCGAGCAATCTCAACCGATCAAAGGAGTCACATGAGAATCTCCCACTTCCTTCAAAGGGCGGCGGTGCTGGTCGCTCTTGGCGGCACGGCTCTGCTCCAGGCTGCCAGCACGATCCAATTCTCGGCGACCAGCTACACCGTCGCCGAGAACGCGGGGACGGTCGCCCTCACCGCTCAGCGCACGAACGACGTGGACGCCGTCGTCAGCGTGGATTATGCCTGCGCCGATGGGACGGCGACCAATGGATTAAAGTACACAGCCGTCTCCGGAACGCTGGCTTTCGGAGTCGGGGAGACAAACAAAGACATCGTAGTTCCGATCCTGAACGAGGGCTTTGTCGAAGGCATCCAGACGTTCACGGTGTCGCTCAGCAACCCGACTGGCGAGGCGGTCTTGGGGACCCGCACCAACGCCACCGTGCGCATCATCGACAACGACAAAGGGTTGGCCTTTGAATTCGCCAGCTACTGGGCGCGCGAGGACGAAGGCTCGGTTCTCATCGGTGTGGTGCGCGGGGACGATGGCGACTTCCCCATCACGGTCGATGTGAGCACGACCGACGTGACGGCTCAGGCGGGTTTGGACTACACTGGCGTCACCAACACGCTATCCTTCGCGGCTGGCGAGAAGATCAAACTGTTTACCGTCCCGATCATGAACGACGGGCTGAAGGAGGCCAACGAGACGTTCCGCCTCACATTGAGTAATCCGAATGGTGGGGCGGTTCTGGGATCCCCGCGAACGGCCACCGTCAAGATCTTCGACAACGACCCCGGCGTGCAGTTTACCCAGAATCAGCTCTGGGTTCAGGAGAAGGAAGGGAGCGTCCTACTGACGGTCACCCGCGGCAACGATCTGCTCTTGGACCCGTTCACGGTGGATTACGCCACGGCGAACGGAACGGCTGTGGCTGGAGTCGACTACTCGGACACCACGGGCGCGCTGACGTTTGCGGCCGGTGAAATGACCCGGTCCTTCGCGGCGCCGATCCTCGACGACGGCGTGGCCAAGCGGGACAGGCGGTTCATCGTAGTCCTGAGTAACCCGACGGGTGGGATGGTCCTGGCAACGGCCACCGTGACGGTGTGTGATACCAGAGAAATGCTGCCACACCGATTCGAGGCCGTCCGGGTCTCTCCCGATGGGACGGTGTCCCTGACGCTCGGCGGTGGATACACGCCTGGCTTGGGACTCAGCAACCGGTTCCAGCCCTACATCGATCTGTATCCCCTGGAAGTATCTTCCGACCTCAAGTCATGGTCCCCGCTGACGTGGCTGGTGCGCACAAATGCTTCCACCAACGCGCTCACGTTTACAGACGCCAGCGGTAGTTCAAGCCAGCAGCGGTTCTATCGCGTGCCTGCCCAGTGCTTCATCGTCCCCAACAGTCCGCCCACGGGGCCGTATGCGGTGGGACGAACCGACCGGTGGCTGACTGATCCCAGCCGACGGAATCGATTCCTGGTCTCCACCAACAGTTCGTTTCAAGTGGCAATTTGGTATCCAGCCACGCCGCGAGCGGGTTGCTGGCCGCTCTTCGCCATGGACGAGCCAGTCCTCCGCGACAACACTTACGCTCCCGGTTGGATCGATCGGATGCCTTCCTTCGTTGGCTATGCAGCCGGCGGCCTGGACCTTGCCACTTCCGAGGCCAGCTACCCGGTGGTACTCCTCTCACCTGGATGGACGGCCGCCCGCCAAGACATGTGGAACAAGGCCGACGCTTTGGCCAGCCACGGCTACATCGTCGTGGCACCTGACCACTTCGACTCTTCGGGTGTCATCCTGCCCGATGGCACTTATTCGAGCACCTACGAGGGCAAGGACATCACGGAGGCGGGACTCCGCGATCGGGTCAGAGACCTCAGTTTCATTGTCGATCAGATGGAACAATGGAACGTGAGCGATCCTTTGTTTGCCGGTCGTCTGGATCTCGGCCGGATCGGAAGTCTCGGCTTCTCTTGGGGAGGCGCGGCCGCCGGCGAATTCTGCCGAAGCGATGCACGTTGCCGGGCGGCGGTCGGGCTTGATCCCGGCCCGTTCAGCACGCCTGAGCTGTCGCAAGTTGGCCTTCAGAAGCCGTCCCTGACGATTCACCGAGCTGACTACGCTGACTACACGCTCTTTAACAAGGCCGTGACCGACGCGGTCTGGTTTCAGGTCAGCAACACAGCACATCAGGACATCGGCGGATTTGGCTATTTCCCGTCTGGCACAGCCGCGAGCGCCCGACTTGGTTGGGAAGTCAATCGGACGGTCAACGCCTACACGGTTTGGTTCTTGAACAAATACTTGAAGGACAGCACCGATCCGATGCCCGCCCTCCGGGACCACCCGCGAGTCATCAACTTCAGGCAGAAGTAGCCACGCCGTGAAGGACGTTGCTTGGGTGAGTTGGCGGCGGGTCTTGGCTGCAGAACGCGGCCGCGGCCAGGGCCGGCTCGTCAACAGCCTGAGGCTCGAGGACGAAGCGCAGGGCGTTCATCCAGTCGGTGAAGCTGTGCCCCTGCCTTGAAAACGATTGCAGAAGCGGACGCGCGGGTCTATAGGATCCCTGACTTTCTCACCGAGCTGCTGACTCGCTTCTGTTCGGCCAACAACTCGCCGAGAGAACACCGTTTCGGAGTGAGTCGTATGCGAAAGGTTGCCCGGCGGCGGCGGCTAGTCGCCTTCACCCTGATCGAACTGCTGGTGGTGATCGCGATCATCGCGATCCTAGCTGGCCTGCTCCTCCCGGTGCTGGCCAAGGCGAAGGCCAAAGGACAGTCGGTGGCGTGCCTCAACAACGTCCGGCAGTTGTCGCTCGGCTGGTTTCTCTACGCCCAGGACCACGAGGATCGACTGACGCCCAACATCGTGGAAAACGCGGGGGGCAGTTGGCGCAACCAGCCCGGGTCATGGGTCCTCGGCAATGCACAGATCGACACGTCGCCGACCAACCTGACCGAAGGTGTGCTCTGGGCTTACGCCCAAGCCGCCGGTGTCTATCGGTGTCCGACGGACCGGTCTCTGGCAAGCGTGGCCGGGAAGCGCGTCCCGCGGGTTCGTTCCTACTCCTTGAACGGCAACTCAAACCCGCTCGGCAGCGCTTGGATCAGCGAGCAGACGCCTGGCTTGCCCTATCTTTTCGCCCGGAAGTACTCGCAACTCGTCAAGCCCCCGCCTTCGCGCGTGTACACGTTTCTCGATGTCGAGGAGAAGAGCATCGACGACGGCAGTTTCGGGTTCTGCTTCTTCTCCGTTACCCACATCACTTGGAACCATCTCCCTGCCGACCGCCACAGCCTAGGTGCCAACCTCGGGTATGCCGACGGTCACGCCGCCTACCAACGATGGAAGTGGCCCAAGGTTTTCCGGCAATACGGCCAGGAACCCGCCAATCGCTTGGATCAGGCCGACCTTGACTACATCCTGGAAGGG
>Ga0315274_10014811_pt1 | contig 11054 bp, 22 predicted proteins | sample YL17G02_20_MG_FD_203700 | JGI IMG/M metagenome (GOLD analysis project Ga0315274, IMG submission 203700) | Sediment microbial communities from Yellowstone Lake, YNP, Wyoming, USA - YL17G02_20 | ecosystem: Environmental > Aquatic > Freshwater > Lake > Sediment | place: USA: Wyoming | collected...
TGATGAACGCTGCTTATGTTGCCGCCGGCGTAAGTATCGGCACGGGCGGAGCAACGCTCACTGTCAGCAGCATTGAATCGGTTGGCGTTCCTATTGGCACGAAGTTTATGGTCAACAAGGAATATCAGATCCGCAGCCAGGTCAGCGCAGCCAGCAACAACCACCAGATCATCCTGCCGACCGGCAATCTGTATCGCACAATCATTTTGAAGACCCACTCGGACGGAAACCAGGTCAATACGATTCTGAGCAACATTCAGATCGTCAGCGGAACGGAAGTGTTCAAGAACCGCAACGCCGCTGCCTTACAGCGCGACAATCGCGTCGATTTTGGCCTGGAAATACCGGAAATCCGCGGCAGTGGAGCAGCCAAAGATCACTATCTGCTTGAGTATGTGATGGACGGCTACTACATCCTAGAATTTTGCGGCGACGGCCATTTGACCGAGGCGCTTGACACAACGCGGCTCTCCGAGCTGAAACTGGTGCTTGATGTTGCGCATCCTGGCACGACCGACATAGTCGACGTGTACCCCTGTGAACTGATTATGCCGGCTGCGTAAGGCTTGTCGTTTTGTTTATCGGCGATATAGGACGGCAGGCCTGATACCCAGGCCTACCGTGTTTGCTTCTAATGGATGATCTGATAGAGCTGGTAAAGTTTGCCAAAGAACATCATCCGTCGATATGCAACTTCACCGACGAGCAAGTCAAAAACTTTTTTGTGCAGTATGCCAGCACAACGATTATACGCCAGGATAAGCAAGGGAATATCACAGGATTTGGCGTCTGGGATGATCGAGGTGATACAATTCGTTTTCTGGCTGCTGGGCTTACTGGTAGCTATTGGGATAATTTTAGAACGATAAGGCAGTTTTTGAGAACCTTTGCCGGCAAAAGCATAAACATAAGGTGAACAATGTCTGCGGCGGTAGTAGCAGCAGTGATAGTAAGCACGGTGGCAGTCGGCACGACTGTCTATTCCGCCGGCCAGCAAAAGAAGGCTCAGTCTAAGGCCGAAAAGGCCAGAGAAGCTGAAATTGCGGCGCAGCGTAAAGCCGAAGAGGAAGCCCTCAAATCCAATGTCAGGCTGAATCGGCAGCAGATGGAATTGAGATCGCAGGAAAACCAGATGACCCTTTTGGCCGATCTTATAAAGATGAAGCAGCAGGGGACGCAGCCGAGGATTTTCACCCTGCCGCCGGCCAAAGAGCCGGCTCAGCTGAGCCTGGCTGATCAGGTCAACGGATATATTCATAAACTTTTGACGGGTTGATATATGGCAACGGGCGTACCTACAGAAGTTGAATCGGCTATTAAGAGCGTTAAGAGCCTGGCCGACATTGTCAACGATCAACGGACTTATATTCAGCAGCAATTCGCCGCGATCGAAAAATCACTGGGGATCGCGTCGGGAACATCCAGCTCCGCTGCCGAGGATGAAGCGACAAAGACCAACATCTTTCAGCAGCAGGAAGGCACGATTAAACTGCTTACCGACGTTCTTCAAAATCAGGGCACAGGTCAATCGCCTGTTTATGTGTCCGCGCCTGCAGACGCAGAGCAGGCAGCGCCGAAGTCGCCAAATTACCTGTTAGGGTTAGGCATAGCCGCAGCGGCGTTTCTTTTACTTAAAAAATCGAGGGTATTCTAATGTTTGAATTTATTACAGGTACAGTGGCGGGGGGGTGGAACGCCGTGAGCAATATCGTTGGCGGGGTCGGCAAGGCAGCCGGATCGCTTTTTACCGGCAATACAAAAGTCCCCATCCAGTCCAACATCATGCAGTCGTCAACAGGGATAACCGGCATTGCCAGATCGGTCGAGCCGCAGGCCTCGGCTTTTTCCTGGTCGTCTATGCTGGGAACAGCCAGCAAAAGCGCAGCCGTTCCATCGTCCATCTCGCCGATAACGGCAGCCGGCAAGAGTTCGTTCTGGTCGGATGTGTTCAGCCCCTGGACAACCGCCGTAAGCGATCTGTCTTTAGGCAATGTCGTCAAACAGACCAGCGGCGGCCTGGCGCAGGGGATCATCGGCTCTGCCGGCAATATCGGCGGCCAACTTTCCGACATTATTTTGCAAAAAATCGGCCTAAAAGCCAAAACAGAGCCGGCCAACAGTCAGGGAGCAACCACAACTAACTACTATCCGACAGCCGTTATGCAGCCGGCCACAACGCCGGCAGCCGGCCCGCAAATGCCTGGCTCATTCAACATCGGCTTTCCGCAGACCTGGCCTATATCCACCGGCCAGGCGGCGGCAGGCGGCACAGGGATCGCCCTGATAGCAGTGGCTATAGGCGCCATAATACTGCTGCTGGCAAGGAAAAGGTAAAATGGCAGAACCGAATTTTGTCGAAAAGATCAACTTTGTGCGAAAAGCAAGCTTGGGCGTCCCGCGATCGCTTGTTATCGACCTGTCTATCGTCGCAACAGACAAGCCTTACGAAATCGCCGGCAACATCTTTTACATTATGGCCGCCCCCGACAGCTCCAGCTATGTCGATGTCCGTTTTAATGAGGTCAGGGAATCGCCGATAAGGCTGTATCATCAGATGGGGTTTGAAACGCCGTTTTACCGCCTGTTCATCACAACGCCGGCTGGCCAGACCGGCAACATAACAATCCTCTATGCCACGGAGGCGCCGGAGTATCTTAAAATCATCGACAATCGCTCTGCGACCAGCCTTGACCTTCAGGGCGTTCGGCAGGCGGTAGAGCTGGTACGCGATGAGCTGCGAGGCGATACAACGCCCCAGGACTGGGGGACGGAAAAAACAGTCGGCATTGCAGCGGTAGAGATTCTTAACGCCGAAACAGATCGCAAGTCGGCTTTTATACAGTCAAAGCAGGTCAATACCGGCCTGATTTATGTCGGTTTTGATAACACCGTTTCGACCTCAAAATGGGTCGCAGAACTTCAGCCAGGAGCGGCCTTTTCGGTCGATGATTATCGCGGCCCGTTGTTTGCGATCTCCGATACGGCAGGGCAGCTTGTAGGCTGGGGAGAGTGGTAAATGGGCGGAAAAATGACAAATCCCCCCAAGCGGCTTTGTGCCTTAGAGGCCAGAAACATCAACACTGTCTATCAGGCCGACTCGGACGGTTTTATCAGTTTTACCGTGCAGATGGGAAATCAGGGGATCGCCTACCTTAAAAGCGACAGCAGCAATCCGCCTGCAGCAGTGTTAGCGGAGATACACGGCGATTGGGGCAACGGTATCATCCCTTGTCAAATCGCGATCAAAAGACGCGATTATTACAAGATAGAATACAGCGGAGCGGGTACGATACGGAACATATACTGGACACCTTTAAGATGATGATGAATGTTAAAACGGGTTTTGGCTATTACCGCGAAAAATCGACAGGGCAGATCGTCTGCAAGGCCTGCCTGCCGGCAGGGGATCACGAACTCTCGGATGATTATGAATATATCGAGGTTGCGGATCAAAAGGAGCTTGACTTAATCGCCGTCTATACCGATCCAGCGGAATCTCTAAAAAATCAGCAGGAAGTTTTAGTCCAGGAAAAAATCCGGCAGACGGCCATATTTGCGCTGATCATAGAAGGCAAGCTGCCGGCGGGGTACAAATAATGTCTATGCCGATACCCGACTACCGTGTTGAGATTGACCAAAACAAGACGCTTTATCCTGGCGATGAAATAGAGCTGGAGTTTAAGGCCGCACAGTCGATGTTCTGGAAGTCTCTTCAGATAGGCCTTATAGAGACCCGCCTTGAAAAACAACATCCTGAATGGGAGATGATAAGCCAGGAAACAAGCGCCGATGGTGATAGGCTCACATGGCGTTTTCGCGTCCGCGATGTTCCAGCTGCTCAGGCCGGCGTTCCGGTGTCCCTGATTATCAAGGCGATTATTGTCATCGGCGGGGGGCTGTTCATATACCTGACTATGGGCAAGGTCTATCAAATTGTGAATGAGGTTTCCGAATCGCCGGCGCTGGCGACAGGGGCAATGCTGATACCGGTTGCGGCGGTTTTATTCCTATTGGCGGGGCTGAAAAAATGAACTGGGATAGCAGACTGAAAGAGCAGGTTGCGAGGCGATTTGACAACTACACGCGGATGCGCATAGATTTATCCGTGGCCAGGACAAACCAGCTTTTTACACAGGCAGGGGAGTTTTTATACATCGAGGCGGCCAGCAGCTCAGGGGCGATCGCCACTGTGAGGCTCAATCGTGATAAAAATCCCGAATTGGACATCTCCCTTCATTCCAAAATTGAAACAGTTTTTACCTGCTACTATCTGACCAACGCCGCCCAGGCCGGCCAGTGGATTGATGTCCTTGTCGGCGTTGATTTCAAAAAAGAAGATGAAGGATTTTCGGCGGCTCTGCCGGCATATCGGTTTGTTTGTACGCTTGCAGCAACCGCTTATCAGATGACGCCAGTGCCAATATGCAGGGTGCTAATCAGGGCGGCGGTCGCAAACACCGGCTATGTGCGCGTCAATTTCAAATCTCCGCCAGCCGGCGTTAGTTATTTTGAATTGTTTGCCGGCGAATCAATTTCGGTAAATCTGAGCAATTTGAATCAGGTCTATTTGCTGGCACAGAACGCCGGCAGCGTCGTTTATATGGTCTATGAACAATGAACGATAAAGAAATACAATTTACACAATCCCCATTGCCGTGCGGGGTGATCGTAATGTGGTACGGCACAATCGCCACTATCCCCGCCGGCTGGGCGCTTTGCAACGGCAGCAATGGCACTCCTGACTTACGCGACCAGTTTATCATCGGAGCTTCGGCGGACAGCGGCGGCCAGGCAAAAACATTCGTAAGGGGTAGTTATGAAAAAACAGGGGGGGCTGTGTATCATAGCCACGACCTTGATGTAAGTGACACATTTGTCGCCTTCGGCAATTATTGGGACGACAGCACGAATGTAGTAGATCACTTGCCGCCATTTTACGCGCTGGCGTTCATTATGAAACTTTAGCGAAAGGCCAAACGATGAAACTGGTTTTAGAAATTGAGGCCCCGATAGGCAGCGAATCCGCCGGCAACGCACTGGCTGGCAAAATCAAAAAAGGCATAGAGGCCGAACTTGGCAGCGACCTTGCCTGTGCTTTAGTGGTTAGGGCGATGATTCGGGAAATTAAAGTCGTCGATTATAAATCAATCGACACATCGGAAATAACTTGACAGGAGACAAAAATGCGGTGCAGAAAAAAACGATGGAGCAAGCGTAAAAAGTGGGGCTGTATAGGCGCCCCGCACAGCGCCCGGCGTCGGCGATTTTTGAGCCGTATCGCCAAAAAATCAAAACCACGCCGCCGCCGGCGATCGTGTATTTTTTCAGACTGAAAGGATTGGATTATGTTTAAGAAAATTTATGATTTTATCGACTATAACCGTTTCCTGGTTATAGCTCCGACTGTGATGTTGATTGCCTGGCTGTTTGCTGTCGGCTGCACGCCGACAGCCATAAGCCCGATTGATCCGACCAGCCAGGTCAGCGCGGAAGAGCTGCAAACTGAATTTGCGGTCTGGCAAAAAGGCCAGGAAATAACGATGTTGAAATTCGACGCTGCCAGGCTGGATATTGAAAAGCAAAAGCAAGCCTGGACTGAATTCCAGCAGCTCCTGGTTCAACTGGCCAGTGGCAATGTCGCGGACGTGCCAGGACTGATCCAGCTCCTGGCCGGCGGGACGCTGTTAGGAGCTGTTTCAGACAACATCAGAAAGCGAGGCCTGATTGCCGGATTAAAGCGGAACAAGGTATGAACTGTAATCTGCACGCTGGCCACGAGGCGCGAATCGAGAATGTCGAACAGCGCCTTGACAAGATAGACGTGATACTGGACAAGGTACGCAACCGGCTACCTATATGGGCAACGCTGGCATTTTCCGCGCTTATGGGTGTGATAGGGTATCTGCTGCGATGAATCAATTCCTTAAAATCCTGCGACCCCTGCTGCTGATCAACGGCGTATCAGCAATGCGCCTGCGATTTGACACGGCCGTGTCCTGCCTGATAGTTGATGGCATACAGGGCGGCCAGACGTTTCAACGAGCCATTCCTTTTGGCGAAATAGAGGCTGCGTTCACACTCCAGCCCGACAAACTACCTGTGGGCAGGCCACAGGTAGAGCTGACTGACAATCGTCAATCCTGAGCGATTCTGAGCGTTTTTTCATTTTACAAAAATTTTACCCACTCCGTTGTTGACGCGGGAGAAAATTCGTGGTATTTTCTGTGGGCGGGGGGTGGGACAATCCCCCTTATAAATATAGGGGGGTTGTCCCACATAAAAAGGAAGCCGCTTTTCGGGCGGCGGCTTGCTTTTGTATATCGAACAAAGTACAATGCCCGAATAAGCGGCAACTAAACTTATCGCGGGGCGCTGCCCCGCACCCCGCCGCCTTCGGCGGGGCGGTTCAGGAAAAGGAGAGATGCAAAAATGAAAATCCTGCTCACAGCTTTACTGGCCCTTGCAGCTGCTGGTTGTGTATCGAACAAAACTTATCTATACGAAAAAGTACCGGCAAAACAATTCAAAATTGAGGTGGTGGCCGAAAGCGATACTATCAAAGGAATTTTTGAGAATACGTTCAAGGCCGAACTTCTCAAAGCGGGATACGTTGTTTCAAATGAGTCGAATACAAAAATTCTGGTTGTTGTTTCACACGCAACCGGCGGGTGGATGACGGTATCAAAGAATTTTATAACGTCTGTATCGATCTCACTGCAAGATTCATCAGGCAAAGTATATCTTCAGGCGGATTATTCGCAATCGGCAACTGCTGTGTCTTGGTGGGGCGATCAAACGCCTATCAGAATTGCCCGCGACACAGCCAGGGCTTTCGTGAAAAAAATAAAATCTTCTTGACATTCACCCCGCGTTTTTGGTAAATTGCCGCTCATTGGAGTTTTTTACTGAAGGATCGGGCCTAACGGCGGTCAGAGTTTGAATAGACCTTTTAGGTCCTATAATGTATCCTATGTTGGCGGTTTTTAAGTGCTTTATTCGCAAGCACTTAGGAACGCCCCAAAAAGAGCATAAATGGGACAAAAAAAAGCAAAAACCGAACTTGAAAACCCCACCGCCGGTGCGGCGGCAGATTCAAGTCTTGCCAGCGAAAATTTTACCTGCCTGAATGCCGACGAGCTTGAAAAAATCCAAAAATCTCCAAAATTTTCTTCGCGGCTGCTTTTTTCGCCACGAACACACAGGCCGTATTTTTACTTCAGGTTTCACGGCTGTTCGGTGGAAGGCTTCTTGGGTACATCTTATGACAACAGGGGGGTCAATCGGGCAAAATCATATATGATCGAATCCCCGCACGGCTGGGAAGAATTTTTTGCAAATCAGCATCTTCAGCGACTTATCGAAAAGCATAAACTGGAAGGACGGTACATCAAGATCACTTACATCGGCGACGAATACACCGGCTGGGGACACGCCCGAAAAGTCTATCGCGTTGAACTGCTGCCGGTCAAACAAAGGGAGTATAAGGCCTGGAAAACCGGCACGCCGGCGGAGGCCGCATGTTCGTTGAATTAAGACAGGCCATAAAAGACGATACAGCGACAAATCTCCGCGACGCCGCGCTAGAGCTGCGACGTATTCAGCGCCAGCTTTTTTTTGCCTTCACCTGGCCTGATGACTTAAAGCAATTACTCAAAAATATAGAGGTTGCAGCGGGCAATCTTGAAATAATGGCGGACTGTTTTGAATTTGAAGGGAACGAATAATGGAAACGATTGACAAAACACTGGATGACCAGGGCGGAAATCAGCTCAACGCAAAATCGCAGTCTTTGGCGGCGGAAGCCCCCATTGAATCAGTTATCGACGGGGCCGAATTGGTTGAAAAGTGGGTCGGGCTTGTACAAAAGGCCTGCGCACAGAGCGAGGACGCCTTAAAGAAGGTCTATGAATGTATAGACCTAATCGCGGTAAAACTTTCAGACCTTGATCAGATAAACGAAAAACTCAACCGAATCAGCGGCCTGTTAGATGAGATGGTCGGCGGAAGGAGATTGACGGACGCTGAATTACTAAAAAGGATCAATAAAAGAAACGGCACAGGAGAGTAAAATTATGAAAGTCTATTGTCCGAGCTGCGGCGATCCTGCGACAGAGGCCGGCGCCGGAAAAATTTTTTGTGAGCAGTGTGATACGGAGTTCGCTGTTTCGCAGACCAAAGGCGCTAAGGCGGTCAAGACCGGCGTCCTGGATGATCACAATCGCCGGCTGACCGCCATAGAGCAGGTGATTTTTGACAAGGCGAAATCAAAACCCGAACCCGATCCCGATTCTGTACCGGATGACGAGTCAGAGGATGACGATCAAGAAGAGGACATTTTACCAGGATGAGTACAAGGAAATGCAAAATTTGCGGCTGTACTGATAGTCGGGCCTGTCCTGGTGGTTGTCATTGGGTAGCGCCTGGTTTGTGCAGTAAGTGCGACAGAAGACTTAATCCTCTTAGGAAGCGTATTGACAATGGCAAAAAAGAAAAAACCAGTCAAGCCGGCAGCTCCCGCTCCTGTTCAAAAACCAGCTGAGCCGTCCCCTGAGCCTGCTGCCGGCAAGCGGGTAAAAGATTTTGAGTCCGCCGTTGCCGGCCAGTTAGAAAAAGAGCCGCCGCGCAACTGGGGCGGGGCAAGGGAATCGGCGGGCAGGCCGGCAAAAGAGACTTTGCCGATAGCTGCCGGCCAGCCGTTTAACGCCGGTGATCTGCGCGAGCCTATCAAGAGCCTTTTCGGTATGCCGTTTGAGTTCTGGGCGGATAAGGCAAAGCTGCCGGAGTTGGCCTTATCGGACATGGAAGCCGAGCTGTTGACCGATCCTGCGATCGTGATACTGAATCACTTCCTGCCTGGCATATTGACCGATGTTCACATAGCGATAATCTCATTTGTCTTGAGCGCGGTTTATGTACTCAATTCCAAAGGCAGAATTGCGCGAAAAAATTTACCTAAGCCTGTGGCCCCCGGCGCACCCTCCCCTGAAAACAGTGCCTCCGCCTCCTTACGAAAAGGCACTACCGGCGCCGGGGGCTTTCCTTCCGTCGAAGATGTTTTGAAAAACAAGAACCAAAAGGGGACGGTGCTGTAATGCGGACAATAACGCCGGCTTGTGAAACTTACGCGGGGGCAAGGGCGCACGTCGCCTGTTTGTCCTTGCAAGAACGCTGGCAGTTATTTAATCGCATGGAGATGGATGAAGAAAAAAAGCTGGCAAGAAAACTATATCACCTGGCTATAGATGAAAGACGAAAAAAAAGTAATCCTGATTTTCGGCAAGCGCGGAAGCGGCAAATCGTACCTGGCTCAACACCTGGTACGCAGTGAAAAACGTCTTGTGGTTTATGACACGCTCGGAGAGTTTAACCAGGGCGTCATATTCCACGACTGGTTTGATATGCTGCGATTTTGGCGCGCCGTATATCGGCGAAATTTCAAGATCGTTTATCGACCGGCAAATCCGGTCGCGGAATTTCCGGCAATGGCCGATCTGGTCTGGCAGTTGGGCGGCTGCACCTTTTATGTTGAGGAGATTGACAGCTTTATGTCCCCTTACCAGATCGGGCCGGAGTTTTGCAACCTGATTCAGCGCGGCCGCCATAAGGATATTACGCTTATCGGCGTATCGCAAAGACCATTCGGGATCAATCGGCTGCTTACCAGCCAGGCAAAGGAAATTTATGTTTTCAACACCAACGAACCCCGCGATCGTGAATATCTGCGCGGCCTGTTAGGCGCGGAGATTGAGCCGCTGCTGGATTCGCTGGGTCAATATGAATGTTTGAGGTGGCAGGATGGACAAGAGAAAATTATTACAACAAAAGCAGGATCTGCTTAACTTTATCTCCGGCAAGACTCGTCAGGGGGTCAAAGAACGCCTGGCGGCCTGCAATTTTGACGACTTGCGTATGCTCTGCCGGATGTTTAACTGTCATTGTACCGGCCTTTTGGACGCAGTCTGTGGCCGTTTTGGCATAAAGGAAAAACCCTGGCACAAGCTGAGCCAGAAGGAGCGGGACGAGATCACCGCCCAGCTAAAATTCAGCTTCTGCGGCAGGAAATAAAAATTTTTGAAAATTTTACTTGACATCGTCCCGACTGGCTGAATAGAATTTCAGCCGTGAACTAACGGGACGGTAAAACATTTACGTCCCGTTTTTGTTTTACCGTCCCACAGAAAAAACTTTTTTTTGGGAAAGGGTAAAACAATGGGCTTCAAAATTCCATCTATCAACCAACTGATCACTCTGTCGATAGCGCTTTTTGTGCTGTTCTTTGTGCTGCGTATGCTGCCCGACAGCGTCAAGTCATTCTTTCGGGTCTAATCACTAACCCAATGAAGGAATGATCAGAGTCTAACCACTAACCCAGTGTATGAATGAAGGGAAAAAAGTATGAAAACCCTCGAAAGAGAACTCGGCACGCTTACCTTTGCGGCCAACCAGACCAGCACGTTGCAGCTGCCGCGCAACTACGCATTCAGGCGGCTTTCGCTAAAGCTTGATGCGCAGCTCACCATTGCCGCCGGCGCATCAGCCGGCGATCCGAAGGACAGCTCACCGGCTCAGCTTATCCGCAACATTACTATCAGAGCCAACGGGCGCGATGTGATAAAGTCCATCGATTTTGAAACGCTGCACCGTTTGACACAGTGGAGGCACGGCGTAAGGCCGCGAATGCTGGCCCTGCCAGCCGGCTACGGCGCGCAGACCAACTACGTCTGTGAGTGTTGCGCCTTGCTGGACTTTGAGATGTGGCGGGCTATCAGGCCGATAGATACGCTGCTGGATTCAGCAGGCCTGGCGACCCTGGAATTGATCATCACCTGGGGAGCGCCAAACGACGTGATGAACGCTGCTTATGTTGCCGCCGGCGTAAGTATCGGCACGGGCGGAGCAACGCTCACTGTCAGCAGCATTGAATCGGTTGGCGTTCCTGTTGGCACGAAGTTTATGGTCAACAAGGAATATCAGATCCGCAGCCAGGTCAGCGCAGCCAGCAACAACCACCAGATCATCCTGCCGACCGGCAATCTGTATCACACAATCATTTT
>Ga0315274_10014812_pt1 | contig 11054 bp, 5 predicted proteins | sample YL17G02_20_MG_FD_203700 | JGI IMG/M metagenome (GOLD analysis project Ga0315274, IMG submission 203700) | Sediment microbial communities from Yellowstone Lake, YNP, Wyoming, USA - YL17G02_20 | ecosystem: Environmental > Aquatic > Freshwater > Lake > Sediment | place: USA: Wyoming | collected...
GGCCAGCGCGTCACGCTGAGGGTGATCAAGATCGACCACGATCGCCGCCGCCTGGGTCTGAGCGTCAAGCGTGTGGATTCTCCGCAGTATGCAGACATGGACTGGCAGAATGCCATACGTGGGCTCTCGGAGGGCGGGAGCGAGGACGACTCGCCCGAGCCGCAGGCCTTTGAGGAGGATTTCGACGCGGCCCTGGATGAAGACGCCGCTGAGCAGGGGGATGTCTCGCCGGAGGAGGATACTTCGCCCGAGGCGCTGGGCTAGGTAGACGCCGAAGGGAAGGCTGAGCGATCTCAGGCCGGGCTGCCGAAGGGTGCGCCCGGCCTGATTGTATCCGGGCCGGGTTCGTGCCGGGGGTAGGCATGCTGGAGCGCCGGAAGGAACCGCAAGGCAGCCACAAGGCGTCGGATAATGGCCTTTTTGGTAGAATGAGTATGCAGGGGTAGATTCGCAGGCGTCGGTAGTGGAGGTAGAAACGAGTGGCCGATAAGATGGAACGCTTCACTCAAAGGGCCCGCAGGGTGCTGAGCTTGGCGCACGAGGAGGCCGAGCGCATGCATCACAACTACATTGGGTCGGAGCACCTCCTCCTGGGGCTTATCCGTGAGGAGGGCGGAGTGGCCGGTCGGGTCCTGCGCGAGCTGGGCCTGGATGCGGCGCGGGTCAAGGAGATGGTGGAGCGTCTGGCAGGCATCGGCCGCCATACGGGTGGGCACATTGAGCTGGCTCCCGGAACCGAGCAGGTGCTGCAATACGCGTTCGAAGAAGCTCGCAAGATGAGCCACCACTACATCGGGACGGAGCATCTCCTGCTGGGGCTGGTGCGGCAAGGCGAAGGAATCGCCGTCGAGGTCATGCGCCGGTTGGGCATCACCCCCGAGCAAATCCGCCGCCAGACCCGCCGCATTCTGCAGGAAACCCCGACGCGCCGTGCGGCTCAGCCTGCAGGGCCGGCCCGCAAGGAGCAGGCCGTCAAAACGCCCCTGGTGGATCAACTGGCGACAGATCTCACCCTCCTGGCCGAGCAGGGTAAACTGGACCCCGTTATCGGACGTCAGAGGGAGATCGAGCGGGTGATCCAGATCCTGGCGCGCAGGACGAAGAACAACCCGGCGCTGATCGGCGAGCCGGGAGTCGGCAAGACGGCCATCGTCGAGGGCTTGGCCCAAAGGATCATCGCCGGCGATACGCCGGAGCCCCTGATCGGCAAGCGAGTGCTGCAGCTGGATGTGGGATCCCTGGTCGCCGGCACGATGTATCGGGGCCAGTTTGAAGAGCGTCTCAAGCGGGTCATCGACGAGCTGAAGTCGGTGGGCGCCATCCTGTTCATCGACGAAGTGCACATGCTGGTGGGAGCCGGCTCGGCGGGTTCGTCGGTGGATGCGGCCAATATCCTAAAGCCGGCCCTCTCTCGGGGCGAACTGCAGGTCATCGGCGCCACGACGCTGGACGAATACCGCAAGTACATCGAGAGCGATGCCTCCCTGGAGCGACGTTTCCAACCGATCACCGTGGATGAGCCCAGCATCGAGGAGACGATCGATATCCTGAGGGGCGTGCGAGGCCCCTATGAGGAGCATCATAAGCTGGTCATTACCGATGAGGCCCTGGAGGCGGCCGCCCACCTTTCGGCCCGCTACGTCACCGAGCGCTATCTGCCGGATAAGGCCATCGATCTGATCGATGAGACCGGCTCGCGCGTCCGCATGTACAAAAGCCCGGCGGCGCGGTCGCTCAAGGAAGCGGTTACGGAGCTGAAGGCGACGCGTGAGGCGCACGCGCAGGCCGTTGAAGAAGCCCGCTTTGACGACGCACAAGAGCTGATGAACCGGGAGGCGGACCTCGAAGGCAGACTGTCCGAGATGCGGGCGGCGTGGGATCGGACGGAAAGCGGTCCGAAGGTTACGGCGGATGACATCGCCGAGGTCGTCTCCATGTGGACCGGCGTCCCCGTCATGCAGATTGCCCAGGAGGAATCGGAGCGCCTGCTCCAAATGGAGGAGGCGTTGCACCGCAGGATCATCGGCCAGGATGAGGCCATCCAGTCCATCTCCCGCGCCGTGCGCCGGGCTCGCGCCGGGCTCAAGGATCCCAAGCGCCCGATCGGCTCTTTCGTCTTCCTGGGCCCGACTGGCGTCGGCAAGACGGAGCTGACCAAGGCCCTGGCGGAATTCATCTTCGGCACGGAAGATGCCCTGGTCCAGATTGACATGTCGGAGTTCATGGAGAGACACACCGTCAGCCGATTGGTGGGCGCTCCTCCGGGCTATGTAGGCTACGAGGACGCCGGCCAGCTAACGGAGGCGATCCGGCGGCGTCCCTATTCGATTGTGGTCTTCGATGAGGTGGAGAAGGCGCATCCGGAAGCCCACAACATGCTTCTCCAGATCATGGAGGAAGGCCACCTGTCCGATGCTCGCGGGCGCAAGGTGGATTTCCGGAATGCGATCATCGTCATGACGTCCAACGTGGGCGCGGAGCTGATCCGGAAGCAGACCTCCTTGGGATTCAATGTCAAGCGGGACGAGCCCACTGAGGAGCGCCAGGAGTACGAGGACATGCGCAAGAAGCTCACGGAAGCCCTGCGGGATGTGTTCCGGCCGGAGTTCCTCAACCGCGTGGATGCCGTCATCGTCTTTCACGCCCTGACCAAGGATCAGATCACGCAAATCGTCGACCTCGAGCTGGCCAAGGTGATGTCCCGGCTGACCGAGCACAAGATCACCCTGACAGCCACGGAGCCGGGGAGAGCCTTGCTGGCTGACCTGGGATATGATCCTGAAATGGGCGCCCGCCCTCTACGGCGCGTGATCCAGAACAAGGTCGAGGATCGGCTGTCCGATGCGCTCCTGGGCGGAGAATTCCGCGCGGGCGATCGGATCGCCATTGACGCCGTTGACGGCGAGGTTGTGCTCAGAACCGAGAATGACGAAGCCGGCGATCCGAAAGATGAGGCGGAGCAAGCCCTTCCGGCCAGAGAAGCCTGAGTTCCAAGAGGTTTGACCCTTGGGCCGGCCCGGCAGGAGCGTCGCGCTGGTTCTGTTGATGCTGGCAGGAAGACGGAGTCGGTACGCGCTCAGCCCTGGGAGAATCCCCGCCATTTCCGTATCCGAGCAAGGAGGGGGCGCGCCCGTTGGATTTCCCACGGCCACTCCCTCGCCCGAGCCGTGGGCATTCTCCTCTCAAGGAGGGCCCCACGCCCCGGAAGGCCGGCAGGAGCGGATCCCAAGGGACAAGCGCGATGGAGGGGCGCGCAGGCAGAAGAGGCCTCGGGCTGCGGGGTCAACCTGCTCGTGGTCCGGGATTTCTACCATAATCCACCTCAGGAGGAAGTGTGACCAAGGCGACGACCCGCTACGTGTGCCAGCAGTGTGGGCGGAGTGCAGCGAAGCCTTTGGGCCGATGTCCCCAGTGCGGCGCTTGGAGCAGCATGCTTCCGGAAGTCGTCCAGAGGAAATCATCGAAGCGCTCGGGCCCTTCGCCCCGCCCAGCGCCGGTGGCTGTCAGGCTCTCTGATGTCGGAGGAGCTGTCGATGAGAGGCTGCCAATCCCGATAAAGGAATTCGCGCGGGTTCTGGGCGGGGGAATCGTCCCCGGGTCACTGGTACTGATCGGTGGGGATCCCGGAATCGGCAAGTCGACCTTGATGCTTCAGATGGCCCTGGCAACCACGGCCGAAGGTCCGGTGCTTTATGTCTCGGGAGAAGAATCCGAGCGGCAGATCAGTATGCGGGCCTCGAGGATTTCGACGGTGGGGGCAGCGGCCGAGAATCTGTTTCTCCTTGCGGAAACGGACCTGGAGAGCATCCTGGCCCAGGTGGACAATATCGTGCCGAGGATCGTGGTGATCGATTCCATTCAAGCCGTCCACTTGCCAGGGATCGACTCAGGCGCAGGTTCGATCAGTCAGGTCAGAGAGTGTGCCGCCAGGCTTCAAGCCCTGGCCAAGCAGACGGGTATCGCGGTCTTCCTGATCGGACATGTGACAAAGGAAGGCGCCATCGCCGGGCCCAGAGTTCTTGAGCACCTGGTCGACACCGTGCTCTACCTGGAAGGCGACGCGTACCATGCGTATAGACTTCTGCGATCAGTCAAGAATCGTTTTGGGGCGACGACTGAAGTCGGGGTCTTCGAGATGTCGGGCTCGGGGATGATCGAGGTGCTGAATCCCTCTGAGGCGTTCCTGGCGGAGCGTGTCTTGCACGCTCCGGGATCAACAGTGGCGGTTACCATGGAAGGAACGCGTCCCTTGTTGGTCGAGATTCAAGGCTTGACGAGCCCTTCTGCTTTTGGCAACGCCCGACGGACAGCCAATGGGGTGGACTTCAACCGGGTTCTTCTGACGCTTGCCGTCCTTTCAAGGCGGTTAGGAATGCGATTGGCGGATCAGGATGTCTTCGTCAACGTCGTCGGCGGGCTCCAGGTGGACGAACCGGCGGCCGATCTGGCGGTTGCCGCCGCGATTGCCTCTTCGTTCGCCAATCGTCCTCTGCCGGCAGACGTGGCCATGGTGGGTGAGGTGGGGCTGTCGGGTGAGCTCAGAGCCGTGAGTCAGCTCTCCACTCGACTACGAGAGGCGGCAAAGCTAGGATTCCGGCGCATCGTGGTGCCCAAAGCCTTCCGAAACCCCGAAGAGTCCCCGGAAAGCATCGAGGTGATGCCGTTCCGCTCCCTCAGCGATTGCCTTTCGACCTTCCTTCCCGGCCTCTGAGATTGCCCTTTTGTCCTGTTTGTCGTGGTTTTCGATTCACAATCCGCCCGCGAGAACCAGAGAAGCGAGTCTTGATGACGGCGAAGTAATGATTCGAGACGTAGCGAATCCTCTCTCTGCTCCGGATGAGCGATGCCATATCGTTAAGATTCGAAGCACTTCAATCATGGTTGCGAGGCAGAGTGCGACTCTCCCCTAGATGTGGCGGTCCCCAAGCAAGGGCGGATTGATCTAGGCTCGCGAGACGGTGCGTGTAACCCTGAAAACAACGATGGCCATGTGCGACTGCGCTTTTCCACTTTAAGAGTTGGCGCTCTTAAAGTATTGATTGTTTTTAGATTCTTTCGTCCCTAGCCTCTTGAATGGGTCACTCGGTTTTGATAGAATGCGCACGTCGTGCATGGTGTGGAAAGAGAATTGGTGAACGCGGGGTAGCAGAACCACAGGTCGAAAGAACGGCCGCCCTACTCGGTGGCCACTCACCTGGATCCACAGCAACAATCGATGGTAGGGATCGATACGGTGCCCATGGATGGGGGGTGTGTGAGGGACGCCGTCACTTCGTGTCGCGGAGGGCGCCATGCCGAATGCGGAACGAATCTGGGAGGCGGCGCTCGGGCAGCTGCAAATGGACATGCCCCGGGCGACCTTTGACACCTGGGTTCGCGACGCCCGCTTGCTGGCATACGAGGACGGCACATTCATCATTGGCGTCCAGAATGCCTACGCCCGCGACTGGCTTCAGAATCGTCTCCTGGCGAATGTCAAACGCGTGCTGACCGGTATCACAGGACAAACGGTGGAAGCCCGCTTCGTCGTGTGGCAGGAGGAGATGGATGAGGAGGAGCCTCAGCGGCTCCCCTTGGCCAGGGTGCGCGCTGAGGAGGCGGGAAACCAATCACGCCTGAATTCCCGCTACACGTTTGATGGTTTCGTCATCGGGTCGGGAAATCGCCTGGCCTGTGCGGCAGCGCAGGCGGTGGCGGAGAACCCTGCCAGGGCCTACAACCCCCTTTTTGTCTACGGAGGGGTGGGCCTCGGCAAGACTCACCTGCTGTACGCTATGGGCAACGCGTGCGCCGCGAAAGGTCTGAGCGTGCTCTACGTCTCCTCGGAGGAGTTCACCAACGACCTCATCAACGCCATCCGTGCCCGTACGACCGATGCTTTCCGGGAGCGCTATCGGCACATTGACGTCTTGCTCATCGATGACATCCAATTCATTGCCGGTAAGGAATCGACCCAGGAAGAGTTCTTTCACACCTTCAACACGCTGCACGGCAAGGACAAGCAGATTGTGATTTCGTCGGACCGCCCGCCCCGGGCCATGGTGACGCTGGAGGAACGGTTGAGGTCTCGCTTCGAGTGGGGCCTGACGGTGGACATCCAGCCCCCCGATTTTGAGACGCGCCTGGCCATTCTTGCGGCGAAAGCGGAGCGGGCGGGGCGATCGGTGGATCGGCAATACTTGGAAATCGTCGCCCGCAGGGTTCAGAGCAATATCCGTGAGCTGGAAGGGGCACTGACGCGTATCCTGGCCTATGCGGACCTGAACGGCATCCGGCTGAGCTCGGAGGGGATCGAGGCGATACTGGCCGACCTGGCACCGCGGAGCGTCGGGGTCACCAATGACCGGATCATCGACGCGGTGTGCGAGCAATTCGGTGTGGAGCGGGGACGATTGTTGAGCGCGGATCGATCACGGGGTGTGGCGTTGCCGCGGCAGGTGGCGATGTTCCTGATGCGGCAGGAAGCCCGGTGCTCACTGCCGCAGATCGGTCAGGCGATGGGTGGACGCGATCACACCACCGCGCTTTATGGATGCGAGAAAATCAGGGATCTGCTTGAGACAGACGACAAACTGCGGCGCGATGTCTTTGCGGTCCGGGAGAGACTTCTGAACCCCAGCCGGGCGCCTGCTTCGTCCTAGAACTTGGGCTCTGGGTCGGAGAACCGGCAGATCAGGGGGTCAAGCGGTACTGGTGTCTTTGCCAGCCAGGCGATAGAGTGGAAGAGCAAGCCGCCTCCAAACAACGGCGTCGGTAGACAACACAACCTGTAGGGACCGTGAGCGTCTCGCAGTCCGGACCCACTGAGGCTGCCGGCCGGCGCTCCAAGTGGTTGACCGATGTGCTCCGCACGCCCCCTCGGGGGCGGTTTGCTTTCTGGGGCGGAGCGCTCATTGTGCCGCGGAGCTCCGGGAGCCCGTGTCCGGGCCACGGGGGCGGCCAGCAAGGCGCGGCGTGGAAGTGCCTCCTGGACTTCCATCCGCCGACCCACCTTGCGGGCTTTCCCATTTGTTGCTCCCCTTTTTGAGGGAAGACCTCCTGTCTTGTTGGACGGCCAGCCCTGTGCAAACACGGCAAGAGGCAAAGGCGGTGAGGCGGAGGAGACATCGCCTGAATCTCCCCCGGAACGAACGCGGACCCTTGGGGAATGTCCCGGCGAGGAGTCCGCCTGCCCCCTCGCGGCTGCGCTTCTTGTGCTCTGTGCACATAGATCGTATGGAGTCCTACTACGCCTCCCCTTGCGGCGATCCCAGCTATGTTCCTCTGGCATCACCGCCCGTCCGCCTTTCCGCGGTTCTGAGCATGCCCCTTGTCATCTCTCCCATAGGGGAGAGGGGCCAGGGTCAATTGGTGATTTCGGACGGCAGGGGTCAGGGGGACCCAGCGGATCCCGGCGGTGGTTCGGAGGCGCCCTGGGAGACGGAAGGAACCATTTCCTGCCCGTGCTTCACGCCGCGAAGGCGTGAGGTCGTCCATCCGAAACAGGCTGAGGGGGTACTAGAGCAGCGAAACGGGGTCGATGTCGACGATCCAGTCCTGAGGAAGGGCGTCGGGGACATAGGCGGCCGGATCTTGCGCCCGGATGACGATCTGCCAGCGGAACTCGCCTCGGACGCGCTGGAAAAAGCACGGCACCGGGCCGATGAGGTCGGGCGGCATCCCGTCGATCATCGTGGCGCGAAGCTCCCTCCCCATGCGCTGGGCCTCAGCCTGAGCCTTGTCCCCCGAGTGGTGGTGATACACCAGACGGCCGAGTCGCACGTAGGGTGGATAGCCGAGCTCCCGCCGGTGACGGATCTCGGCATCGTAGAAAGCCTGGACATCATGGGCCGCAGCCGCTCGAATCGCATAGTGATCGGGCTGGTAGGTCTGCAGGATCACGCGCCCGCCGAGAAGGCCGCGCCCGGCGCGGCCTGCGACCTGGGTCAATACCTGAAAAGTGCGCTCCGGTGCTCGGTAGTCCGGCAGGTTCAGGCCGGTATCGGCCGAAACAACGCCCACCAGGGTCACGAGAGGCAGATCCAGGCCCTTGGCGATCATCTGGGTGCCGATGAGAATGTCGGCGCGATGGGCGGCGAAGTCGCCCAGGATGGCGCTGTGGGCTCCTTTGGTCCGGGTGGTGTCCCAATCCCAGCGAAGCGTGCGCGTCCTCGGAAGGAGCTGCTCTACCTCGGCCTGGATGCGCTGAGTTCCCGCCCCGAAATGCCGGATGCGCCTCCCCTTGCAGTCGGGGCAAGCGTCGAACACCTGCCGGTGATAGCCGCAGTGATGGCAAAGCAACGTTCGCGCATGGCTGTGATGGGTCAGCGGCATTTCGCATTTTGGACAGGTTGCGACATAGCCGCAATCGCGGCAGAACACGTACGTACTGGTGCCCCGGCGGTTGAGAAAGAGGATCGCCTGCTGTCCGGCTTCTGTCGTCTCCAGCAAGGCCTGTTGCAGAGCCCGGCTGAAGAGAGACCGGTTGCCCGCCTTCAGCTCCTGGCGCATATCGACCACGCGCACGGGAGGCAATTCGATCGCCTCGGCCTCGCCTTCGACGGAATGGTAAGCAGGGCGGACGCCCAAGCGAGCCGCCTGGTCCTGTAATCGCAACCGGTGGCCGAGAATACGCTGCGGCAAGCTGAGGCGCGTCAGCCTGCCCTTCTCCGCCCGGTAGGCCGAGACAACATCCGGCGTGGCGCTGCCCAGCACGCATACCGCCCCAAGAATCTCCGCGTAGGCGAGGGCTGTCTCGCGCGCATGGTGACGAGGCGACTGATCGTGCTTGTAGGAATCGTCGTGCTCCTCGTCGAGCACAATAAGCCCAATCTCCGGCAGCGGCGTGAGCAACGCGCTTCGAGGTCCCACGATGACCTTGAGCTCGCCCGAGCGGCAGCGACGCCAGGTGTCGTAGCGTTCTCCGGGAGACATGCGGGAGTGCATCAGGCCGACCTGGTCGCCGAAGCGCGCCAGGAATCGGCGGACCGTCTGCGGGGTCAGTGCGATCTCCGGTACGAGGACGATGGCCCGCTTTCCGGTCCGGAGGGTCTCAGCGACGGCCCGGAGGTAGATTTCGGTCTTCCCCGAGCCGGTAACGCCATGGAGGAGGAAGGGGATACGTTTTGCCGAGGTATCACCGCAGATGGCGCTCCGTATGGGTTCCCAGGCGAGGGCCTGGTCCCGGGTGAGTTCCGGTGGTTCGGACGGGACGAAGTCGACATCCTCCAGCGGGTCACGGACTACCTCGGCTTCTTGGAGAACGATCAGCCCATGGCTCTCAAGCCAGCGCAAGTCGAGTGGCGTGGCGCCCGTCTCGGCGCGCAGGCGAGGGAGCTCGATCGGAGCCGGCTGGTGGGCCAGAAGGGCGAGCATCCTCTTGCGTCGGGAGAAAGCAGGGCGCCTGGGATTTCCCAGTCGATCCTCGCTGACGCTGCCCACTTCCACCTCTCCTGCAAGGCGGACGGATCGCACGCGCTTGCGGCCGACGCCTGGTGCCTCGAGCACCGGTGAGGTGCCGACGATGCCTCTACGGATGAGCGCATCGAGGGCGCGGCGCCACTCGATGCGGGGCAAAGACCGGGCGATCTGGCGGCCGCGCAGCGGCCCGCGCGAGGCCAGAAGCTGGATCAGGCGCCGATGGACCGGCTGGTCGGTCGCGGCATCAGCGAGTTGCAGGCTGTAGAGCGTGTCGGCTTGACGGGAGAGCCCTGGCGGCAGCATGAGGGTGAGACAGTCGATGAGCGGAGCCTTAGTGTGCGCCTGGAGCCAGCGCGCAAGCTTGAGCTGAGAAGGGGTGAGAACCGGCTGAGGGTCGACCAGGCTCAGGATAGGCTTGGTCTCCGGGATATCGGTGGACTGGAGGAGATCCAGGACGATCCCTTGCGTGCGGCGAGTCCCGAAGTGAACCGTGACGAGGTGGCCCGGCTGAATCGCGGCGAGCTCGGCTGGGAGGTGATAGTGGAAAGTCCCTCGGATGGCGGGGACGTTGACGGCGACCTCGACGTACATGGCAATCAGCCGGCTGTGCCAGGCTGCGGGGGCGGGGTGCTGCGTTGAGAGACGAGGGAGATCCTCGCGATCCGCTGGCCATCCAGGGCTTCCACACGGAGGCGGACTCCATCCACCAGCACCGTGTCCCCAATCTGGGCCATCCGACCCAGTCGGCCGAGGAGATAGCCTGCGATCGTATCGTAGTGAGGGTCCCGCAAGGTGAGGCCGAAGTGCTCGTTGACCTCCTGGAGGGGTGTCAGTCCTTCGAGCAACGAGGTGCCATCCGGCTGAGGTTGAATGTCAGGTCCCTCGTCGAAGGGATCCCCAACCTCGCCGACAATCTCTTCCAGGAGGTCCTCCAGGGTCACAACGCCGCCCGTCCCTCCGTATTCGTCGAGCACGATGGCGATCTGCTGTTTGCGGGCGCGAAAGCGGCTCAGCAGCGTGTTGATGCGCGCCGACTCCGGGACGAAGATCGCCTCCCGCATGATCGAACGGACCGATTTCATCGGTTCGTGGTCACCGTGAAACGCCCGAAGGACATCCTTGACATGGACCACACCCACGATGTGATCGAGATTCCCCTCATAGACCGGCATCTTGGTATGCGGCTGGCGAACAGCGACGTCGATCAGGTCCTCGATTGTCGATTCGACCGAGACGGCGACGACCTCGGTTCTGGGGACCATCACCTGACGCACCAGGGTCTCTCCAAGATCGAAGACCGCGCGGAGCATCTCCTCTTCGTCGTCGGCCACGACACCGCTTTCGGCACTGGCGCTGACCAACATCTTGAGCTCTTCAATGGAGTGGGCCAGCTGATGAGGCGAGGCCGGCGAAATCCGCAGCAGCTTGAGGAGCGCGTTGCCGGCGCCGTTGAGCAGCCAGATGGCGGGGGCGAAGAGCTGGGCTGTCCAAACGGTGGGGCGTGCGACGAAGAGCGAGGTCCGCTCGGGGTCCTGGAGGGCGATCGATTTGGGGGCCAGTTCCCCGACGACGACGTGCAGGAAGGTGATGATGGCGAATGCCAGGGCTGCCGACAGGCTGCGGGAAACCTCGTCTTCGAGTTGGGACGGGAAGAG
>Ga0315274_10014813_pt1 | contig 11054 bp, 13 predicted proteins | sample YL17G02_20_MG_FD_203700 | JGI IMG/M metagenome (GOLD analysis project Ga0315274, IMG submission 203700) | Sediment microbial communities from Yellowstone Lake, YNP, Wyoming, USA - YL17G02_20 | ecosystem: Environmental > Aquatic > Freshwater > Lake > Sediment | place: USA: Wyoming | collected...
TATATCGACTTGATAATTTTAACCCACCCCGAAGCCGATCATTTAAACGGTTTGATCGAGGTGGCGAAAAGATATCGGATTGGTGCGATTATTACCACCGGCATTGTCAGGGAGACTGAAGAATATAAACAATGGATAGAAATCATTGCAGAAAAAAATATCCCGATTTATATTGCCAAAGCCGATGGAGAAATCGATTTTGGCAATGATATAAAAATGAAGATTTTGCATCCTTTTGAAAATTTGGCTGGTCAGAAAATTTCCGATTCGAACAATACCTCGATTATTGCTCAATTGGATTATAAAAATTTCGAAACCTTATTTACCGGCGATATCGAAAAAAGTGGGGAAAATAAATTAATTGCTTCGGGTATCAATCTAAATTCTGATATTTTGAAGGTTGCTCATCATGGCAGTAAAACCTCAACCACCGAGGAATTTTTGAAGGCAGTTGATGCTTTTGTGGCAGTAATCGAAGTCGGTAAAGACAACAGATACGGCCATCCGCATCAGGAAGTTTTGGACAGATTGGCAAATTTGGAAATCTTTCAGACAGGGAAAGACGGAAATATAGAAATTTTGAGCGACGGCGATAAATTTTTAATAAAAAAATAAAGGCAGCCGATAGGCTGCCTTTTGGGGACTAATTGTCTTCGTGTCGTTTCAAACGGCAAGTTTCAGTGAAGATGTGGCGGAAATGATTTCTCTGGGAGCGAAGATACATGGGAATGTATCTTATTTTTTTTGCGGTTCTCCAAATTTTTCCCGGAACGTCTTTGAGTTCGAATGCTTTTTGTAATGAGATTATTTTGATTTGAGGACTGTTTTTGAAGTTGCGGAAGTACCACAGTACTCCTTCGGGTTTTCCTTTGATTTCGCATATTTTTTTTGGTGAATCCACAAAAACGTATTTCAGAACCGCCTTTTTCCAGCCATAAGTCATTTGGTCGATTTCCGAAGAGTGCATATTGTAACCCATTTTACCTCCTTTAAAGGTTAAAATAAAGAGCGAATTCTTAATCTATCACAATAAAAAATTATTGTCAAGTTTTAAGTGCCGACAATTATTTTGAAAAGCCAGAAAATAATCGGCGTAATATATTTGAAAAGAAAAAAGATAAAAAACAAAACCAAAATCATTCCATAACGCTCCAATTGAAAACTTAGCTGCTGATATTTATAGGGGAGTAGAGCAAAAAGAATTTTCGAACCGTCAAGCGGTGGAATGGGAACAAGATTGAAAACAGCTAACAGCAGATTCAAAAGAACAATATAAGCCATAATCTGAACCAGGTTTTGAGTGTATATTGATTGGCCAAAAGGAATAAATCTTAGGGTTAAACCGAATAATATAGCGATTATCAAATTGGAAGCCGGACCAGCCATAGCCACTATGGCCGGTCCCCATTTTTTATTTTTCAAATTATATGGATTATAAGGAACCGGTTTGGCGTAGCCGAAAAGAATCGGACTGCCGATAATCAATAAAGATACGGGAATTAAAAAAGAACCCCAGGGGTCGAGATGTTTAACGGGATTTAAAGTCAGGCGGCCGGCGTATTTGGCTGTCGGGTCGCCCAAATAATTGGCAATCCAGCCGTGAGAAACTTCGTGGATAACCACAGAGATCAATAGAATTGCAAGTTGTATGATGAGAATTATTGGATCCATAAAATTTGCTAAATAAAAATAATTGTGTTAAACTCAAAATACTATGTCACGAGTTTGCGCAATTTGCGGGAAAAAATCTATTGTAACTGTAACACGAAAAAAGTTACGAAGCAAATACAATCCCACTACCAAGAAAAGAAAATACCCAAATTTACAATGGGTAAGATTGGCTAACGGGAAACGAGTTAGGGCCTGCACGAAATGCATTAAAAGAATAGCAAAAAGATAAACAACGGGCCATAGTATAGCGGTAGTACGTACCCTTGGGGTGGGTATGGCGGCGGTTCAATTCCGCCTGGCCCGAATCGTTTATTTGACTAATTTTTAAATAACTGTTATCTTTAAGCTTGAACTCAAAATTTTGAGGGATATTTTTATATACATTTATGCCGACAATTCACCAACTTATCAAAAAACCGCGAAAGAAAGGCAGAACTAAGTCGAAGACCCCGGCTCTAAGGCGAGGTTTTAACGTGCAAAAAAACCGTCCGATAAAATCCTTTTCCCCCTTTAAAAGAGGTGTTTGTATCAAGGTTTATACCACTACTCCCAAGAAACCAAATTCCGCTTTGAGAAAAGTCGCCAGAGTAAGACTAACTAATGGCATGGAAGTGACTGCCTATATTCCCGGCGAAGGTCATAATTTACAGGAACACTCCATCGTGATAATTCGCGGCGGAAGAGTTAAAGATTTGCCGGGTGTCCGATATCATATTGTGCGCGGTATTTTGGATACTGGCGGAGTCGAAGGTAGGATGCAACAAAGGTCAAAATATGGAGCCAAAAAAGGAGGCGGTGGGCCCAAGAAACCCGTTGCGAGCCCAGGGGGCACGCAGGCGGGCGGGGAAACAAAATAATTTATGCGTAGGAAAAGAACAATTAAAAGAGAAGTAAATCCCGATCCGAAATACGGCAGTGTTTTAGTAACCAAATTTATCAATAAATTGATGAAAGGGGGCAAAAAATCGATTGTCCAAGATATTTTTTATACTGCTTTAGAGATGGTGGCAAAAAATTTGAAAAAAGATAACCCCGTAGAGATTTTGGAAGAAGCAATCAAGAACACATCGCCCTTATTGGAGGTAAAATCAAGAAGAGTAGGCGGAGCCAATTATCAGGTTCCTTACGAAGTAAAAGGAAAAAGAAGAGAAGCATTGGCAATACGCTGGATAGTTTCTGCTGCGCGAAAGAAAAGAAGCAAATCAATGGCAGAAAAATTGACACAGGAACTGACCGATGCTTTTAACAATACCGGTGATGCGGTAAAGAAAAAAGAAGACACGCATAAAGTGGCCGAAGCCAATCGTGCTTTCGCTCATTTTGCCTGGTAAATTTTATGGCCAGAGAATTTCCAAATGAAAAAAATCGTGATATTGGTTTTATTGCGCATATTGATGCCGGAAAAACAACCGTTTCTGAACGGGTGCTTTTTTATACCGGAATTTCCCATAAAATCGGAGAAGTTCACGAAGGAGCGGCGATTATGGACTGGATGGAGCAGGAAAGAGAAAGGGGAATTACCATTACCGCTGCTGCGACAACTTGTTTTTGGACACCGAGAGAATATTTGACCAAGCCGGACAAGAAAGAATTTAGAATAAATATTATTGATACGCCTGGCCATATTGATTTTACCGCGGAGGTGCAGAGGTCTTTGCGGGTTTTGGACGGCGCAGTGGTTATTTTTGACGGCGTGGCCGGTGTTGAGCCCCAATCGGAAACCGTTTGGCATCAGGCGGATAAGTTCAAGGTGCCGAGAATTTGTTTTGTGAACAAAATGGACAGATTAGGAGCTAATTTTGAAAAAAGCTTCGAATCGATTTTGGAAAGATTAACCCCTTACGCGATTAGAATGCAACTCCCGATCGGATTAGAGAGCGAACATAAGGGGGTGGTCGATTTGTTAACTCGAAAAGCTTATTATTTTGAGGGAAAGAATGGCGAAGAGGTAATCGAAAAAGAAATACCGGACAATTTAAAAGCCGATGCAGAAAAATTCAGACATATCTTGGTTGAAAAAATATCCGAGCAAGACGATATTTTAATGGAAAAATACTTAGAAGGAAAAGATACAACCATTGATGAATTAAAAAAAACCTTGCGCGAGGCGACAATTAATTACAAATTGGTGCCGGTATTTTGCGGCGCTGCTCTTCACAATGTGGCAATTCAACTTTTAATCGATGCGATTATTTATTACCTGCCTTCTCCGGCGGATTTGCCGCCAGTAGAAGGAATCGAGCCAAAGACAGAAAAGAAAATTATCCGCGAATCATCGGATAAAGCACCCTTTTCCGCTTTGGCTTTTAAAGTTGCCAGCGATCCCTATGTCGGTAGTTTAACTTACTTCCGCGTCTATTCGGGAAAATTGGATGCCGGCTCCTATGTTTTAAATGCTGTCAGTGGACAAAAAGAAAGAATCGGACGGATTTTACGTATGCACGCCAATCATCGGGAAGACGTAAAGGAAATCTATGCCGGAGAAATCGGTGCAGCAGTGGGATTAAAAGATACGACTACCGGTGATACTTTATGCGACCCCGAGCATCCGATTATTTTGGAAAAGATTATTTTTCCCGAGCCGGTTATTTATATTTCTATCGAGCCGAAAAGCAAGGCTGACCAGGAGAAATTGAGCTTGTCTTTAAAGCGGCTTTCGGATGAAGACCCGACTTTTAGAGTGAGAAGCGACGAAGAGACTGGTCAGACCATAATTTCGGGTATGGGAGAACTTCACTTGGAAATTATTGTTGACAGAATGTTTCGGGAATTTGGCGTAGGCGCCAACGTCGGCAGACCGCAGGTAGCTTACAAGGAAACCATTTTAGGCGCAGCCGAAGCCGAAGGTAAATATATCCGTCAGAGCGGCGGACGCGGTCAATACGGCCATGTTTGGTTGAAAGTTGAGCCGATGGAGCGCGGCGCAGGATTTGAATTTGAAAATGCGATTAAAGGCGGGATTATTCCTTCCGAATATGTTCCGGCAGTGCAAAAAGGAATCAAGGAAGCAATGGCAAGAGGAGTTTTAGCGGGTTATCCGGTAGTTGACTTGAAAGCTACTCTTTATGACGGGTCTTATCACGAAGTTGACTCTTCGGAAGCAGCTTTTAAGATTGCCGGTTCAATGGCTTTTCAATCGGCAAGCAGAATGGCAAAATTGGTCTTATTGGAGCCAATTATGAAAGTGGAGGTCGTGGTTCCGGAAAAGTTTTTAGGAGATGTTACCGGTGATTTAAGCAGTAAAAGAGCGAGAATCGAAAAAATGGACGAAAGAATAAATATGAAGGTAATCGATGCCAAAGTTCCTTTGGCGGAAATGTTCGGTTATGCAACCCAGATTCGTTCCATGACCGAGGGCAGGGGAAGCTTTACCATGGAATTCGACCATTATGCGGTGGTGCCAACCAATATTGCCCAATTAATCATCGAAGGCAAAAAGAAGTAATAAACAAATTATTAACAATTCTCAAAGGTCGGAGTCTTGACTAAAAATTATTTTTTATTTAAACTTCTTATTAGATAACAAATTAATCCTTAACTAAATAACGGTGTTTAAGCAACATCCACTTTGTTTCTTATCGCTTGTTATTTTGTTTACTAATTAGTTTATGGCAGTAAAATTTGAACGAACAAAGCCCCACGTTAATGTTGGGACAATTGGTCATGTTGACCACGGTAAAACAACCTTAACCGCTGCGATTTTGAAGCAGTTGGGAGCAAAGGGTTACGTAGCCTCCAAAAAAGGCGTAAACGATATCGATAATGCTCCGGAAGAAAGAGAGCGAGGCATTACTATTGCTTTGGCTCATGTTGAATACGAGACCGATAAGCGCCATTATGCTCATATCGACGCTCCTGGTCATGCTGACTACATTAAGAATATGATTACCGGAGCTGCTCAGATGGATGGAGCAATTTTGGTGGTTTCAGCAGCTGACGGTCCGATGCCACAAACCCGAGAGCATATTTTGCTGGCTCGTCAGGTTGGTGTGCCGGCAATAATTGTTTTTTTGAACAAAGTTGACCAGGTTGACGACCCGGAATTGATTGATTTGGTCGAAGCTGAAGTAAGAGAACTTTTGACCAAGTATGAATTTCCCGGCGACAAGACCCCAATAATCAGGGGCTCGGCTTTAAAAGCATTAGAGGCCGATTCTCCGGATTCCGAAGATGCAAAATGCATTTTTGAACTGACCAAGGCTCTGGATGAATATATTCCTGAGCCAAAGAGAGAAACCGACAAGCCTTTCTTGATGCCGATCGAAGATATTTTCTCGATTGAGGGTCGAGGAACTGTGGTTACGGGAAAGATTGAAAGAGGAACTATCAAACTGAACGAAGAAGTCGAAGTTATCGGTATAAAACCAACGCAAAAAACCGTGATTACCGGTATTGAAATGTTCAATAAATCATTGGACGAAGGTATTGCGGGCGACAACGCCGGTATTCTTCTCAGGGGCCTGAAAAAAGAAGACGTAGAGAGAGGACAGGTAATCGCTAAACCGGGAAGCGTAACTCCGCACACTGATTTTGAAGGCGAGGTTTATATTTTAAGCAAAGAGGAAGGCGGTCGTCATACCCCGTTTTTCAAGGGTTATAAACCGCAGTTCTATATTCGAACCACTGACGTAACCGGTGATGTGATTTCTCTTCCCGAAGGAGTAGAGATGGTTATGCCCGGAGATACCGTAAAATTGACCATTAAATTAATCAATCCGATAGCTCTTGAGGAAAAAACAAAATTCGCTATTCGAGAAGGAGGCAAAACCGTCGGAGCCGGTGTAGTTATTAAAATTAGCAAGTAAACTCTTAGATAAAATTTGGCATTTCTATTGGTTCATGGCAATTAAAAAAAAGAAAGAAATCGAAACAGGGCAAGAGATAAAACAGCGTCTCAGAATAAAAATCAGAGCTTTTGATCATAAAATCGTCGATCAATCGGCTCGGCAGATTATTGAGACGGCTGAACGTTATGGCGCAGAAGTAATCGGCCCTATTCCCTTACCGACCCATATTCAGAAATATACCGTAAATCGTTCGAGCTTTGTGCATAAGGATTCGCGGGAACAGTTCGAAATGAGGACCCATAAGCGCTTGATTGATATTTCCAATCCAACTCCGAAAATCATCGATGCCTTAATGAATTTGAATCTGCCCGCTGGGGTAGATATAGAGATTAAGATTTAGAATTGAAATTGAAATATTGCATTTTAGTGAATGCGAATATGCCAATAATTTTTACAATTCTAATCTAAATTGAAGGAATTAAGTCTGAAATTAAAAACCGGGCTTAGTCCTGGTTTTTAATTAATCTAATCCGCCTTCGTCCCGATGCTATCGGGACTACGGCGAGACAAGTATGAAATTTATTTTGGGAAAAAAATTGGGCATGACACAGATATTTGATAAAAACGGAAATGCTTTGCCTGTGACCGCAATAGAAGCCGGTCCGTGTTTTATTACGCAAATCAAAGATGGAACCAAAGACGGTTATCGGGCAATTCAAATCGGTCTCGATAATCTTAAAACCAAAAAAATAAAAAAACCTTCAAAAGACAAACCATTCAGATACATAAAGGAATTTAAATTAAAAGAAGACGAGAAAACGGAATTTAAAATAGGAGACAAAATTGAGGTTTCGGTCTTTTCTGAGGGAGACAAGATTAAAATTTCCGGTATTTCCAAGGGAAGAGGGTTTCAGGGCGTGGTTAAAAGACACGGATTTAAAGGTGGTCCGGCTTCGCACGGCCATCGTCATGTTTTAAGAAGACCTGGTTCTATAGGCACTTCTTTTCCCGAAAGAGTAATCAAGGGCAAAAAAATGCCGGGACACATGGGAACGGAAAGGATAACGGTTAAAAATATAAAAATCGCCTTGGTTGATGTTGAAAACAATCTGCTTGCCGTTGTTGGCGCTGTCCCGGGTCCTATCGGTGGATTGGTGGAAATAAAAACGATTTAAATTATGTTGAGCGCATCCCTTTACAATTTAGAAGGAGAGCAGACCGGAACAGTCGAGTTGCCGGAAAAAGTTTTTGGTTTGGAAATAAACAATGATTTGCTTTATTCCGCGATAAATATTCAATTGGCCAATCGCCGAAAACATCTGGCCAAAACCAAAGACAGAAGCGAGGTAAGAGGTGGCGGTATAAAACCCTGGCGTCAGAAAGGTACTGGTCGTGCTCGTCACGGCTCCATTCGTTCGCCGTTGTGGGTTGGTGGAGGTGTTACTTTTGGACCGAGAACGGAAAAAGTTTTTACGAAAAAGATCAATAAAAAAGCGAGAAGAAAAGCAATGTTTATGGCGCTTTCTTCAAAATTAAAAGATAAAGAATTGATTGTTTTGGAGGAGCTTAAATTAAAGGAAAAAAAAACCAAGTTAGTTGTTCAAATGATTAATAAAATTTTAAAACAGGCTATTGCAGGAGCGGGGCAAGCAAAACCGAGCATTTTAATTGCTTTTAGTCAAAAAGACGAAAATTTAATAAAAGCCAGCAGGAATCTTGCGCAAGTAAAAATTGTTCCGGTTAATAGTTTGAATGTTTTTGATTTACTTTCTCATAAATATTTATTTTTGGAAAAAGAAGCAATTAAAAAAATAGAAGAAATATATGGCACTGCTTAGTAAGATAAAAAATATTTTTAAAAAGCCGGAGGCCAAAAAAATCAAAAAGACATCCGCCGCAAGTGCAAAGCGCAAGCAGGCGGGCCCGCCACAATCCAAGGGTTTGGGCAAGGAGCCGATTAAAAAGGCCGTGCCCAAAAAGAAATTAGGCGAGGTTTACAGGATTTTAAAAGAGCCGCATGTTAGCGAGAAAGCAACTCAGTTATACGATGAAAATAAATATACTTTTAAAATTTTTCCTTGGGCGAACAAGATTCAGGTAAAAAATGCCGTTAGTGATCTTTATGGCGTAAGAGTAAAGGATGTGAAGATAATAAACATTAAATCAAAAATAAGGACTCTCCGCGGCCAAAAAGGGAAAAAACACGGCTACAAAAAAGCCATTGTTGCTTTGGAAGAAGGAGAAAAAATTGAGATTTTACCCCATTAATTTATGAAATTATTTAAACCGTTAACGCCAAGCAGAAGACAAATGACCAAAGCCGACGATTCTCAGCTCACTAAAAATGTGATTCCTTTAAAGTCTTTGTTAACGATAAAAAAATCAAAAGCCGGCCGCTCAAAAGGCAGAATTACGGTCAGACATCAGGGAGGCGGACACAAACAGAAATATAGATTCATCGATTTCAGGATGGAAAAAATGAATATTCCGGCCAGAGTTCAATCCATTGAATATGACCCGAACCGCTCTTGTTTTATCGCCCTGTTAGCGTATAAAGACGGAGAAAAAAGATATATTTTAGCCCCTCAAGAATTAAAAGCCGGAGACGAAATAATTATCAGCGAAAAGTCGGCATTGAAATCCGGAAACAGAATGTCTTTAAAAAATATACCGGTAGGTACTTTTGTTTATAATATAGAACTCATACCCGGGCAGGGCGCAAAAATCGTCAGGTCAGCCGGCAACTCTGCGCAGGTTATGGCGATTGATGGCGGCTATGTCCAACTGACCTTGCCCTCGGGCGAAGTGAGGATGGTTCCGGAAAATTGTATGGCTTCAATCGGTTCTTTATCCAATCCCGAGCATAAATTTGAAAATCTGGGAAAAGCCGGTAGAATGCGTTGGATTGGCGTCAGGCCCACGGTTCGGGGTTCGGCAATGAATCCATGCGATCATCCTCATGGTGGAGGCGAAGGCAGGGCGCCGATCGGCTTGAGAAGAGGCCCGAAAACTCCTTGGGGTAAACAGGCCTATGGTGTTAAAACCAGAAAAAGAAAGAAATATTCAAACAAGTTTATAATTAAAGGCAGAAAAAAGAAACATCATGGCTAGGTCGCTTAAAAAAGGTCCCTATGTGGACGAAAGATTAATTGAAAAGGTCAAAAAATTAAAACCTGGAGATAAAACCATTATCAATACCTGGTCCAGGCGTTGTAGCATCAGTCCGGAAATGGTGGGACTTACCTTCGGCGTTCATAATGGCAGGCAGCACGTGCCGGTATTTATTACCGAGGATATGGTCGGTCATAAATTAGGCGAGTTCGCTCCTACCCGTAAGTTCACAAGACACGGCGGTAAAATCCAAAAAGAATTGGAGATAAAAGCCAAAGAAGCGGAAATAACGACAACTGCTAAACTTAGTAAATAATTATGGAAATAAAAGCCAAATTGAATTATTTACACATTGCGCCGAGAAAAGTCAGACTGGTAACTGATTTTATTAGGGGTATGGAGGTAAAACAGGCGGAAAATTATTTGAGATTTATACCCAAGAGAGTATCCGTCGTGCTTTTGAAATTATTGCAGTCGACAGTCGGCAATGCCGAGAAGAATTTTAAATTGGAAAAAGACGCCTTATACATCAAACAGATACTGGTTAACGAGGGAGTGCCCTTCAAGAGACAGCGGCCGGTTTCTCGCGGTCGGGCTTTTCAGGTTTTGAAAAGAACCAGCAATATAAATTTGGTTTTGGGCGTTAAAGAGGGAGCAAAAGTGAAAAAAATCGTCACTAAAAAAGCACAAAAATCAGAAGAGCCGCAGAAGGAGACAACGGCAATAAAAGAAATATCAAAAGAAATATCCAAAAAACCGAAACTTGAAGCTCCGAGAGAAATCGGCAAAACTTCAAGGTTTAAGGGTTTGACTAAGAAAATATTTCGTCGAAAATCATTTTAAATTATTTATGGCCCACAAAGTTCACCCAAAAGGTTTTCGCATAAAAGGTATAAACGATTGGACATCCCAATGGTTTACCAAGAGAAAGTATCGGGATTATTTAGAGCAGGATTTTAGAATCCGGGAATTTATCAAACAACAATTAAAACAAGCTGCTTTGGACGAAGTAATCGTCAAGAGATCGGCTAACTCCATTCAGATTGTAATTAAAGCTGGCCGGCCGGGAATTATCATTGGTCGTGGAGGAACCGGTATTCAGGACCTGAAAAAAGAAATAATCAAAAGAGTATTTAAAGGGAAAATTAAAGGACTGGATATCAAAATCGATGTTGAAGAGATTTCCAAATCCGAAATTCAAGCTTCGGCTGTGGCCATGGGGGTGGCGGAGCAACTAGAAAGAAGAATGCCTTTTCGCAGAGTTTTAAAACAAACAATCGAGAAAGTAATGCAGAACCAGGAAGTAAAAGGAGTAAAAATTCGGGTTTCGGACAGATTAAACGGATCAGAAATGGCCAGAGACGAATGGTTAAAGAAGGGAAAGTTGCCTCTTCAAACGATTAGAGCAGACATTGATTATATTCAAACCAATGCCTATACTATTTACGGAGTAATCGGTGTAAAAGTCTGGATATATAAAGGCGA
>Ga0315274_10014816_pt1 | contig 11053 bp, 9 predicted proteins | sample YL17G02_20_MG_FD_203700 | JGI IMG/M metagenome (GOLD analysis project Ga0315274, IMG submission 203700) | Sediment microbial communities from Yellowstone Lake, YNP, Wyoming, USA - YL17G02_20 | ecosystem: Environmental > Aquatic > Freshwater > Lake > Sediment | place: USA: Wyoming | collected...
TAAAGGGATAGACCCAAAAGATATTGATGCCATGTGGTTGGGGAATTTTTCAAATGACTTTTACGTAAATCAAGGACATTGGGGACCTATAGTAGCTGACCTGCTTGGTCATACACCAAAGCCAGTAACAAGAACAGAGGGTGCCTGTGCATCAAGCACGCTTGCTTTTAGAGATGCTGTCTTTTCTATAGCCTCTGGATACTACGATGTTGTTATGGCTGGTGGGCTAGAGGAGATGTCAAAAGTTACTACGGAGAAGGCTACCGAAGGCTTGGCACTGGCACTTGACAGACCCTATGAAGGTATAGTTGGATTCACCTTCCCCGGGGTTTTTGCTGCTCTAGCTAATGCTTATTTTAGCAAATACGGAGCTACCCATGAGCATCTTATGAATATTACCATAAAAAGCCACAATAATGCTCGTTTTAATCCGAAGGCACAGTTCCAGGCTTCTATTCGTGATATTATGAATAGTCGGATTGAGCGGGCTAAGCAGAGAGGACAACCCGTCCCGACTTGGAAGGATGAGAAGGATTTCCTTAGGGACCTTAATTTTAATCCCATGGTCGCTTGGCCACTGCAAGTTTTTGATTGCTGCCCCATAAGTGATGGTGCAAGCTGCATATTACTTGTAGCTGAGGAAATAGCCAGAAGCTTCACCGATAATCCTATACATGTCATTGGTCTAGGACAGGGGAGCGGTCGACCTCTACATACTGGAGCGAGCCTTACTTCTTTTGAAGCCAATAAGAACGCAGCCAAAGAGGCTTATGAATTAGCAGGAATTAAACCTAAAGATATTCAATTTGCTGAAGTGCATGATTGCTTTAGCATCGCCGAACTCATTCACATTGAGGACCTTGGATTTTTCAAGCCAGGGGAAGGGTATAAAGCCGTAGAAGAAGGTTTAACCAGGCTAGATGGCTCAAAGCCAATTAATACCTCAGGCGGGCTTAAGTGTAAAGGACATCCAGTAGGTGCTACAGGAACAGCCCAGATGGTTGAGATTTTTAAGCAGTTGAGAGGTGAGGCTGGAGAACGGCAAATTCCAAATAAGAATTTGCGAATCGGGGCAACTCACAACTTGGGAGGAACGGGAGGAACTTGTACACTTAGTATTTTTGAAAGGAGATAATAAAGCTATGGAAGAAAGACCTATTTCCGCCCTATCTTTTCATAAATTTCTCAACGAAGAGAAACTAATGGGTTCAAAGTGTAAGAAATGTGGTGTCTTCTTCTCACCCCCTCGCCCTATTTGTATCAAATGTTTTAGTAGAGAAATGGAATGGGTTGAACTGAAGGGGAAGGGAAAACTTGTTACCTTTACTAGTATCTATATAGGTCCTCCTTGGATGGTGGAACAGGGATATAATAGAGAGCATCCCTATTGCTGTGGAGTTGTGGAGCTTGATGAGGGGACAAAGATTGATGCTCGCATTGAAGGGATTAACGCCAATAAGCCTGAAACCATAAAGATTGGCATGCCTCTCACTGTTCAGTTCCTGCATCGTGGTGAGGGTGAAAAAATGACCACATTCTTGGCATTCAGACCTTCGTAGACGGTGATGGAGCTAGACCACTATTTAGCTAGAGGCTTAAAGCTTGATTAAATGGTTACTAAATTGATGATGGGTGGGTATTTTTTCTTTTCCCTGGGCAAGAGGAGGTAAGTAGGTTATGACCGATGAAAAAAAGAAAGCAATGAATAGACTGCAAACGATGTATCCACTCCGGGCGCTAATAGATGAAATGTATAAGAGGAGTGTTGAAGCTGGCAAAGCGGGAAAGCCCACGGCTTGGTGCATGGTTAACTGGTGGGAAGGTGACCCTATTGTTAAGGCTATGGGTATGGAAACTGTCTACCCGGAAAACTATGGTGCTGCTTGTGCCGCTACAGGAGCCGCACAAGCATATCTGGACCGCTCTGATTCGGATGGCTTTCCTACTCATATGTGTGGCTATGCCCGAAATTGTATCGGTTATACTGCCAGAATGATGGAGTTGGGAGAGATACCACCAGAGGCACCTATGGGAGGGATGACCAAACCAATGCTACTAGTGGGCGCAGGCACTTTATGTGACGCCAGGTATAAGTGGTTTCAGGTTCTAGGCCGCTATCTGGATGCTCCGGTGTGGATGCTGGAGATACCCCATCCGGGAGTAAGAGAGTTCATGATGGAAGGGGTATCTGAACATAACATTAAATTCATCGTGGAAGAACTAAGAGAATTTGTTACCTTCCTGGAACGCTTAGTGGGGAGGAAGATGGACTGGGATAAATTAGAGGAGATAACAGACGATATAATAGCGATAAACCGGCTGTGGTTTGAGATTAATGAGTTGCGTAAGGTAAGACCTTGCCCTATGCACTCCCGGGACTTCTGGACTTGCATGAATGCCTCTCTCTACCCATCAGGAGATCTCAAAGTATCGCTGGACCTGTACCGCAAGATGTATGACGAGGTAAAGTCTAGGGTGGATAACAAAATAGGCTCTGTTGCTGATGAGAAGTATAGGTTAGTCTTCGCTGAGCTTCCACCGTGGCATAGTTTGAGATTTTTCGACCAGTTAGCTGAGAGGGGCTGGAATTTTGTAATTGAGAGCTGGGCATATCATCCGCCCAAACCTATAGACCTGAGTAAAGTCAGCGACCCGTTAGAGCGTATTGCCAGACATACCTACCAATGGCTTACCGGCTATTTTGAGAATGCCTTCAACGCTGGTGAGTATTGGGGGTATTTTGCTTATCCCTATCTAGAATATGCCAAGGACTACAAATGTGATGGGGCATTTCTCCATCCTCTCCTTACCTGTCGCACCGCTACTAACCACCTGATGCTTGTTCATGACCGGCTAATGAAAAAGCTGAACGTCCCTTCTTTAGTAGTGGAAGGGGACATTGTAGACCTTAAGCTCTTTGACCCTGTTGATGCCATGAGGAAAGCGGAGACATTTGAGGAGATTATGGACCATTATAAAAAGGTAAGGCGGGAGAAGGGCTTTGACTGGTGATAAATGGGCAAGGGTAACCATAGGGAGGTTTTACTAATGTCAGTAAAGAATAGAAATAAAGGGCTTACCAGAGTGAGAGAAATTTATCAAGACCGGTCTTGCAGGGTTAAAGAACTCAAGGCAGAGGGTAAGAAGGTAATGGGCTATTTCTGTATCTACTCTGTTTTGGAGATGATGACGGCTCTTGACTTAGTCCCTTATCGGATACTCGGAGATATAAGAGAGCCAATAACTAAAGCAGATGCTTGCCTGCCTACAGTGGTTTGCCCTTTTGTTCGTAGCTGTTTAGACCTGGCATTGAAAGGTAAGTATGACTTCTTAGATGGGGTAGTCTTTGGTCATGTTTGTGATGTCGGTGAGAAGACTGCTCACATTTGGAATATTTATCTAAACCCACCTTATTTCCACTTTATAGATACGCCTCATACAGTGCATAAGGCGGCTGTGGGGCAACATAAAGAATTGCTGAAGGAATTCAAAAAGACCCTGGAGGCGTTTACAGAAAAGAAGATTACTGCAGTAGGGCTTAAGAAAGCTATTAAAGCTCATAATCAGCAGCGAGCTTTGGTACGGGAGTTGTATGAGTTGAGAAAACCTGACCCACCCCTTATCTCAGGAATTGAGGCCCTTCAAGTGATGGTAGCTTTAGTGAGCCTCCCTGTAGAGGAAGGTAATGAGCTGTTGGAGCAGGTTATAAGCGAGGTTAAGCAGCGTAAGGACGGTCCACAAAAGAAACCAGTAAGGCTTCTTGTATGGGGCAGTATTATAGATGATACATCTCTTATTGAGATGATTGAGAGACTTGATGCTAACTTAGTCATGGATGATACCTGTGTGGGCAGCAGGGCTTATTGGTCAGGTGTGGAACTTACCAAGGACCCCCTAGATGGATTAGCCTATCGCTATCTGGTCCAGCTTAAGTGTCCCCGTACCTTCAGAGAAGTCACCTTTGGTGAAACTAAGAAAGACTATATGGCAGACCTGGAAGGCAGATTCGGTTATCTAAGAGACTATGCTAAAGAATGGAATGCCAAGGGGGTAATCCTCCAATCGGTGAGATATTGTGATATTCATGGTTACGAGGTGCCAGGGGTTAAAGATTACCTCGACCATGTTGGCTTGCCCAACATATACATCGAGCATAGCTACACTGAGGCGGCTTTGGCACCACTAAGGACAAGGGTTCAGGCTTTTCTGGAGACACTTGGCTAAAAGGTCTACCAGAATTGACAGGAGGAGACTCGTATCTATTTTGCCGGTATTGATTTAGGTTCCACTATGACTAAGGTGGTGGTTATGGATGGGGGTGGGAGAATTCACGCTCGCGTTGTGAGTCACACCGGTGCTGAGCACCGCCGTCTAGCCAACAAGGTAATGGAGGAGGTACTAGAACAAGCTAATCTTCCTTTTGACGAAATATCCTACATTATAGCCACGGGCTATGGGAGGATGAATGTTCCTTTTGCCGACCGTCAGATTACAGAATTAAGCTGTCATACCAAAGGTGTGGTTAGTCTCTACCCCAATGTCAGAATAGCCATTGACATTGGCGGGCAGGATGCTAAAGGACTCAAGATTAGTGATGGCAAGTTGATTGACTTTGTTATGAATGACAAGTGTGCTGCAGGAACAGGTAGGTTTCTAGAAGTCATTGCCAGTGCTCTCGGCCTCAAGGTGGAGGATTTAGGAAGTATCTCCTTAAAATCTACTAATAAAGTCAATATTAGCAGTACCTGCACTGTTTTCGCCCAGCAGGAGGTAATATCTCGCCTTTCTGAAGGGGCACCATTGGAAGACATTGTGGCTGGACTTCATGATGCTATAGCCAGCAGAGTAGTCAAGATGGTGAAAAGGCTGAAGGTAGAGCCTGATGTAGTGTTTACCGGTGGTGTAGCCAAGAATGTTGGGATGGTTAAGACTATGAAGGATAATTTGGGATGTGAAGTTTCTGTCCCTGAAGACCCGCTTCTCACTGGGGCAATAGGTGCTGCCATATTGGGCAAGGAAATCACATTAAAAGCTATGGCAAAAGGTGAATTCATCCCAAGGAAGGAGCGTCGCTTGGAGGAGGTCACCTTCTTCAAATAAAGAGCTTGGTTAAATATGGCTTGGTTTATGGGCATTGATATCGGCTCGGGAACCAGTAAAGGGGTTATAACTAAGGATGGTAAGCCAAAGGCTTACCATTTGCTTCCTTCTGGGGTTAATTATAAGGCAGTAGCCCAAAAGTTGAGACAGGAGCTTTTGGCAAAGGTAGACCTATCTCCAAAGGATATAAGCTACACTGTAGTCACTGGCCACGGTGCTGGTAGTATTCCTTTCGGTAATCAACAGGTAGCTGATATTCGCTGCTGCGCTAGGGGAATAAACAGCATTTTCCCCTCGGTAAGGACAGTTATTGATATACAAGGGATGTCTAGCCAAGTGATACGGCTTAATGAGGAGGGGCAAGTGACCAACTTTGCCGTTAGTGAGAGGTGTGCCGCTGGTAGTGGGCGCTTTCTCGAAATTATCGCCAATGTCCTTCGGATAGACCTCAAGGATATTGGCTCTCTTTCCCTTAGGTCTAAACATCCCGTTGCCTTTACTACAGGGTGTGCCGTTTTTGGAGAATCAGAGGCAATCTCTAGGGTATCTGAAGGTATCAGCAAGGAAGATATTGTAGCTGGTGCCCATAAGGCACTGGCCAACAAGATATCTACCCTTCTTGATAGAGTTGGTCTAGAGAAGGATTGTGCCATCAGCGGCGGTGGTGGCCTCAATACTGGGCTTATCAAAAGCGTGGAGGAAAAACTAGGCATTCAGTTGCTAGTACCTCCCCACCCCCAATTCATCACCGCCTTAGGTGCGGCCATAATAGCTGAGGAAAGGCAAAATCACCAAAAGGGATGAACCAGCAGAATACCTTCTAGGCAACGCTACTCAATCTCTTCGAAGCCAGAGCACTCTTTATGGTGGAAACTATCTCCTCTTTGGTTGCTGTTAAGAATACACCACTAAAACCTATCTTTTTTAGCTTTGGTGCATTCTTAGGTGGGAATATCCCACCTATGAGGAACACGGTATGGTCTTTTATCCCCCTTTTTTCAGCCACCTTCATTAGTTTACTACCAAGAGCTACCTCACCGCCGCAATAGGTGCTTATGCCAACAACATCGGCATCTTCTTGAACAGCCACGCCAACTATTTGTTCTGGTACAGCGTCGCCCATTAAAACGACTTCCATTCCAGCATCCCTGAGCATACCAGCCACAGTAATTATTCCTCGGCTGTGGGACTCTAAAGGAAATTGAGCCAGTAGAACTTTAGTTTTCTTCTCTTCAGCCATTATATTTCAACCTCTTATCTTATTTTAGACAAAGATGGGCGATTTCCATAAGCCAAAGGCTTCCACGAATGCTCTGCGCATTTCCCCTTCAGTAACATCAGCCCTGGCGCATTCAATGCAAGCAGCCATAACATTTCCTCCCCGTTTACAAGTCTCCTTAAGAGCATTAAGAGTATTGCTTGCCTTCTCATTATCCCTTCGCTGCCTGAGCCTGGCCAGCTTATCTCGCATTGCTTTTGCTATCTTCTCGTCATATTCGTGGACCAAGACGTCAGGTAACTTTACATCAGGAGCTCTAAAGTAATTTACACCAACTACTTTTATATCGCCATCAGCAATTGCCTTCTGCTCACGCTGGATATTTCTAGAGATTTTGGTATGCAACCAACCACTGGCTACAACCTCAACTAAACCTCCCATCCTTTCAATTTCATCTATTTCATCAAGAATTTTTTCCTCTATCTCATTAGTTAGTGCCTCTACATAGAAGGAACCGGCTAATGGGTCAACTACCTGAGTAACCTGTGTCTCAGCCTGAATAATCTGCTGGGTTCGCAATGATAGTAATGAGGCCTCTGCCGATGGGACTGAGTAGGCTTCATCAAAGGAGTCTACGTGCAGAGATTGGACACCACCCAATACAGCAGCTAAAGCGTGATAGGCTGACCTTATCACATTATTCATTGGCTCTTCTCTAAAGAGGGAGACGCCTGAAGTCTGCACATGGCACCGGCTCCACATAGACCTAGGATTCTTGGCATCAAATCTATATTTCGTTATCTTATACCATAGCCGTCTTACCGCCCGTAGCCTGGCGACCTCTTCAAAGAAGTCATTCGCTGGGGCCCAGAAGAAGGCTAATCTTTCAGCTACCCAATCAACATCATAGCCCCTCCCCATCATTTCTTTGAGTATTTCAATGCCATTGGCTAGAGCCACCGCCATCTCAGTGATGCCAGAAGTTCCCCACTCCCGTAAATTATAGCCATTCAAAGTAACATAGTTCCATTGAGGTACATTCTTCCTCAGAAACTCTATATTGTCACACTGGACTCTGAAGTCGTCCTTAGGTGGTATATATTCGGGGGCGCTGCGGACCAAGTTTTCCATTATGAAATCATTCTGAACACTGCCTGGTAGTTTGTCCCAGGGGATGCCTCTACGCTCAGCCATCACTAGATACATAGGGAATACTATTGCTGTGTTTCTGGGGTAATGGGTGACTATGGAAACACCAGCTGTGTCAAGGGGGATGTCCTTAAAAATTGCTTCCATATCCTCAACACAGTCAATTGGAACGCCTACCGTGGCTACTTGTCCCAGGGCTTCAGGCTCGTCTGAATCAAACATCTGGACTGTAGCCAGGTCAAGGGCCAGGTTTATTCCCGTGGCACCATGCTCTAAGAGGAACTTTATCCTTTGGTTAACCTGTTCAGGAGAACCAGCGCTGGACAACTGACGCATAGTAAATACCCTACCCCGATACATATTGGAATGTATGCCTCTAGTAAAAGGCTCTTCTCCTGAATAGCCTAAATCTTCGTTATAATCAAGGTCAGAATTATCAAGTGGAGTATAAAGCAATTTTCGGGGAATCTCAGAGCCTAAGATTGTGTTAGGGGTTACCTCCCAGTTCTTTCGGTCCGGCTCCCTAACTACCGTGTTCATCCATCTATCAAACTCTTTTCTTATCCCTTCTAAAGCCTGTGAATTGTATAAAGGGGTGCGTTTCTTCCGGGGTATTTTTTCTTTCAAAATCTCTCTGGTAGTTTTCTCTTCACTCATAGTTATATTCCTCCTTTAAATTCTCAGGTACTAAATATAATAGCGTCAGCCAGCCAAGTTGTCAATTTTATAATCTCTTAACCTTTTCCAACGAGGGCTTTGGCAATAGTCATCCGCATCATTTCTGAAGTACCCTCATAGATTTCAGTAATTTTGGCATCACGGAAGTAGCGTTCTAAAGGGTAATCCTTAATATAGCCATAGCCTCCAAATATTTGGATAGCTTTAGTGGTAACAAACATAGCTGCTTCAGCAGCAAAAACCTTGGCCATAGACGCTTCTTTAATGAAAGGTAAGCCTTTATCCCGAAGATAGGCTGCCCGGTAAGTTAATAGTCGAGCAGCATCAATTTTTGTAGCCATGTCAGCTAACATCCATTGAATCGCTTGAAAGTTGGCAATGCGCTGACCAAACTGCACACGCTCTTTAGCATAATCTACACATCTGTCAAGCGCTCCCTGAGCAATACCCACTGCCTGAGCAGCAACACTAACCCGGCTTTCATCTATAGACTCAAGGGCTATTCTAAAACCTCTTCCCTCATCGCCCAGCCGGTTTACCTCTGGCACAAAGCAGTTGTCAAATATTAGTTCTGTTGTCGATGAGCCTCGAATACCTAGTTTGTTCTCGTGCTTGCCTACGGAGAAGCCAGGGGTGCCTTTCTCAACAATAAAGCTAGTAATGCCTCGATAGCCTAATGACTTATCAACAGTAGCAAAGGTCACTATGATGTCTGCCTCGGCGCCATTACTAATAAACATTTTAGTTCCGTTAAGTATATAACCGTTATTTTGTGGGGTAGCAGTAGCCTCCATAGATGCCGGGTCACTACCAGCGGCAGCTTCAGTGAGAGCAAAACAGGCTAATTTTTTCCCCTTAGCTATTGGAACTACAAAGCGTTGCCTTTGTTCCTCATTGCCAAATCGATATAAAGACTGTCCACCAATCCCAGCAGTGATAAAGTAGATAGTGCCGGTAGAAGCACAGACGCGCGATATCTCCTCTTCAACAATGGTAAACCCCATTACCCCTCCACCACTACCTCCATATTCTTCAGGGAAACCGATACCCATTAGCCCAAGCTCAGCCATTTTCTTGATATTCTCAATGGGAACTCTGGCTTCCTCATCTATTTGCGCAGCAATTGGTTCCAGCTCCTTAGTAGCGAAGTCTCGCACCATCGCTTGTAGCATTTTTTGGTTTTCACTCAATTCAAAGTCCATCCTCGCCTCTTGTGGAACTTTTACTGCCGCAACCCTCGTTTTTCAACGGCAATTATGTTGTGAGTGGCTTAAGCTGAGCGCTAAACTGGTTAATAACGTTTAACGCCGCCGAACGAGGGTCAGTTTTTCTGTGCACTAAGTCATCTACCAGTTTTTCTAAGTGACCACTTTTCTCAATCTCGTGGTAAATATAATCCTTAACAAAACCTCCGATAGTCTCAATCAACTCCAACTTCGCTCTTTCTTTGCGGAGCTTCTCAAGCCGTCCACTGGAAATAAGGAATTCTCTATATCTGAGGATTTCCTCAGCTAATTCCTCAGTGCCTTTATCAAAGATTGCCTCAGTTAAGATTATACTTGGCTTCCACTCGGTAGGAGGGTAAACTTTCATCTCAAGCATAATCTCTAGGCTTCTTTTCAGAGTATCAGCCCCATCTCTATCCGCCTTATTTATGACAAAAGTGTTAGCCGCTTCTAGGATGCCAGCCTTCATCATTTGAATCTCGTCTCCCATCCCCGGCGTCAAAACAAGAGTAGTTGTGTCAGTAACTCTGGTAATATCTATTTCTGCTTGCCCTGTGCCTACCGTCTCTACCAAGATAATATCCTTGCCCATAGCATCCATAACATGAACTATACTTAGTGCAGCCTTGGCTAGTCCCCCCACCCAACCTCTTGTAGCTAAGCTTCTAATAAATACATCCTTGTCTAGACTATGTTTTTGCATCCTTACTCTATCCCCTAATATTGCTCCACCGGTAAAGGGGCTGGTAGGGTCGATAGCAACAACACCGACTGTCATATTCTTCTTTCTGAAGACCTTTATCAAAGCGTCAATCAGTGTGCTTTTGCCAGCACCTGGAGCACCTGTCACACCGACCAAGTAAGCTCTTCCAGTGTGGGGGTAGATGTTCTTCAATTCTTCAACCGCCTCTGGAACTTCGTTCTCTATGCCTGTTATGAGTTTAGCTGCGGCTAGAACATCACCTTCTAGTATTTTAGCTGTTAGTTCCGTCTTCATTTGCTGATGTACCTGCTCTAATGCTTTGTTAGTTAAACATAATATCTCTTGTGCGTTTCTACCTAAGTGTGGTTGGATGCCGGGTTAAACCACGTAGTTATTCTAGCCCGCCCTATTGGTAAAATCAATGGCTGTTTTTCTCCCTTACCCGTTGCATTATCTGTGGCATTACCTCCCCAGCCTTAGCCCTAATCACGACGGTAGCCTCACTATCCATGGGGGTGGTACTGAGGTTGATGATAACCAACTTGGCTCCGGAGTTAATAGCGTAGCGAGGCATCCAAGCAGCGGGAGTAACAACTAAGGTCGAGCCAATCACAATAAATAGGTCACAACTTTGTGAGCGGCGGGTCGCTTCCGCTAAGACCTTTGGTGGCAGTGATTCACCAAAAAAAACAGCGTCTGGTTTCAGAATACCATGACAGATTTCACAGTCTGGAGTTTCCTCACCCCTATCAAGCATAACTCTTATCTGTTCAAAAGGGTAGCGCCTACCACAACGCAAGCATACTGCCCACTGCATACTGCCATGGAGCTCAATTACCTTGTCATCAGACAGTCCTGCCTTCTGGTGCAGGCTATCCACATTCTGGGTGATGACACAATCCAGCTTGCCCAATCTATCCAGCTCAGCAATAGCATAATGAGCGAGGTTCGGCTTAGCCTTCGTAGTCAGGCCTCCTT
>Ga0315274_10014817_pt1 | contig 11053 bp, 6 predicted proteins | sample YL17G02_20_MG_FD_203700 | JGI IMG/M metagenome (GOLD analysis project Ga0315274, IMG submission 203700) | Sediment microbial communities from Yellowstone Lake, YNP, Wyoming, USA - YL17G02_20 | ecosystem: Environmental > Aquatic > Freshwater > Lake > Sediment | place: USA: Wyoming | collected...
CGCTTCCCCGGGAGGCATCGTGAGTACTGCATCGGTACAGCAACTTCTCGACTCATTTGAGGGTTTGCCCGATACGGAAAGCGTGAAGTGGCAGCCGAAATCATACGCCGCACCATAGAGCTCGATCTGCCTATTCTCACAGAAGAGAAGTTGTACTGAGCGCAGAGTGCTTGTTTCTGGAGCTCGACCAAAGAGAGTCTGGAAAAGCATCGTCACTATCCCACATGCCAAGCTCATTCGGAAGCTAGGCGTACTATCCCCCGAGCAACTGCGCGTTGTAGAAGACGTGATACGTCTGCGGCTTGGTTTCTGGAGTCCAGAAGGAAGCTTTCCATCCCTCGCTGGGCAGACCCCATAAGTTTTGGACCTTGAGGGCCGAGCACGACCGCTAATCGGTATACCCCGGGATTTCCTGGTATGCTCGCGCCCATTCGGCGTCCTGGATGAGGAGCAGGGCATCGGGGTCGGCGGGGAGAGTGGGTTGGGGGAAGAGCTTCCAGTGATCGCCCTCTAGCAGCGTGATGTAGCCCTCGCTACGGTAATAGGCCAGCAAACCCTCACGCATTGCGGCCAAAGCATCCTGGCAAAAGACGCCCCCCGCCCGGTTGCGCAGCTCCTCGGGGTCCTGGGCGCGGTCGAAGAGGAACTCCCGTCGGTCAGGGGCGGAGTAAAAGTATTTCCAGCGGCGGTTGAGGGCCATGTAGACCCCCAGCGCCCTACGCTGGAACTGGCTGTAGACCATCCGCTCGGCTCCGCTTGTAGCAAGCTCAGCCAGGTCGCTGCCTTGCAGAGCATAGCGGGATGGATCAACGCCCGCCGCGCCCAGCAAGGTGGGCATCACGTCCACCAAGCTGGCCGGGACGTCGCAGAGATGGTTCGGCGTGAAGCGCTGGGGATAGCGCACGATGAGGGGGACCCGGGCCGCAGCATCCAACATGCTGCGCTTGCCGAAGCAGTCGTAATCCCCCAGGAACTCGCCGTGATCGGAGGTGAAGAGGATCAGAGTGTTGTCAAGCTGCCCCGTCTCCTCCAGGGCGGCAAGGATGCGTCCGACCTGAAACTCAATGAAGGAGATACAGGCATAGTAGTAGGCCTTCATCACCCGAAGCAGGTTGTTATCCCGGCCGTTATCGCGGTACTTGTAGCGGTTCTGGAAGCGGTTCATGAAGGTGTGCAACGCCTCGCATTGCTCTGGCCGCTTGGGCAGGGGCATGAGCGGCCCGCGGTAGAGCTTGTTCCAGGGCGTCGGCGGCGAGAAGGGCGGGTGTGGATGGATGAAGCTGGCAAAGAGGAAAAAGGGCTGCTCTCGGCCGGCCTCGCGGATAAACTCCACCGCCCTATCCCCGACCCACTGGGTGGCATGGAGCCTGGCAGGCACCTGCGCCGGCTGGGGGATGTAATACATCTCCCCCCGGCAGCCCATGGGGTCGTAGACGTGCCCGAAGCCGTTGGCCTGCAAGGTGCGCAGATAGTCGTCATCCTCCACCCGCGCGCGCAGCTCCTCCTGATGCTCGCGCGTCTGGAAGCCGCGCAAAGCCTGCAGGTCGGGGGAAAAGTGCATCTTGCCGATGCCGTGGGTGCGATAGCCGGCCTCGGTGAGGGTCTGCATCAGGCTGGGCCGGTCATCGGGCATGGGGTCGCCATTATCGGCACAGCCCGTCCGATGGGGATATTGCCCATAGACGAGCGAGCAGCGCGCCGGCACGCACACCGGCGAAGGGGTGTAGGCGCTCCTAAAGAGCACCCCCTCGCGCGCCAGGCGATCCAGGTTGGGCGTCACGATCACCGGATTCCCGGCGGCGCGGAGGGTGTCGGCGCGCTGTTGGTCGGTGAAGAGGAGCAGGATGTTGGGACGGGGCATGGATTCCTCCTGCAGCTTGTAGTGTGCCCGTAAGGGCATGGGCTCAACGCCTTACGGCGTCACTACGAACGGGCACTATGAGCGAGTGAGTCGCACGGTCACAATCTCCTTGGCCCTCAAGCGCAAGGTGACCGCCCCACCCTCGATGGCCCGGCCACGCCCCAGCGGCTTGCCCTCAAAGTTCACCCGCTGGGCGCGCGTGGGCGGCTTGGCCATCCCTATTGGCTGGCCCAGGGTGATCGTCGCCTGGATTTGCCTCTCAGTGGGGTTGAAGAGGCGCACCTCGAGCACCTCGCCCACCTGGCGCACGCTGCTGACCACCGCCGGGCCATCCACGCTCAGGAACCCGGTCGTCGGCGGAAGCGCGGTGGGCTGCCGATGCAGGGTAATGTCTTGAGGGCGCAGTTGCACATCGCGCAGGCCGGCGGCAAGCTGCTGCCCCAGCGCGCACAGCCGGGAGCGGCTCGGCTCGCCATCCAGCGGCACGATCCAATAGCGGAAGGTCAGCGGCCCGCGAAGCTGCCCGTTCGGCTCGCCGTTGGTCATCACCGTGCGGCGCGTGCCACGGAAGAGGGTCAGGGCGATGGGCCGCGCGGGCAGGTCGCGCACCGCCGATTCCATCTGCCCCACGCTGACCACAGCCAGGCCACGCCGGCCGTCAAAGACAGCCGTCCAGCTTTGCTGCGGCCTGGTCTCCACCTCCAGCTCGCGGTAGAGGTGGTTATCCGCGCGCAAGGCGATGGGGCGCTCTACCACATCGAAGGGGCTATCGGCCAGGTAGGTTTGGGCCTGGGCGCCGCTGGGGAGCAGCACGCGCAGGCGATGGTCGTCGGCCTCGTTGTAGACCGTGCTCTGCACCTCGACCCGATCCGCCCCGGGGCGCAGGCTGATTAGGCTATCAATGACCAGATCTACGATCTTTTCCGAGCGGGTCTGACTATCAAAGTGGAACTCGGTGGGCACGCCCAGGGTGGCGCGCAGGCGGAAGGTGGTCAGCATAGGGCCGTTATGCACCAGGGCCACCTCGGCCCGGCTGGCCGTGGAGACGAAGGCCTGATCGTTGGTGGCGAGGCCGTGATACCAGCCGTCACCGATGTCGGCGACATCCTCAAAGGTCAAAAGGTCGCAATAAGTCTGGCCAGTGTGCTGGTCGGTGAGAGTTAACGTGCCGTTGGATTCGATGCTCACGGAGAGATACCCGTTGGCCATGGAGCGCTCGCTGATGGCCAGGCCCGGCACTTCTGGGTGGCGCGTGGGCTTGCCCGGCTCCCCTTTGCGCACGGTGAGCGTGGTATAGCCCATCGCCGGGACGCGAACCGGCAGGCTGACCCGGACGTCGTCGGTCTGGTAGCCCTGGGCGAAGCGGTCATAGTACACGCGCAGCTTGGCGCGGCCCATCGCCTGGCCCAGGCGCTGATAGGGCAACTCCTTCCCCTCGGCGTCATAAATGCGAAAGGCCGGCTTGGGTTCGTAGCCAAAGAACTCGTTAAAGGCCGGCCAATCCTTGGGGATTTGCAGCGTCAGCTCCGCCGTCTCCTCGAAGGCCTGCGGTAAGGGATTAAAGAGCACCACACGCAGCTCGTCGTCGCTCACCTCCCCCTGGACGCTGGCGGCCAGCTTCTGCGCGGCCTCGGTGGTCAGGCGGTTGGCGATCCCCCGACACTGGCTGAAGCGATACTTCATGTCCTCGTGCACGGTATCAATGCTACAGCCACAGATCGAGTCGTGGGGGTGATTCTGCAAGAGCCACTTCCAGGCCACATTGAGGTACCCTTGGGGGTACTCGCGACCCAGGGAGGCATGAGCAAAGGCGCTGATCGGCTCGGCCCACTGGCAGAGGAGCGTCTGGCATTCGGCGTTAGCCTGTTTGCTCCACTCTCGGCTGGAAAGCACCCCCGGGATGAGCCATTGCTGGTCTATATCGGCGCGCTCCAGGCCCGGCTCGCGCAATTCCCCCTCGATCACTGTACCGATGCGCTCAGCCTGAGGGAGCATCTCGGCCATATAGGCATCCAGGCTGGTGTGCACGATCTCATAGTTCTCATCAGGTTGCTCGCTGCGCACCATGAGCACGTTGTAGGCGCGCTTATCCCACTCCTGGTGATCGCCGCCGTCAAAGAGCAGGATCGGATCCACCTCGGTGTGCTCGGCCTCGAACTTGATGAACGCCTCCAGGTCCTCCACGGTCTGCTCCGGATCGAATTCGCGCGTCTGCTCGATTGCCCGGCGCGTGGCAAAGGCGTAGCTGCAATAGCCCCCGTGGCCGAAGCGGTAACAGGGTAGCTCCGTCCCATCCGCCCCCCGCCAGCGGATGTGTCGCGTCTGAATGGTATTCAAGCCGCGCCAGATGAAGCCGGCCTTGATGCCAAACCCGGCGAGGATTTGCGGCATCTGGCTGTTGTGGCCAAAGATGTCGCAAACGAAGCCGGCGTCCGATGGCTCGGCACCGAACTCGCGGGCCACCTTGCGGCCCCATTCCAGGTTGCGCACGATGGATTCCCCCGAGACGATGAACTCATCCGGCAGCACATACCACGGCCCGACGACCAGCTTGCCCTCCTTCACATACCGCTCCACCTGGGCGCGGCGCTCCGGGCGCACCTCCAGGTAATCCTCAAGGATGATGGCCTGCCCATCGGCGGTGAAAGGCCCCCGCAGGCTGCCCTCCTCCAGGCCACCCAGCACCCCATCCAGCAGCTTGACCAGGCGGAAGCGATAATCCTGGAACGGCTGGTACCATTCGCGGTCCCAATGGGTGCTGAGGACGTAATGAAGCCGACGTTTGCTCATGATTTGTCACTCCTGTTTTGGATATGTATCTTGGTGCGCCGAGGGGGGTGAAGCATTGGCCAAACGGATCTTCAAGGGTCATTTCTCTGGGACCTTCCCGTATGAGCCATACGCGCGAAAGGCCGCGCACATGGCGGCGACCTTTTCCGGGGTATGGTGGACCGCCTCGGGGCTGGAGTAGGCCATGCTGATCAGGCCGCCGTTATGAGCGCCCAGGGTGCTGACCATGCGCCGCACATAGGCGCGGATCTCCTCGATGGAGCCACGCACCATCGTCTGCTGGATATCCACCGGGCACCAGAAGGCGAGTCGGCCGCCGACGCGCTTGTCGAGGGCCTCCAGCCCCATGTTCTCTTGCTGGTCCATCTGGATCACGTTCAGCCCGGCAGCGATGAGCATGGGCAGGATTTCGATGGTGTAGCCGCAGGAGTGCAGCCAGACTTCCAGACCCAGCTTGTGGGCCAGGGCCCAGTTCTGGCGGTAAAAGGGCATAAAGAACTCTTCGATCGTCTCCGGGCGCACCATGAGCCGGTCTTGCAGGCCCCAGTCATCATAGCCCATCACTCCGTCGCAGCCGATCTCGGCCAAGAGGCGAATGGACTCGCGCTGCTTTTCTGCCAGGCGGCCGATGAGGGCCTTCAGCTCGTCAGGGTGCTCATAATAGGCCATGAACATATTCTGCAGGCCCATGATGTTGTGCGTGCCCTCGTTGAGCGAGCTAAAGGGCATGACCCCCAGGCAGTATTTGGGATTGGCCGAGCGATTGTTCTCCGCGACCCCGGCCCGGGGCTCAGCATAATAGCGCGGGTTATTCATCTCGGGAAAGACATATTGCGCCTGGCGGGTGACGTCGGCCACCGGCCAGACCACCGCCTCGCCAAAGGTCCCCTGATCGGCCCGCTCCCAGACCACGCCCCAGGCGTCAACCTTGCGCTCATGGCCGCCCTCGGCACGCCAATCCTGGGTATCCGGCGGGCGCTCCAGCCAGAGCCAGAGAATGTCGTTCTCCTGGCCGTCGGGGAGGTAATGGGGGATATGGTCTAGCCCCTGAAAGTGGATCGCTCTCTTGACGCGCTCGCGCGAGATCACGACGCCCTCCTCTGAATGTGGATTATCGCCCCATCGGGGCTGGGATGCAAACCCCCCGCTCGTAGTGGCGCCGTAAGGCGCTTCTCATGCCCTGACGGGCACACTGCGAACGCCGTCGTGGATTGACTTGTCAATAAGCCCGGCCTATACTGTGGATGGCCGAATATCCAATCAGTGTTCTCCGAGAGCTTCGGAAAACTTACCAACATAATTCGAAACCGAGTTTCCGTTTCAGATATGCAAGCAGCGAGCTATACTGCTGCCGGCCCATGAGTGATTTCTTCTCCAGCTCCAAGGGGCCGTCGTCGTGCTTTGGGCTGAGCCAACGAGGTTCTATAAGGCAGGAGGTTCAAACTATGAACGCACGCGAAAGGGTCTTGGCCGCGTTAAACCATCAAGAGGCGGATAGGGTGCCGATCCACGACTCCCCCTGGGTGGCGACGATAGGCCGTTGGCACAAGGAGGGCTTGCCCCTGGTCAACCCTGCCGAGTACTTTGATTATGAGCTGGTCACCTTCAACGCCGACACCTCGCCGCGCTTCCCGATCGAGGTGGTCAAGGAGATGGAGGAGTACGTCATCCACAGGACGCCCTACGGCGGCTTGCGTCGGGACCACAAGGACTATTCCACCACACCGGAGATCATTGACTATCCCTGCAAGAGCCGCGAGGATTGGGAGCGGATCAAAGGGCGGCTCACGCCCAGCCGCGAGCGGGTTGACTGGGAGGGCGCCTGGCTGGCGGGGAGCGCCGAAGATGCTCGAGGCGAAGAGTCAGTCCTGGAGCGGGGCCGAAGGGAGTGGCGGAGGGGGCTTCCGGGCTGCCGGGCAGCGCGGGAGCAGGGCCGCTTCATCTGCTATCAGGTCATGGTGGGCTATGACAAGCTGCAATTCTATGTGGCCACAGAGCAACTGCTCATGGCCATCGCCACCGACCCCGATTGGGTGCGCGATATGTACGAGGCCGACGCCGACCTGGCCATTGCCATGTACGAGGTCATGGCCAAAGGGGGATTCCAGTTCGATGGGGCCTGGCTGACCTGCGACCTGGGCTATCGCAATGGCCTCCTCTTTTCCCCGCGCCACTACGATGAGCAACTGCGCCCCACCCTGCGGCGGCTGTTCCAGTACTTTAAGGGACAGGGACTGCCGGTGATCCTGCACAGTTGTGGCTGCGTGCGCGACCTGATCCCCCGCTTCATCGAGGATGGGTTGACCTGCCTTCAACCGCTGGAGGTCAAGGCGGGGATGGACCTGATCGCCCTGAAGCGGGAGTATGGGGATAAGCTGGCCTTCATGGGCGGCATTGACGTGCGCGCGATGGCCGATTCCGACCCTGGCGTGATCGAGGAGGAGATCAGAACCAAGGTCTCCTTTGCCAAGGTGGGTGGGGGCTATATCTACCATTCCGACCACTCGGTGCCCAACAACGTGAGCCTGGGACAGTATCGCCGGGTGCTCGAATTGGTGCGCAAGTACGGGGCCTATTTCTGAGGCTCCCCGCGCTTGCGCCCGGTTTCAGACCCCCAATAAGGCCTGCTTGCGCTCCCAATAATAGTAAAAGTTATCGTAGGACACATCCGGTGGGATGGCATGGTCAATGGTGGGGATGTAGCCTCCCTCCAGGGCGAGGGGGATTTTGGCTTCAAGCTCCCGGTCTATCGCCGCTCTCCCTTGGGCCAGGGCGCGTTTATCAATCCCGCCGGTCATCAGCAGGCCCTTGCCGTATTGCCGCCGGTAAGCACTAATGTCATTCCCGGCCGCCTGTTCCATGGGATAGACCCCGCTTATCCCGGCCTCAAGCCACAGAGGGATGAGCTGCGATACCTCCCCATCGCTATCCAGCAGGATGAGCTCCACTCCGCTCTCGCGAATGGCCTCCGTCAGGCGTTTGTATCGCGGCAACATGAAGGTGCGAAAGAGGGCCGGAGAGATGAGCGGCCCGCCGTTGAAGCACATGTCTTCCCAAAGCTGCACCCAGGTCACGGGGGCCTCGCGCAGGGCCTTATGTAGAACGGCAATGCAAAAGTCGGTGACGGTTTCCATCATCTCGTGGACTAATGCCGGCGCATCGTAGAAAGCATAGAGCACCTGTTCATCACCCAGCATGGCGCGCGCAAAGCCATAAAGGCTGGGGCCCCAGTAATAAGAGTTGCTGGCCCCATAAAGGCGCACGATCGCCCCTTCGCGCCGCCAAAGGGCGACTTGCCCTGCCCAATCGGCAGGATAGCGGCCGGCATCGGCAGGATCGAAGCGTGGCTTGAGCTTTTTCCAGTCATCCGCGTTGCGGACTGGGAACTGGATGAACTCTGGCATTGAGGTCTCGCGGCCCCGCTTGAACTCGCGGTAAACCAGGCCCATAGGGTCCACGCGGATGCGGCTTATCTCGTCTTCGGAGAGTATGCGTTCCTCCACGGGCGGCCTCATGCCGAAATCCAGAACTGCGGAGCATTCCAGGTCGGCCTCGCGCAGATAGCGCAGAACGGCCTCGCGCGACTGGCCGCTTTCGCGCATCCAACACTGGATCGTCGTCTCCCAGGGGCCCCATTCCAGCAGAGGAGGGCGATCCACCGGCTTCCATTGCATGAACGCTCTGTACCTCTCGTTTGCCTTCATAGCATCTTTCTGATCCTCGCTCTTGACCCTTGGGTGCGGGCAGCGAGAAGTGACTTATTCTGCAACTGCTCCCGCCACGGCATTCGATGCCAGCTTGAGCATCCGCTCGGCCTGCGGCTGGTTGGTGAAAAGGACGCACAGTAGCCCCGTCTCCGGGTCGGCCCAGGCGGTCGTGCCGGTGGCCCCGGCGTGCCCAAAGGTGCGCGGCGAGGCAAGCTCAGCACAGTGGAAGGTCCCTCGCGGTCGGTTGAGTCGCCAGCCCAGCCCCCAAGCCTGCTCCAGCTTGACCCGCTCCGGGATGGCGGGCATCATCGCCAAGTGGTCGGTGAGCATCGTCTCCACCGTCATCCTGCTCAGGATTTGCCGGCCGCCGTAGGCTCCTCCGTTGAGCAGCATCTGCAGGAAAATGGCGTAATCGCCCACCGTGGAGTGCATACCGCCCCACGGCGCGCCCAGCTCCCGCCAGTAAGTCCTGTTCCAGTTCCAATCGTTTTGCTCCTCGGATTCGGGGAGGCTGACCCTGGCGATGCGCTCGCGGGGTAGCCCCCCCAGCCCGAGGGCTGAATCGGCCATCCCCAAAGGAATAAAGAACTCGCGGCGCAGGAACTCGCCCAGGGGCATCCCGCTAACGCGGGCGATGATCTCCCCCAACAGGGCGATGCCCATGCTCTGATAGCGGCAGTTTGTCCCCGGGGCAAAGAGCAGCGGCGTGGTGCAACTGCCCCTGACGAATTCGCTCAACGGGGCGTGCCGCCGACGCAGCTCAACGTTCTCGGGCAGCATATCGGGCAGGCCGCTCGTATGGGTGAGCAGGTGATACAGGCGCACCTTCTGGCGGTCCTCCCCGCTGAACTCGGGGATGAGGGAGCTCACAGGGTCGTCCAGTAGCAACTGGCCGCGCTCGATGAGCAGGGCAGCGGCGCTGGCAACGATCGGCTTGGTCAGCGAGGCGATCAAGAAGATGGTATCGGCTTGGGTGGAGCACGCTTCGCTTCCCCCTCCCGCCAGGGGGGCGAAGCGACCGAATCCGCGCTCAGCCACCACAGTGCCGTTTCGGGCGACGCATAACGCCGCCGCAGGGATCGTCCCTTCGTTCGTCCAGCGTTCTAGCAATCTTAATAGGCCCTCCAGCCGTGCTGGGGAGAGGCTCACGCGCTCGGCCGTACCAGCTTTCAAGATGGGTGACATCGTGTCGCGCTCCTGAGGTAATCTGGGATTCACTAGCTGTTTTGTGATGCCCCTATCCATAACACGCTACTGGTGTCGTGTCAAGCGACCCCGACCCTCCCGACCTGTCAGATCAGCGGTTTCGTGATAATATTGTCACTCATTGGCGACGAAATTGTAAGGCAAAATTAACCACGGTGTAACCTTTGTCTGCTATAATGGGGCTAGAGATACGCTATTGCCCGGTGTTGGCGACCGATTCTCATGTCGCCTTTACGCAAACCCCTTGTCAACGCGCTAGAATTGGTTTATAATAGGGGTAGACGCTTGGCGGAGTAACTCCAGGATAGTTTCTTCGTCTTATAGAGTGAGCACGCTGGCTGGCGCGTTGCTTGAATGTATAGTCCCAAGAGAGAGGATTCTACGGTGAAACTGGGTCGGCGGTCATGTGGCATTCTGGCCATCTTGTTGGTGTTGGCGGCGATGCCCATGGTCGTAAGCGCGGACCTGAATAACCCTCTGGTGATCAACGCCGAGGTCCTGGGCACCACGAGCGTGCCGGGAAGCCAGTCGCTCTACAACCTGATGGTTCAGGCTACGTCGTGGCTCGGCTCCCCGTATCGCTATATCCTCACGGTGGGCAATTTCTCGCCCTGGCCGATGACTACTCTGCGCCTGCTCGACCGTTACGTGCCGGGCGATGCGACCCCCAAAGAGGTTGATCACGAGTGGTTCCCCAAACGCCTCGACCCGGGGCAGGCGGTTTCGGTCGTCTTCGAGTTCCCCGATGGGCCGTTGGCGGATGGCTGCCATCAGATCGAGATCAGCCTGGCCGACGGTTTGAGCACCGTGCTCATGGATTGCAGCGCGCCCGGCGCGACGACCATCTGGTACGCGCCCCTGAATGAGGCTATGCAGAGCTATCTGGCCCAGCCTCCTTTGACGCGGGCGGAGCCTACCGGTCGCAGCAAGCTGAGCGTCCATGTGACCAATAAGAGCGTGCCCAACCTCAGCGAGTTTATCGCCAAGACCAAGCCGGCTGTCGTCGTCGCCGTGGAAGATGTGGGCTGGCTGGCTGAGGTTAAGGCGGCCTCGCCCAAGACGGTGACCCTGGCTCGCTTTATGGAGACCGACCAGACGTTCGAGGGGGATCCCGTCGAGCGCGCGAAAGAGTTCGTGGCCGGCAATGCCGCGCGGTATCTGGCCAACCCGGCTGTGGACTACTGGCTGGGCTGGAATGAGCCAGTCGTTGAGAGTATCGAACAGATGCAGTGGTTTGCCGCCTTTGAGGCCGCGCGCGCCGCCGCTATGGCCGAGCTGGGCCTGAAGGTGGCTGTGGGCAACTTTGGGGTGGGCTCGCCCGAGGCGGATGAGTTCCAGGCCTTCTTGCCCGCAATAGCTGCGGCCAAAAAGTACGGCGGTGTCCTGGCCCTGCACGAATACTCAGCCCCCACGTTGCGCGACGGGGTGGGCGCCGGGATTCCCGGCCTGGAGGCCAACGCGGACTATGGCGCGCTCACTTTGCGCTATC
>Ga0315274_10014820_pt1 | contig 11052 bp, 12 predicted proteins | sample YL17G02_20_MG_FD_203700 | JGI IMG/M metagenome (GOLD analysis project Ga0315274, IMG submission 203700) | Sediment microbial communities from Yellowstone Lake, YNP, Wyoming, USA - YL17G02_20 | ecosystem: Environmental > Aquatic > Freshwater > Lake > Sediment | place: USA: Wyoming | collected...
CGGATGGTATTATGGTGGAGGTTCATTGCAGACCCGCCGAGGCATTCTCGGACGGGTTCCAGTCGCTCACGTGCGAGAACTTCGCAAAGCTCATGCATGAGCTGTCTGCTGTGGCGCAGGCTGTGGGAAGAAGTTTGTAGCGCGTGGCGACTTGTGCGCATGAGGAACCGCAAGGGGGTGTGGGCTGTGGCAATCAGTAGTGCGATCATGGAAGATAGGGATACGTCTGCGGCTACGGAGATTCTCTCCTTTACCGATCTCTCGTCTATCATCGAGGCGCTCCTGTTCGTCACGAACGAGCCGTTGACGATAGACAAGCTGCTTCAGGTGATTGACGGGGTGGACCGGGCAACGCTCCTGCAGCTCATGGAAGAGCTCCGGATCAAGATCAACTCGGACAGCAGACCTGTCGTTTTGCGCGAAGTGAGCGGCGGGTTCCAGTTGTGCACGCACCCGAAGTATGCTCCGTGGATCAAGAGGTTGTCTGCCGCGCGTGCAAACTCGCGGCTCAGCCATGCTGCGCTCGAGACGCTCGCGATAGTCGCGTACAAACAGCCGGTCACCAGGGCTGAGATCGAAGCCGTGCGCGGAGTCAATTGCGCCGGTGTCATCGCTCTGTTGCTTGAGAGGAGACTTGTCAGAATTGCTGGCAGACAGGACGTACCGGGCAAACCGCTCTTGTACCGGACGACGCAGGAGTTTTTGGTACACTTCGGGTTGAGATCGCTCGATGACTTGCCTAAAGTAGCCGAGCTGAGGGACCTCTGCTGATCGGGCGACCCGGCAGCTCCTGTCGTGCGTGGAGCAACGATTGATATCCGCAACAACCTTCACGCAAGATGTCTGACGATGCCCCAACTAGGCTTGCTCACTTGTTCGCTGCGCAGGATCGCTCATCATGCGCCTTCATAAGTTTCTCTCAATATGTGGAGTTGCGTCTCGGAGAAGTGCCGAGAAACTCGTTGCGGCAGGACGTGTGACTGTGAACGGGCACGTCGTGTCAAACGTTCGGCGGGGAATAGACCCTGAAACGGACGAGATACGGCTGGACGGCAACCGGGTTCAGCCGGAGACGAAAGTCTATATCATGCTGAATAAGCCGACAGGCTATCTCACCACAATGAAGGACCCTCACGGCAGAAAAACGATATCCGAGCTGGTTCGGGACGTGCCGCAACGAGTGGTTCCCGTCGGGCGATTGGACAAGGACACAAAAGGGCTTCTTCTCATGACAAACGACGGCGAAGTCACCTATTGTCTTACTCACCCCAAGTTCGAGCTCAAGAAGACGTATCACGCGATCGTTGAGGGAACGGTGACCGAAGAGGAGCTTGATGAATTGCGTTCAGGCATCGAATTGTCTGACGGTGCCGCGTCGCCCGCTGAAGCACGCGTGATCGCACGCCAAGGCAACGCGACCGAGTTGGAGATCATTATACCTGAGGGACGAAAAAGACAGGTCAGACGAATGTGTTCCGCGATACATCACGAGGTCATCGAGCTTACTCGCGTCGCTATGGCGGGAATCATGTTGAAGGACGTTGCTGAAGGGTCGTGGCGGTACCTTTCTCCCGCAGAGGTATCGCACTTACGTCGGCTGGTCTCTCAGGTCAGCAAATAGGAGTATTCTATGGATATGGTTGAGGCGACGAAACGGGGCTGCGAAAGAGTGAGGGAGGCGGAACGTGAAGATACGATCAACATGTACCGTGTTTGCGACAGTAATAGTGTTGGTAAGTTGCGGAGCGACGAAGACGGTTGCGAACAAACCGTCATCGAGCGAGGCTGACGAGATGAAAAATGTGTTATATGTTCCTTCGACATATCACCGTCATATGATGGAGCAGACCAAACAGGAGTTGGCATGGCATGGACAGCCCATCGAGCCGTGGCAGCGGGAACTGCGTGGACGGCTTGTTTCTCTCTTGGGCGGTTTCCCGGAAACGAAAGTTCCTCTAAACGTACGCGAGATCGAGCGAGAAGAGACCGAAACGTACGTGCTGAAAAAGATCGTATTCACGAGCGAACCGTACGCTGACGTTCCGTGTTACCTGTTGACGCCGAAGCGGGGAAAGCCGCCGTATCCGGCGATGATCTGTTTGCAGGGGCACAGTCCCGGGATGCACCTGTCTGTGCGTCGAGAACGAACCGAAGCGGATCGGAAGTTCGCGGAAGGAGACAGGGATTTTGCGATTCAAGCGGTGAACCACGGGTTTGTCGCGGTCGCTATCGAGCAGCGCTGTTTCGGCGAGCGGAAAGAGACGCTCCAAAAGCAACGATCGTCTCAGACGTGTCACGATGCAGCAATGCATGCGCTCATGCTCGGTCATACCTTGCTTGCCGAACGGATATGGGACGTGATGCGCGGGATTGATTATTTGGACACGTTGCCGGAAGTTGACTCGAACCGGGTCTGTTGCATGGGGAATTCGGGCGGTGGGACAGCGTCGTTTTATGCCGGATGCGTCGAGCCGCGTATCAAACTCGTTGTCGCGTCGTGCTCGTTCTGCACGTACGCAGACTCGATCATGAGCATATATCACTGCGCAGACAACTACATTCCGGGAATTTTCAAGGTAGCTGAAGTTGCGGATCTTGCGGGACTCATAGCACCTCGCAAACTCCTTGTCGTAGCTGGCGAAAAGGACGAGATTTTCCCAATAACCGGCGTACACAAGGCGTTTGACAAGGCGAAACGCATTTTTGCAGCAGCAGGATGCACCGATAATTGTCGGCTTGTGGTCGGACCGGAGGGGCATCAGTTCTACGCCCAACTCGGCTGGCCAGTCATCCTCGAGATGACGCGGAACTAGCTTGACCTGGCGGAAACCAACTGCTTGCCGCGACAAGCTTCCCTCGCTTTCAGCTTGACTTCGCATGAACAGGCGGCTATAATCCAAATAGAGGGCAGTGGAGCATTGGGCGGGGTCACACATCTGCTGGTGGTTTGAGCCATGGCTAAAGAAAAAATGCTTGTCGTTGACGATCAGGAACCTGCGCGGGAAATGATGCGGGAGTTTCTCGAGGGCGACTTGGGGTATGTCTGCCAGACTGCTGAGAACGGGCTGCAAGCTCTCAACATCGTGGAACGAAACAATTTTGCCCTCGTGATAACGGACGTCCGGATGCCGGAAATGGATGGTGTAGAACTGCTCAAACGTGTCAAGAAAGTGAAACCTGACCAGTGCGTTATTATCATGACGGCCTTTGGCGACAACTACACGTTTGTGGACATGGTTGAAGCTGGCGCAAGCGATTTCATTCTGAAACCGTTTGACCTGGCTGAGCTCCGCGCAAAGATAGCACGGGTGTTGCGCGAACGGGCGCTCTTGACCGAACAGAGGGTGCTGATAAAAGGGCTGCGCGCAAAGATTGAGGAGCTTCAGCGGAGTCGGGAAGAGCTCCAGTCAGTGAAGAAAGACCTGGAGCGGCAAACAGAGGATCTCTTGAAGCTCAAGAAGGAAAACGAGGAGCTTCGCCAGAGTATTTCCCGCCCACAACAGAAATGAATCCCGGGGTAACGGTTACCCCTGCTGGTACGACAGGAACACAGCGCGGTAATATCTCATCACGGTCAGCGGGTCTGAACTTGCCGGTATTTCAGCACAGCAGAATCCTGCATAGCCGATTCCTTTGAGCAGCGCGAACAATTCACGCCACGGGTAGTTCGGTATATATAGTTCTCGCATATGGACGTTGGCGATCTTGGTCTGAACGCGCCGGAAATTCTCTTCTAAGGTGCCGTGAGTCAGGTCGGTGTCGTTAGAGTTCCAGTTCACGTACACGTTGTTGTGATCGGCGAATTTCATGATCCGCTCGGTGTAATCGAGCCGGGACGTTCCTTGCCCGTGAACCTCGAGCCGAATCTGGACGCCGTAATCCTGTGCGAACTCGCCACATTCCCTCAAGGCGTTGCCTATCTGTTCCAACGTCTTTTCGACCGGCACGCCGTATGCGGTCTGTAACCCGTTCGGACGCACCTTGACCCCCGATGCGCCAACGTCAGATGCGAGTCTCACATATTCTTTTGTGCCTTCGATGTTCCGGCGCACCTCTTCCGGGTCTCTAGAATGGTACTCGAATGCCGAACCGAGTTGACACAGTTTCACCGAGGGGTTTTCGAAGCGGCGTTTGACTTCCGCACGCTGATTGGGTGTGAGGCTAACCTCCACCCCATGCGCGTGAGTGGTGCGCAGTTCAACGCCTTCGAACCCTGTGTCCTCACAATTCTTGATGATGGTTTCAAGGTTCCAGTCTTTTGCGAGATTGTATGTCACAAGACCGAGATGCATGTGCGTATCCTTTCCCACGTTGTTGCCCGCGTGTGACTGTGACCGTGAGCGCGCGACGCAACCGGCATGTCCGAGAAGTCCTGCTGCCGGTAACATCGTTGCCGAAAACTTCAAGAACTCTCTGCGATACATACTGCTGCTCCTCATGGGGTGATGCTCAAACTTGCTGCTTCAGGTATATCCGCAAGCGCTGTGTCATTCGCCTGTCAGGCAAAAAAGTTGTTTCGCGCGATACCGAAGTTTCTGGCAAGCAAACGGTGTAACGGTACCAGCGTGCGGTCTAATGCTCGCACAGCCTGTGATACATAGTGCCGAGCCGAACGCCGTTAGTATGCTCAGAAACCTTCTGCTCAAGCTGGTGACTGCTGCACCCGAGCGCGTCGTGTATGGTTTGTGTTCATTGATTATGGATGAGCATATAATACCCACCTGTATCGTCTTTGTCAAACGCCACGATGGTCCACAAAACTGCGACGTTGAGCAGGATCCACGAGCAAAAAGTGCTTGCCATTCCCGCCAGAATTTGTTATACTATACCGGAAAAGGTCGGGCGTTTTGAGATTACGTGGGTTTGGGGAGTTTGACCGCACAGGGGTCTAAGGTGGGAGGAGGTGAGACGGACAGAAGCTGACGCTGTTCCAAGAGGCTACGGTTACGGGGTGAGGAGCTATGTTGGAAGGGAGCGGTCAGGCACGCGCCACACACAGGAGGGGGAGACATGAATAGAGCAGAACTCGTCGAGGTGGTTGCCAAGGAAATGCGCTCGTCAAAAGCTGCCGCAGAGAGGGCAGTAAGTGCTGTCCTCAATGGCATCGCAAAGGGTTTGAGCAAGGATAAGAAGGTCCAGTTGGTAGGGTTTGGAACTTTTGAATCTCGCAAGAGAAAGCCGCGTATGGGTCGCAATCCGCGGACCGGCGAGACAATCCAGATCCCCGCAAAAAAGGCGGTTGGTTTCAGGGCAGGCAAGGAGCTGAAGAGTAAGGCGTAATTGCACAGGTCAGGTGCTTCTAAGCGGAGTGCTCACATGACAGGGAGGGCACTCCGTTTCTATTACGTGGTTTCAAACGAGGTCTGTGTGAAGGAGGAAAGCCGTGACGACTGAAGGGGATGTTTTTTCACGGCTTGTCCGGCTTGCGCGCATTCTCAGAAGCAAGGAGGGCTGTCCGTGGGATCGCGCTCAGGATTTGGCAAGTCTCGCTCGCTGTGTTATGGCGGAGGCACACGAGGTGCAGGAAGCGGTGTCTCACGATGACGGTGATCACGTTCGCGAAGAGATTGGGGACGTTCTGTTCACGCTGATCAGCATGGCTGTGCTCGCCGAAGAGCGGGGGACGTTCTCGATGGTTAGATTGCTTGAGGACCTGGAAGCGAAGATGGTGCGGAGACATCCGCATGTCTTCGGCAATGCAAGCGCCCAAACTGTGGGGGAAGCGCTCCAACGATGGAACGAGGTGAAAAGTTCGGAGCAACAACGCAAACTGGAATCGGACAGGAGCGGCGACCTCTCATGAAAAAGCCGGAATCTGTCAGGAAACGCGTTGACGAGCTCAGGGGACTCATCCGTTACCACGAGTACAAGTACTACGTGGAGAACAGTCCTGAAATATCGGATTTTGAGTTCGACAAGCTCATGGCAGAGCTGCAGGATCTCGAGGAGAAACACCCGGAGCTTGTAACTCTTGACTCTCCGACACAACGCGTCGGTGGCGAACCCATCGAAGGCTTCGAGGTGGTTGAACACCGAATCCCGATGCAGAGCATTGACAATACCTACTCTGCAGACGAGCTCAGGGAATTCGATGCGCGGATAACGCGGTTGTTGCCTGGTGAACGTGTCGAGTATATCGTCGAGCTCAAGATGGACGGCGTTGCCGTTTCGCTCTGGTACGAGGACGGCGTACTGACACGTGGCGCTACACGAGGTGATGGACGACGCGGTGATGACGTCACGGCGAACCTGCGCACGGTGCGGGAAGTCCCTTTGAAACTCAAGACAGCCGATGGAGCGCCTCCTGTGTTAGAAGCGCGTGGTGAAGTATATCTTCCCAAAGCGGAGTTTGAACGAATCAATAGAGAAAAGGAGAAAGAAGGAGAACCGCTCTTTGCGAACCCGCGCAACGCTGCTGCAGGCTCTCTCAAGCTGCTTGATTCGAGGATCACTGCTACGCGCCGGTTGGGTATCTTCGCGTATGGAATAGGGTACTCGGAAGGAGTGGATCTGACCACACATGAACGAGCGCTCGACCTGCTCCAGAGCTTCTCCCTGCCGGTAAATCCGCATCGAAAGAGATGTCGCACGATAGACGAAGTGATCGAATTATGTCCGCGGTTCGATAAACTGCGTGATGATCTCCCGTACGAGATTGATGGGATGGTTGTCAAAGTGAATTCTCTGGACCAGCAGAGGCGCCTGGGTTCCACGGCGAAAAGCCCGCGCTGGGTCGCGGCGTACAAGTTTCCTGCAGAACGCACGATAACCAGGCTCAAAAGCATTGTTGTACAGGTTGGCAAGAGCGGCACTCTGACACCGGTGGCGAACCTCGAGCCGGTAAGCCTCGCTGGCACAGTCGTGAAAAGGGCAACATTGCACAACGCGGATGAGATCCGTCGGAAAGATATCCGAGTTGGAGATACGGTAGTTGTCGAGAAAGCGGGTGAGATCATTCCTCAGGTTGTGGAAGTGCTCTTTGACAGGCGAACGGGCGATGAGAAACCGTTCCAGATGCCGCGCGCTTGCCCTGTGTGCGGTTCTCCCGTCGTCAAGGATCCGGATGGGGCGTTTCACCGGTGCCACAACATGGTGTGTCCGGCGCAGATCAAGGCTCGAGTCAAACATTTCGGGAGCCGCGACGCAATGGACATCGAAGGGATGGGTCCGGCCCTCATCGAACAATTGGTTGACAAAGGGCTGGTGTCGGACTTCTCGGACCTCTACAAACTGCGCGACGACGAGATCGCCGAGCTTGAAAAGATGGGCGCAAAATCCGCCCGTAACGTGGTCGAAGCGATCCAGCAGAGCAAGATGAGAGAGTTGTCGAGGCTGATATACGGGCTCGGGATCCTCCACATTGGTGTGAATGCCGCGCGCGTGCTCGCGGACAGGTTCGATTCGCTGGACGCGCTTGCCGAATCAAGCGTTGATGAGCTTTCAGAGCTCGAAGGCGTGGGCTCGATTGTTGCGCGTTCGATCGTGGGTTTCTTTGCAGCACAGCACAATCGTGACGCATTACGGAAACTCCGGGACGCGGGAGTCAACATGCGCCGGCTGGAGATGCGCCGTCCGGCAGGTGAGGGTCCGTTTGCGGGCAAAACGGTTGTTCTGACAGGTAAGCTCGCGCAGTACACCCGCGACGAGGCGAGCAGGCTTATCGAGAGCCTTGGTGGCAAAGTGAGTTCGAGCGTCAGTTCGAAAACGGACTTTGTGCTTGCGGGAGAGGATGCCGGATCCAAACTTGAGCAGGCTCGGGACCTGGGCGTTCCTGTCCTGGATGAAGCGGAGTTCGAGAAGATGATACGGCAGACCGGCTAGAGGAATGCCGTTCGGGGCTTGGCGTGATACAATACCGGAGAATGGTAAGTGGTGAAAGGGGAGTTCAACAGAGATTACGACAATGAGCCCTTGGTCTGAAAGCAGAGTAACGCGTGCCATAGTAGACCTTAGCGCTGTTGCGCACAACTTCCGTGCCGTCCGGCGCAAAGTGGAAAGGCGCATCAAGATTCTCGGAGTGGTGAAGAGCGATGCGTATGGTCACGGACTGGTGGAAGTTGCCCGAGTCCTTCAGCGTGAAGGGGTGGATATGCTTGGAGTCGGTGACGTATGGGAGGGCGGCGCACTTCGCGCTGCTGGGATAACGAAACCGATTCTGGCTCTCAGTGTCATACCTGAGTCAGCGATTCCTGAGGCGATAGATCGGGAACTCACGCTGACCGTGGGCGCGCTCGAGTTTGCACGGCAGGTAGCGGCTATTGCCTCCAGCAAAGGGCGCGTCGTGAAGATCCATTGTGCGATAGACACCGGAATGGGGCGGATAGGGTTTCAGCCGAGGAGTGCGGCGGACGAAATCGCTGCGATTCTCCGGTATTCAAACATAGATATTGAGGGTATTTCGACCCATTTTCCGCGCGCAACAACAGAACACGATTCTTTCACTTTGAACCAGGTCAAGGTTTTCAAGGCCATCATCAAGCAGTTGGAAGATAGGGGGGTGCCGTTCGAGTTGGCGCATGTGTCGAACAGCGCCGGCATCATCAACTACCCGTCAGCTCAGTTTGATATGGTGCGACCCGGAATTGTGCTGTACGGTGTAGCGCCAACCACCGCGCTGCGCGGCAAGCTGGAGCTGAAACCCGCGATGCGGTTCGAGACAGCCGTAGTTTTCGTGAAGTCTGTTCCTGAAGGCACGCCGTTGGGATACGACCATACGTATGCAACGCCGAGCGCGACCGTGATCGGAACATTGCCGGTGGGATACGCTCATGGTTTTGATCTGCTTCTGTCGAACGCGGGCGAGGTTATTGTTCGGGGTCAACGCGCACCGGTAGTGGGCAGGGTCTGTATGGACCAGACGCTGGTAGATGTCGGTCGAATACCGGGGGTGAGCCTCGGCGATACCGTGACCCTGATAGGACGCGACGGTAATCAGTCTATAGGTGCTGAAGAAATCGCAGAGAAAGCGCACACCATCCCGTATGACATCATCACACGTATAGGCAAAATGGCGCCACGCGAGTTTCTTCGTCCACATGAGGGTGCTTCTCCCTGATCGGCATGAGTGAATCCCATGGTGACGTATTATCTGGACGCGTATAATATTATCCATTGCAGCGAGCCGTTACGAAGCATCGTTCACAAGAGCGTGGACGCCGCCCGCGATATGCTGATAGGCATGCTTGCAGAGTATGGAGCGTTGACCGGCGAACAGGTGATCCTGGTGTTTGACGGTGGCAGCGACCCATCTGCATTGACTGATACCACACCCGGACGCGTGAACCTGTCTCTTGTCTACTGTGAGGGCAGGACATCCGCCGACGCGTATATAGAGCGGGCAGTATTTGAGACGAGCGACAGGCTTAACGTGGTCGTCGTGACGGCCGATAGGGCTGTGGCTCAGTCTGTACGCGGGATGGGAGCGCTCGTGCTCCGACCGCAGTCGTTCATGGATCAGATCGCCTCAACGCTGTCCGAATGTCGCGCGAGAAAGAGGACCCCTGCCAGAACGAAATTCGGGGCGGCGCTTTCGGAGCGGTTGAGTGAGCAGTCTCGAGCTACGATTGAGACCTTGCGAGGCAGTGTCTCGTCACAGGAACGGTGCCTTAGCGACGGAAAGCTGACTAAGAAAGGAAGAGCCGGTCGAAAAACGACCGGCTCTCAAACCATACGCCAACGCGATCGTTCTAGCCAACCTTAGATACGTTCGCGGCTTGAGGTCCCTTTGCCCCCTGAATGATGTCGAACTCCACCGCTGCTCCTTCTTCCAGGGTCTTGTAACCTTCACCCTTGATTGCGGAGAAGTGGACGAAGACATCCTCCCCACCGGCGTCCTGCTCGATGAACCCGTATCCCTTACGGTCATCGAACCATTTAATCTTTCCACGTGCCATACTACATACCCTCCATCTTGTACCTGTAACCTGTCGGAATCCCAATGACCCCGGGCGACAGTATAATAGCATGGTTTTCATCGGTATGTCAAGAAATTTTTTGGCTTCTTGTCGCACCGGACAGGTACGTGTCGAGTACCGGTTTCTCGTGTGGTAAAGCATCGGTCGCGAGATAACACAAAGCAGCAACTTCGCCAGCCACTCAGTTTCTGCGAGCCCCACACGCCTGACGACCATGTAGCTGGCACTCGGCAGTACCGATCCTGGCGTTTTAGTGGTTCATGCGCGCCTTTTCTTCATCTGGTCGAGGAGCACCGCGCCAAGTATGACTGCGCCAAGTGCGACCCGTTGCCAGTGGCTGGAGACGCCGAGGTGGTTGAGTCCGTTTTCCAATACCTGGATGATCATTGCGCCGATAAACGTTCCCTCAATAGTGCCAACCCCGCCCATGAGGCTGGTTCCGCCAACCACAACGGCAGCGATCACATCCAGCTCCCACATTTCGCCCGCTTGAGGTACTCCCGCACCCAAACTGGAGGCGAGGATCACGCCGGCCAGTGCTGCGAGAGTGCCGCTCATCACATAGACCAGCCACTTAACTCGCATTGTCGCGATGCCAGACAGCCGCGCGGCTTCTTCATTTCCTCCTATTGCGTACACGTACCTGCCGAACCGCGTTTTCCTGAGCACAACGATTCCTGAGATCAGAATAATAGCCATTACGATCACTCTGACCGGCACAAACTCAAGAACGCGCTGGCGCCCGAGGAAACCGAATACTTCCGGTAAATTTCCTATCGGGAGGCCGCTGCAAAAGATGAACGCGAGACCTCGAAGTGAGCTCATCATCGCTAGTGTCGCAATGAAGGGAGTTACTCGAAACCGCGTTATCATCAGCCCGGCAAGAGCGCCAGACGCGGTCCCCAAGAGCATCCCACTCAGCACCGCGAGAGGAACGAGCATCTGCCATGGGACGCCGTGGATGGTCAGGACTTTTGCTGCAACCACGCCGGAAGCCGCAACCAGCGAACCGACGGAGAGATCTATGCCGGCTGCGATGATGACAAAGGTCATACCGACAGCGATGATCGCAACATACGTGACCTGGTTCCAGACGTTGATAGCGTTAGAGAATGTGCGGAAACTTTCGCTGACAGAT
>Ga0315274_10014822_pt1 | contig 11051 bp, 9 predicted proteins | sample YL17G02_20_MG_FD_203700 | JGI IMG/M metagenome (GOLD analysis project Ga0315274, IMG submission 203700) | Sediment microbial communities from Yellowstone Lake, YNP, Wyoming, USA - YL17G02_20 | ecosystem: Environmental > Aquatic > Freshwater > Lake > Sediment | place: USA: Wyoming | collected...
ATGAGCAGCCACCAGTATCCTTGGGGGGCTTTCACATTCCAAACCAGGAATGTCTCACGCAATATTGTTGCAATATTCAGGGACTGTCTCGCCGTGCCCAGGGTGGATTTCTCTCTGGACAAGGCCAGGGTGATGGATGCACAGACGGCTAACACAAGGATCATGGCAAACATGGCCGTGGTGGGGTTCTTTGTCCCGGGCGGAATAAGCTTGCCTATGACGAGCATTGCGATCACCGTGCCGATCATCTCCATCAGGATCTTCACGCTACATGCAATTCCAATCTTCTCGGCTGGGATGACATCGGGCAGCAGGCCCTGGAGCGGGCCCTGCGCCACATTGGCGCAGACCTGCAGGCATAAAAAGCCGAAGAATATCGCCCAGAGACCGCCGGCCCAGCCCAGTACGGCAAGGAACACGAAATCCCCCAGAGTGCCAAGGAGTATGAGCGGACGGCGCCGTCCCCAGCGCGATGCCCAATTGTCGCTTATTGCTCCGGCGAGAGGCTGTATGATCATGGCAATCAAGAGTCCGAGGAATTTAAGCCCTCCCAGATAGGTGTTTTTCAGAGTCTCAGGCGCAAAGAAAATCATCATAGCCGGTATGACAATAGTGTTCAGGCTGTTCCACATGATTGCCAGGCCGAACCAGTAAACATTTATAAATAACACCTGATATCTTTCAACAAATTTCATCCTTTTCTCCCTCCCCTGGAAACCGGCCCTATGGCGGGATATCACAGTTTACCATCTTGCCTTTGTATAGCTGGGTTCCGGTTTGAGCTGGTCTGCCAAGCCGCCTGCCATGAACCATGCATACCATGCGTTGTACTGTTTCAGCTTGTCGTGGTCAAGCTTCACGCCAAGGCCCCGGCCCAGGGGTTCGCGGATTTCGCCCTCCTCCTCGGGCTGGAGTCCGGCCGCGTAGTGGTAGGATGGGTGAAGCGCAACGGAGCCCATCAATAGTTAGGGATACGTCCACATGCCATGAAGACGGTACGGCAACACGAGCATGGCAATGAGATCATCAGGGTGTACCCGTTCCACATCCCATGCTCCGCATTCGTCATATATCCTGGCAGATATCGTATCAAAATGCATCCCTGATTAATGCCACAAACGTGCCCACGGTGTTCCCGCCGGCGAAGGCCATGATGTTTAAAACACTGCCCAGGGAGCTTTCCTTGATGAGCACGGTAATCAAAAGAAAGTTGACACAGGTGATCAAACCGCTCAGCCAACTCGCGCTCCAAATCTTCTTTTCCGCTACCGCCCTGGTGTAACGGGTAACCAGGAGATCGATGACGATTCCTGCTGAAAACAATAAAAATAGTTGTAGTATCATATCGCCCTCCTTATCCTCAGGAAGAAAATGCATGGCCCGGATATGACCGGTTTGCGCGAGCCGCCTCCGCCTGCTGCGCCAAAGCTCCTCTGTCTGCAGGCTAACCTGTTTTTAAGGCTTTCGGCCATGTGCCGTGCAGAAGGAGCCTTGTTCCTTTTTCAGTGCACTATGGCTTCAAGACTTGCCTCCCGAGGCAGGCACAAGATCGGTGATATTCAGTACTGCACGTGAGACGCCCGCGAATACGTATTGTTGAGGGCAGTTTTTCTGGGTTTGGCTTTAGATAAGGGCTAAACCTGACACGCCGAGGGAATGAATATCACCCTGCCTGCCAAGTACAGGATGGAGGCTCATTTTTTTCCATGATATCCTCCTGTTGATAATTTTTTCTCATTTTTCTCATCGCGAAAGTTCATTATCCGATAAAACGCAAGAAAAGTCAAGCTGCAAACCTTTAGCAGGAACTTGGGGATAAAGAAGTTGGGGACAACCTTTAACATATGCGGAGCATATTTAAGGTTCTTCACACGGAAGCGTACTTTTCGCTCATGATGTACATGTACCCCTCGCCCCCTGAAAAGGGGGAGTGACTCAGGCCATCCATGGCCTTCGCCCTTCGGGTGAACGTAAAGTACATCCATTTCTGCTATCCATACAGAAATGTGGGCTGGGGTGAGGGGGTTAATGGCCGTCTGTTTCACCCCTCTCCCTCTCCCCTCCCGAGCGAGGGGCGAGGAGACGCTGGTCCCATTGTCTTGGAGAATAACCTTCAGCCTGAATAATACCGCTTGTGGAAATCTCTCTAACCAGAGAGTGCTTTCCAATAAGGCCTTCCCTTGGCAAAGAATACGCATTGATTCCTTGGTCCGTATTCGTTCCGCCGTCCTGCCCCTAACGAGATCATACACCGCCACCATGCCCTTCCTCTAAAGTACGCTTCCGTGTGAAGAACCGTATTTAAAGGCATGTTCCAGGCCACTTCTGCACCCGTTTCCATCGCGCGATGCTTCGTTGCCATGTCGGAGCGCGCGGCGGGAGCGGGAGCGACTTCGACGCGAGACTTCACACAGTGAAAACCGCGCCGAAATGACCCATATCCCTCAATCCAATCTTTTTTGGCACGCACTGCCTATTCAGCCCCGCAGGCTCTGGCCCTCTCCTGGCCAGAAGAGATCGGGGGAGGTTGATCCAGAGGGGGAGAGCGGGATAGATGTCGAAGACAGGGCTTTGACGAGGTCATGCAGGTTGCGTTGTGCGGATATCGTCGGTATGATAAAAGACTGTTTTATGCTAGATGATTTTCAGGAAGAATACACGCAGGGAGGAGGTAACGCATGGGAAGCTATGATACGTACAAGGAGCAGGTGCTTGCCTGCAGCCGCTGGCTTTCGGAACACGGATTCTTCGGGGCCCTGACGGGCACGGGGGGCAATGTCTCGGTGCGCATACCCGGCGAGGAGCGCATCGTCATCACCCCCTCCGGCGCGGCTTATAAAGGTTTGACCCCGGCGGACATGTGTGTGGTGGACTTCGAAGCGAGGCTGGTGGAAGGCGCCCTCATGCCCTCGGTGGAGAGCGGTTTGCATCTCGCGGTCTATAAAAACCGCCCCGCCGTGAACGCCGTGGTGCACACCCACCAGATCTTCGCGAGCATCTTCGCCGTACTCCACGAGCCTGTGCCGACCCTCTTCGACGAGGTGGCTTTCGCCCTCGGCGAGGTGATCGATGTCGTCCCCTACGGTCTCTCCGGAAGCGCGGAGCTGGCGGCGAACGTCGCGAGCAAACTCGGCAACGGCTGCAAAGGCTACATCCTGAAGAACCACGGGGCGCTGGCCCTCGGGTCCAGCCTGGACAAGGCCCTGCTCAACGCCGAGCTCATGGAGAAGGTCTGTCGCATCTACTATTCCGCCCTAAGCACCGGCAAAACGGTCCATCCCCTGCCCGCAGAGATCGTGGGGCTCATCCGCGAGATCCATAAGGTCCCGGCTTGAAGAGCGGGAAACTGCAACCCGCAGGAGGAACTGCCATGAAGCAAGCGAACAGGCAGCAGGGCTGCATCGCGGTTTTCGACGTCGGCAAGACGAATAAGAAGCTGCTCGTCTATGACCGGGAGCTCAATCTGGTGGATTCCCTCTATGCCCAGTTCGACGAGGTGCGGGAAGGGTCCGAGATCCACGAACGCATCGCCGAGACCGCCGAGTGGTTCCTGAACGCCCTGGCCGATATAACGCAGCGGCATGCAATCCAGGCCGTCTCCGTATCCGCCCACGGGGCCACCTTTGTCTGCATCGACGGGGAGGGGAAGCTGGCGCTGCCGGTGCTCTCCTACACCACCGATCCGGGCGAGGCCTTTCATGCCGCCTTCGACGCGCGCTTCGGTGACGCGCGCGTCCTCCAGCGGCTGACCGCCACGCCCTCCCTGCCCGGCCTGGGCTGCATGGCCAAGGGGCTTTTCTACATTATGGAACATCACCCCGCGGACTTCGCCAGGACCAAGGCCATCCTCAACCTGCCCCAGTACTACGGCTTCCTGCTCACAGGAAAGATGGGGGTGGAGCAGACCTATCTGGGGAGCCACACCGGCCTGTGGGACTTCGGGAAGCACACCTGGTCCGGGGTCGTGGAGCGGCTCGGGATTCAGGACAAGTTGCCGGCCGAGGTACACAAACCCTGGGACGTCCTCGGTACCGTTGCTCCGGAGATCGCCCGGCGGACGGGTTTGCAGCGCGACACCATCGTGACCTTGGGCATCCACGACTCCAACGGCTCGCTCCTGCCCTATCTCATCACCGTGCAGGAGCCCTTCGTGCTCCTCTCCACCGGATCGGTATGCGTGGTCATGCATCCCACCCAGAGCGCAACCTTGCGCGATGACGAGCTCGGCAAGGTCGTCTTCTACAATTTGAGCGCCTTCGGAGACCCCGTCAAAACGACCATCTTCCTGGCCGGGCTTGAGTTCGACATGTACATGGGATTGCTTTGGGGCCGCCACGGCCAGAAGGATTATCCGGCATTCGATCAGGCGCTCCTGGAAGACATCCTCTCCCGCCCTGCGGAGTTTATCCTTCCGGCGATCGTGCCCTTCGGCATGTTCCCCGATTCGCCGGCGCGGATCATCGAAAGGACTGAGGTGTATCCCTTTGGCGACGTGGCCCAGGGCAAGACGCCAAGCTTCTTTGCCGATTATGAGAAGACCTATGCGATCCTCACCCTCTCGATTGCGCTCCAGACCCGCGTGGCCCTCGCGCACGCCGGCTACGGTGAAGGGATGCCGGTCTTCATCGAAGGCGGCTTCAGCCGCAACGAGGTTTATACGAACCTCATCGCCTCCCTGTACCCTGACGCGCAGGTCGCACTCACCAACCTGAAAGAAGCCTCGGCCTTCGGCGCCGCCTTGCTCGCCTTGAGCGCCCTCGAAGGCGTGCATCCGGAAAAGCTGCGCGATCGCTTTGCCATCGAAACCAATCGCATTGCGCCTCTCAGGCTTAAGGGCCTCCATGGATATGGGGAGGCCTTCGGAAGGCATCTCAAGGTTTCCTGAAGAAAGCGACGGGCGCATGGGGGAACGCGCATGCCAGTCACCCTAGGGACTGGCATCCTTTGCCTCGGTTAAACTCTATAACAGCAATTCCTGTCTGTTCCCTGCTGAAATACTTCGCCCTCGCGCGTGCCCTTACCCCCGTCGCCGGTTCAGCCGGGCATAGATCCCTTTGTTCTTTTTATAGATCTCCACGAAAACCTCGAAGAGATCATCATAGAGGGCCCGGTTGCGGGGATCAGGGTCAAACACATTCTTTATTGTGACAAGCTCCGGAATATCGCTGAACCTGATATGACCCAGGGCGACCGCAGCGATGAGGGCCGCCCCCCGTGCATTGGACTGGATCGAGTCTTTCACCTGGCTAATCGTGCGGTTCAGGATGTCTGCATGTATGCGACACCAGATGTCCGACATGGCCCCGCCCCCCACCATGTGGATGGTGTCCATCCTGCGGCCGATGAAGCGTTCCGCAGGACCAAGCATCCAGCGCGAATTGAAGGCCACGCCCTCGAAAACGGCCCGGATGATGTCTTCGCGGGTATTCCCGAGCGACAGGTTGTGGATACCGCCTCTGAGCAGGTGATCATCGACCGGGGTACGCTCGCCGTAGAGCCAGGGGGTGTAGATGAGGCCGTTGCTCCCCGCGGGTATGCGGGCGCAGATCTCATCGAAGATCTTGAATACGTCTGGTTTACGCTCTTCCTGGAGCAAGGCATCCTTGTGGTAGAGAATCTTATCCCGCAGAAAGGTGAGATTGCCGCAGGCGGTGGTCTGGTTATCCATGAGGAGATATTTGCCGGGGATCGCACAGGGCAACGAGGCCATGCTATGGAAGACATCGGTCTTCTTGAACGGCACATGCGCAGCGAGGGAAGATGATGTGCCCAGATAGAGATGCGCCTGGTAGTCTTCCACCGCACCTGCGCCGACAGCGGCCGAAGAGATATCGATGGAGCCCGCTACCACTTTGACCTCACGGGAAAGACCCCAGTCCTGTGCCACGTCCGGGAGAAGGGTGCCGATGATATCGATGCTTCGGCACAGATTGGGATATTTTTCGCGGGCGATGCCCGAGGCCTTTACCAAGATGTCGCTGTAGGTGATGTTGTGCGGGTCGCGCGTGTCCGTGACCCAACTGGTCATGATGGAGTCATGGGTGGACACGTATTCGCCGCTGAGCCGCATGTTTACGTAGTCCAGGGAATTGAGAAATTTATACGTCCGCTCGTACACCTCGGGCAGCTCATGCTTGATATACTGCATGTGCCCGGCCGGGTCCTTGCCGGATTTGGAAGGGCCACCGCCGGTGATGCGCATCCAACGGATGAGCTTGCGTACATCATACCCTTCGACCCGTATCGGGCCGCCGATGAGCCGGGCAACGTGCTCGGCCGCCCGCGAGTCCATCCAGCTCATGGAGCGCATCAAACAGTTCCCGTTCCTGTCAACGGGAACCGTCTCTTCACCCATGGACGAGGTGCACACCGCCTCGATCTCTTGGGGGGGGACCAGCCCTTTGCCTAAGAGCCGCTTCACTGCAGTAGAAATGGACCGCCACCAGTCGTTCGGGTCCTGTTCCGCCCCGCCGCCGGCAAGCAGATAGAGGGTTACCGGTTCATATTCCCATGCGATCACCTCGCCCAGTGTCGAAACCAAAGCCACCTTGGCCCCGGAGGTGCCATGATCGATTGCCAAAATCGAGCGTTTCGTTTTTTGCATCGTCTGCGTCCTTTCTTTCACGTGCACACTGTCCGGGACAATCCCGGGTTTTGCTGGCCTTAAGAAGCAGGCCGCGCCATCTCCTTTATTATCTTCGACTCCTTCAGCCTGGTAATCAGCATAAAATTCATCACCAGCAGGCCACAGGCCAGCAGCATAGCGGGGGTAAAAGAGCCGTAGATGTCATTGGCGAGCCCCATGCCATAGATAAAGATCACCGAAAGCTGTCCGGCGAGCTGGAGCAAGCCATTGGAAGTCCCTTCCGGCGCCGGATAGGTGATCTCGGCCGCATACTGAAGTGCTACCGGGGCCAAGCTGATCATGAAGAAGCCGACACAGAATGCAGATACCAGGAGGATAGGATATCCATGGCCGAAGGCGATTCCCAGCACCCCCGGGAGCGCACACAGGGTTCCGATCAACATGAACGGCTTTCTCTTCCTCCAGTAATCCGAAAGGGGGGGAATGATCACGGCGCCGATAATGCCGCCGATCAGCAGGAGTCCGCCTACCATACCCGCCTGGGTGATTGACAATCCCTTCGGCCTCACGATATTCTCCACCCAGGTTGCCACCCCGTTGAAGATCCCCACCCCTACGAAAAACAAGATCATGAGGTACCAGAAATGCAGGCTCCTCATCATGCTCTTGAAACCATCGAACATGAGGGCCCGCTCGATGTAACCCGGAGGACTGGGGCTGGTGGGAGGTTTCTCGCGGGCGAAGATCAGAAATACCCCTGCGGAAAGGGCAGCCGCGATGCCATAGATCATTTGCATGGCATCTATGCTGTAGCGGGTGACCAGGTAGGGGGTCAGCATAAGCCCCACTGCCGTGCCTAAGAAATTGGCCATCAGTCCCAACCCGGAGGCAGTCGCGCGCTCATTGATGGGAAACCACTTGGCCGCTACGGTCGTGAAAGCATTCAGGAGGAACGGCTGGGCGACGGCAATGCCGATGGTGCAGAGCAGGACGAGGGTGTAACTGGAGGAAAAGATCCCCCGCAACAGTCCGAATAGCCCGAACAAAACCGCCCCCAAGCCGACTCCCTTAAGAAAACCATACGTATCGATGAACCACGCGGCGGGAATCCCTATGGGGATGTATACGATCATGAACAGCATGGCCAGGATCCCGATCTGCATATCGGTTACACCGTAATACTTCGCCGCCAACCCCGTGATCGGGGCAAAACATATCCAGAGGAACTGAATCGTCATATTGATAAGCATGAATACGCCAAGCACGACCCAGCGGTAGCCATAGACCTTGATTTTGGATTCATCCATAGAGCATCCTCCTCAGCATTGTGTTTTTTTAATCACTTCCTCGGGATAAGCAGCGACGCAGGTCATTGCGGTTCATCCCTTCGATAGCTTATGTACCCTTTCCGGAGAGACATGCAAGGGCCTGCGCGATGGAACTCTTGCCATGCACAATGCCGTGCAATGCCGTTATCATGCCAGAGGGGTTTTCGTGCTGCCAGATGTTGCGTCCAAAGAGGATGCCCCGGGCGCCGTCTTCGCATGCTTCTTTGGCCACCCTGAATATATCCATTTCCGTTTCCATCTTGCCCCCGCCCAGAATCAGGACCGGGATGGGCAGGTTGCGCATCATCCTGGCGAAAGCGGCACGGTCTTCCAGGTAGGGAACCTTGAGGATGTCGGCCCCGATCTCAAAGGCGATGCGATAGGCGTTTTCCAGCATATCCACCCTCGCTATCGCACCGCTGAAATTTTTCTTGCCCCAGAACACGACCTCCGCAATCAGAGGCAGGCCCGAGACATGCGCCTCTTCAGCATATCTGGCGAGGTAGGCGATATTGCGTTCCATGACCCTATGATCCTCCCGCCCGAATATCAGGTAACAGCAGATCGCCCTTGCCCCGAGGCGAACCGATTCCGCTACCGAAGCGATGGGCACTTGCATCTCGATATCCCCCAGGAATTCCGCCGAGGTGGAGAAGGTAATGTAATCCATGCGGGTGACAATCCTGACCCCTGATGCCTTCCCGAGCTCCTCGGCAAAACAGCGCGCAAAGCCCGGGGTGATCATGATGCCATCAGGACCTCCTGCCAGCACCTTCGCTAGCGTCGCACCCGGATCTTCAAATCCGGGGTGATTGCCGGCGAGGCCGTGATCCATGGCCACGATGAGCGCCCTGCCATCGGCTGGAAAGAACCGTTCAACAATCCTGGTCATATACTCCCCCTCGTTTGTGCTCTTTATGCGTTAGGTGTAAACCCCATCTCTCAAATCCTTATTGCTCAACATGGCTGAAAACAGGGTCGAACCATTCCAGGGAATCATCGCTGTACACCGCCGGGGATACTCGGCTGCATGGCTTTCTTTTGGCAAGACTGTGAGTCTTCCAAAAGCTCTCTGGTATAGGCCCAATGCGAGATCGCATATGGTGCACCCATGGGGTTCCCCCTCTTGCGGATAGATTTCAATCACATGTACAGCGATTTTGTGCTCATCATTATATAATCTCTCAAATCGTATAGCAAGCGATCTCATGCATAGCTTTCGAGGAAAGACGCCATGAACTTTTTTCCGAGCTCCAAGAATATGGTGGTGCCGTTTAACATGTCCAGATAGGCTTCCGTACCCTCTCCCGCAAGAGCGATCTTTGATGTCCATCGGCGGATCATTCTCCGGGGAGAGGGTCTGGTACTTGCGCAGGCGGGGAAAATACCCTAGAGTGAATTACAGTGATAAGAAAGGAGGTGCCTGCCTTATGATGACCGCCCAACAATATGAAGAGAGTCTGCGGAAACTGCATCTCGTCGTGTACCTGTTCGGCGAAAGGGTAAAAAACGTGGTCGATGAACCCTTCATTCGACCGTCTATGCTTGCGGTGGCAAAAACCTATGATCTGGCGTTGCGCCCGGAATATGAAGACCTCATGACGGCAACATCCCATCTGACGGGGAAAAAGATCAACCGCTTTACCCATATTCATCAGAGCATCGAGGATCTGGTGAAAAAAAGCAAAATGGGACGCCTGCTCGGTCGCGAAACCGGATGCTGTTTTCAGCGTTGTGTGGGCATAGATGCGCTCAATGCCCTGTCGATCGTAACCTATGACATCGACAAGACGCACGGAACTAGGTATTATCAGCGTTTTCTGTCCTATCTCGCCTATGTGCAGGAAAACGATCTGATCTGTGACGGCGCCATGACCGATCCCAAAGGCGATCGCAGTCTATCGCCCCATGAACAGCCGGACCCTGACCAATTCCTGCACGTGGTGGAGGAAAAAAAGGACGGGATCGTCGTCCGCGGGGCAAAGGTACATCAGACGGGCGCGGTGAATTCCCATGAAATCATCGTTATGCCTACCCTTTCCCTGGGGGAAAAAGACAAGGCTTATGCAGTCTCGTTCGCGCTGCCCAGCGATACGGAAGGCATCATCTATATCATCGGGCGACAGTCCAACGATACCCGCAGAATGGAAAGGGAAATTCAAGATCAGGGCAACCTGTCTTTCGCCGGTCATGAAGCCATGGTCGTGTTCGAGAATGTCTTTGTTCCCTGGGAGCGGGTGTTCATGTATGGGGAATACGATTTTTCCGGCCAGCTGGTGGAAAAATTTGCTTCATATCATCGGCAGAGTTATGCCTGCAAGGTGGGCGTGGGCGATGTCCTGATCGGCGCGGCCCAGACCGCGGCCGAATATAACGGCGTTGCCAAGGCTGCGCATATCAGGGATAAAATCGTGGAAATGAACCACTTGAATGAAACCCTCTATTGCGGATGTATCGCCTGCGCCTCCGAAGGGCAGAAGGAAGCCAGCGGGACCTACCATGTCAACACCCTGCTGGCCAACGTCCACAAGCAGAATGTCACGCGCTTGCCGTACGAGATTGCCCGTCTTGCCCAGGATGTTGCCGGCGGGTTGCTGGTGACCTTGCCCTCCGAGAAGGATTTCAAATCGCCTGAGATCGGGAAATGGGTGAAAAAATATTGCCAGGCCAGCGCTGCCGGAACCGCGGAGAATCGGAGGCGGATCCTGAGGTTGATCGAAAATCTGACCTTGGGGGCAGGCGCCGTCGGTTACCTGACGGAGTCCATGCACGGAGCAGGATCACCACAAACCCAGAGGGTCATGATTGCACGCAGCGTCAATCTCAAAGAAAAGCAGCACGCAGCCAAAAAACTCTGTGGAATTGATTGACCCAGAGAGGTCACCCTTGTGAAAAACTAGGCACCTGGAATCTATTAGGGAGAACGTCATGGATTGACCGCTTGGTACAACATATAGTAGCAAAGGAAAATATGGACAATAGAAGGCCTCGCGTTGTAATTTCTCCTCTATATAGAAAGGATTACCGAAGCGCGCTAAAATCAATATTTGATGCTTTCTCCGGCATCAAAAACATAGTGAAAAGCCCGCAGGGTAAGATCTACATAAAACCTAACATTACCAGTAGTGTTTTCTATG
>Ga0315274_10014823_pt1 | contig 11050 bp, 7 predicted proteins | sample YL17G02_20_MG_FD_203700 | JGI IMG/M metagenome (GOLD analysis project Ga0315274, IMG submission 203700) | Sediment microbial communities from Yellowstone Lake, YNP, Wyoming, USA - YL17G02_20 | ecosystem: Environmental > Aquatic > Freshwater > Lake > Sediment | place: USA: Wyoming | collected...
AAGGATGGCGCGAATTTCCAAATTCCGTTCCGCCATCGGGAATGACTACTCCGACGGATTTGAAAATTGCCGCAGCATGAAGCATTTTCTTGAACCCAGAAATGATTTTGACTGGTCGACGTTGTCTTTGTTCTCACCCGTGCCGGGAAAGGTGACAAAAATTGTTCAAGAACAGATCGGATCCCAAATGACCATTCAATCTCAAGAGTATCCCGATTTCGAATTTCATATTTTCCACCTCAAGCCACTGGATTCTCTGGCCATCGGAACTACTTTGCATGCAGGGCAGTTGATCGGCGCCCATGCTGGCCAACATACTGCATCCGAAATCGCCGTGAGCGTCAACTCCACCAGGGGCTGGAGGCTGATCTCCTATTTTGATGTTATAACCGATTCACTGTTCCAGTCCTATGGAGAATGCGGTGTTTCCACAAGCCGCGAATTTATAATTGACAAAGCAGCTCGCGATGCGGATCCACTTACTTGCGATGGCGGCGCCTTCACGACGAACGGTCATCTGGACAATTGGACCACCATGAACTGTCATTGGGACGTCGATACACGGGGCTATCCCCGATTTGTGGACGTCAATTACATCGAATTCGAACGCATCTACAAGATTTCGAAATTCCGCTCGGCGGTCGGGCACGACTATTCCGACGCTTTCGAGGACTGCCGCAGCATGAAACACTATTTTTGGCTGAACGGCGATTCGGGTTGGGAGACCGCACGCCTTTACATTCCGGTCAACGGCACGGTGTCGTGGCGCTTTGAGGAATTTCTGGGCACGCAAGTCTGGATCAGGTCGGACGACTACCCTGATTTTCAGTTTGGGATTTTCCACATCAAATTGCAGGATTCGACGTTGACCGAGGGACAGGCGGTGACCGCCGGACAACGGCTTGGCACACACATCAGCTCGAGGACCTATTCCGACATCGCCGTCAGCATCAACTCTCCCAGGGGGCGAAAACTCGTATCCTATTTCTACGTCATGAGCGATGCCCTGTTTCAGCGCTACCAGGCGCGCGGTCTCTTGAACAGAAATGACGTGATCATCGGCAGGCAGGAACGCGATGCCTTGCCGCTCACCTGCTCGGGAGAAACGTTTGTCTCCGGGACAGGGGTGCTGGAGGATTGGATTACTCTGCAGTAGCACGGATCACCCGTGGAATCATTTCATCGGGCGATCAGAATATCAGTTCGTAAATCATTTTAAGACTTAATTTGATCAATCCTTTTAAGATTTAGCGGACATTCGTTCTGTTGGTGTTCCTCTTCTGTTTCCATGATGGCCCTGGACTTCCAAGTCCAGGGCCAAGATTGATAGTAACAGCAAAGGATAAGAAATGAAAACAAAAAATCTTCCGACGCTTGCGGCGATGATTATCGGCGCGGTACTGAACGTCCAAATTGCCGCTAAAAATCACGTCTACACCCTTGCAGACAGGACGATCCTTTCGATCGAGGTTTGCAGCCCCTCCATTATCCGAGTCAGGATGTCGCATGACGGGATGTTCACTCAAAGCCTCATGGAAAGGTACGGGATCGTCAAAAGCGCGTGGCCGCAGGTTCGCGTTGATGAAACACGGACGGCAGATTCAATTGAATTGGCCACAGACAGCCTGCGTTTGACAATCGATGCGAGGACCGGTGAACTGCGTCTCAAGCACAGAGATGGCAACACCTGGATTTCGTCAATTCGGATCAGCGACGAAGAAACAAGCAACTCGCATCTGCTGAATTCTTTATCCGAACTGTTCGGGAAAGAGGTCCGGCAAACTCTCATCATCGGGGATACCGTTTCAGCAGGACATCCTGTTGCATCCGACACAAACAAGACAGGCAAGGTGGCGCTGACCAGCATCCGACTGAATCCGTCCGAGAGATTTTACGGACTGGGCAGCGCGTGCCGGGGTCGGATACAGCATCGCGGAACGGCAGCCCGGATCTGGGCGCAATACCAATTGTCCGAATCCCCGGCTCCATTCATCATGAGCAACTCAGGCTGGGGATTGTTCAACAACACCACGCGCCGGCATTACTTCGACGTCGGACGTTTCGACAAAGACAGACTGACGGTCACGTCGTCTTCGCAGGACGTGGACTTCTATCTCATGGGGGGGAGGTCAATGCCCGATGTGCTGTTCCTTTACACCGAAATAACGGGAAAGCCCTACTTGCTGCCGAAATACGCCTATGGATTTGCCTTCGGAAGCAACACCATGGAAAACCAGTTTGACGTGATGAACCATGCGGTCCGGTTCAGGGAAGAGAAGATCCCCATCGACATCTACTGGCTGGAACCGCAGTGGATGTCCCAATATTACGATTTTTCCTCGTCCAAGAACTGGGATTTGAAAAAATTCCCAGCCGAGTATTACTGGCTGGCCGACAAGTACCCGAAATTCATGGCGAAATCCCTGTTTGTGGGCAGACTTCAGGATCTGGGATTCAAGCTGGCCTTGTGGCTTTGCATCGACCATGATCTCAGCATCTGGGAGGAAGACACACTCGCGGTGTTGTCGGGAAAACCCCGCTCCGGCAAAGAGCACTGGTTCGAGCATCTGACGAAATTCATGGATCAGGGAGTGAGAGGCTTCAAGCTGGACCCGGGACGCACGCTGGACGAGCATCCGGACCGGAAATATTTCAACGGCCTGGCGGACGCGGAGATGCACATGCTCAACCAGGTGCTGCTGCCCAAACAGATGCTGACCGTTTTTAAAGACCACACCGGACTGCGTTCGTTCCATCATTATTGTGGTGGGTATGCCGGCATCCAGCATTGGGGCGCCGCCACCTGCGGGGACAACGGCGGAGGAAGCGTCGCCCTTTACGATCAGCTGAACCACGGGCTGAGCGCCAACATGAATACTTCCTGCGACATCCTCACGGGTGTCGACGACGCCATCCAGGGAATGCATTTCGGATTCTTTTTACCGTGGGTCCAGCTCAACAGCTGGGCAGAATTGTTTCATCCCTGGTATTTCGTCGCGGGGGAGAAGGACGCTTTTCGATTTTATGCCCAATTGCGTTACAGCCTGATGCCCTATATCTATTCCCATGCCCTTCTGGGATCACAGTCCGGGATGCCTATACTCAGGGCCATGCCGCTCGTGTACCCCGACGATCCGGCCATGGAGAATATCGGCAACCAGTACCTGTTCGGCGAAAACCTGCTGGTGGGTATTTTTACGGATTCCTTGCAGCTTCCCAAAGGAAACTGGATCAATTATTGGACCGGAAAAAAGATTGCCGGTGGAAGAAAAGTCAAATGCGAGGTTCCGGCGGGCAGGGGCGGTCCGCTTTTCGTCCGGAGCGGCGCCATCATTCCGTTCCAGCGCCCCATGGATTACGTGGATGAATTTCCTGCCGATACGCTGATTTTGAAAGTATACCCTGAAGGTCGATCCGCATTTACATTACTGGAAGACGACGGCCTTTCATTCCAATATTTGGATGGCGCCATCGCCAAGACCGGCATGGGCTGTGAAACGGACGGGAAAACGATCCGGCTGACCATTTCGAAGCGGCAGGGGAGATACGATCGCATGCCGTTGCATCGGATTTACCAGGTGGAATTGTTCTCCGTCAAACCTGAAGAAATATTCATCAACGATGTTCAATTGAAGGATAAGGAAATTATGACGGATCGAAGATCGAACGCCCTGAAATTCACGGCCTTTGTCGAATGAGTCCATTCCCTATGCAAGGGTAGGAGACTCCAGCCGCGAAAACGGATGAGGATAGAATTTATCCGGGAGGATACACCATGCAACAGAATATCGAAGAACGCAGGAAGGTTCTGAAGGACGTGATCCGCAGGCTGCATGAAGGAGTGCCCGCGAAAAAGCTTGAGAAGGATTTCCGCAAGGTGATCAAGCAGTCGTCCGCCGAAGAAATTGCGGGCATCGAGCAGAGCCTGATAGACGAGGGATTCCCGGGCATCCGATACACACCTATCTCATGGAAAACAAGGAGGCGGGACGGGCGGCCAAGCGTCTCGCTGCAGCGGCCAAGGGGCTGAGAAAAGCCGAAAAATCCGATCCGGAAGGCCGGGCTTTCAAGCAGGCGCTCAATCATCTGCGCACCAACGAGATTCACTACGCGCGCAAGGAGAACCAGCTTTTTCAGGCTCTGGAACGCAAGCGCTTCTCCGCCCCGAGCAAGGTCATGTGGGGCAAGCACAACGAGATCCGCGACGCTTTCAAGGCCGTGACCGCGTCGTTCGACAAGGGGGATTATCCGACCGCGGCGCGAAAACTGTCCGAAGCGGAATGGGCCGTGATGGCCAAGGGAGAAGCGGAGATCGGGTATGCCTGGGTAAAGCCCGCGGAGTTCCGGGATCCTGGCTTGGTGCGCAGGGAACCGTCCGCGTTTTCAGGATGGACTCCGCCGCCAGAGTCCGTGGGCGCGGCCGACGAAAGTCTGAAGCTTGATGAGGGCAGACTCTATCCGTGGCAGGTGAACGCGATGATGAAAGTTCTGCCGATAGACGTCACTTTCGTGGACGAAAATGACCGCGTGGCCTATTACTCAGCCGGAACCCACCGGGTATTTCCGCGCAGTCCGAACGTGATCGGCCGGGAAGTTCAGAACTGCCACCCGCCGAAGAGCCTGAACGCCGTGAACGTCATTCTCAAGGATTTCCGAGACTAGAAAAAAATGGAGGCGGAATTCTGGATTCAGTCCCAGGGCCGGTTTCTGCACATCCGGTATTTCCCCGTGTACGGCCCGGACGGGGAATACCGCGGGTGCGTGGAGGCGACGCAGGACGTGACCGGTATCCGCGCCCTTCAAGGGGAGAGGCGGATTCTCGACACGTAATACGGGCTGAGGTTTTTTATTGTTCTTTTTGGACATCCCCATCGTGAAAAGGCATCCTATTATGTTCTGAACCGCCCTACATCCGTTTGAACCATGGCAGCCGTTCAAGCGGGGCGTCCACTTCACGCCGGGACGGGCCCTGAAAAACTTTCCCCTTTTCATCCTGCCATTTGCCGGCCGGGAAGACCACCTGGCGCGACCGGGCTCCCTTCGTCAAAACAGGGGCGACGAGAATCTCGTCTCCAAGCATGAATTGGTCATTGATTTGCCCGTACCCCTGATGAGGAAACGCGTATTCCATGTGCCGGGCGATCGGTTCGCCCGTTTTGGACGCATGTTCGGCCGATTTGAGAATATAATCCCCGAACCGGACATGCAGATCCGCCATTGCCTTGCAGATGGCCAGGTTTTCCGGATTCAGAATGCGCCACGGCGACACCGAGAACTGCATCATCGGCATCAGGGCGTGGCATTGCGCCGAGCGGACGATCAGTTCCTGATCGATCTTCGACATGTCGAGAAACGACGTCCACATGCCTCCGCCGATCATGTCGGGGCAGACATAGGCATATCCCATCAGCCCCTGCACCATGACGTTGGGGATGAGCGTGCGGAGGTCCTCCCAGGTGTGGTATTTGTCGTGAAGCCTCTGGACCAGGGCCTGCCCGCCCATTTTCCAGCAGGCTCGGTATTCGTTGAAGGGATATTTCAAGCCGAATTCCGCCCAAGCCTGGGTGTGCGCGTTTGAATGCTTAGCGTTGCATGACAGCAAATTTCCGGAATAAAAAGGAGTGTCCCCGCCGTCCAGTTTGAATCCATCCACGCCATAATCCGTCATCAATCCGCCCAGGATCCGGTGAAAATACGCGTTCGTCTCGGGATTCGTGAAGTCCAGCACCGCGCTGAAGCCGTTCCACCAATCGATCATCGCGGGTTTATCGTCACTCGCGTTACGGACAAAAACCCGCTTTTCGCGCAGCTCGCGAAAGACGGGGGAATCCGCGCTTACAAACGGACACACCCAGAGCATGACCTGGAATCCCATCGCTTTCATCTGGCGGATCATTTCCTTCGGCGTCTGAAATTTCAAGGGATTGAATTCCCAGGTTCCATAATCGGATTGCCAGGTATCGTCGATCATCAGCACCCCGGTCGGGAAGCCGTTTTCGACGATGCCTTTCGCATAGTTCATGAGGTCTTGCTCGTTCTGGTTGTACGTCAATTCTATCCATGAGTTGTACTGTGGCCGCGTGAAAAACGGATGGGCGGGTATCCGACCGCTCGGCGGGAAATACCGCGAACTAACGGCTTGAAAGACCTCCTTCAGAGTCGATCCCGCCGTGCCTGAACGAATCTCCGAAAATTGCGAAGTTGCGGCGATGGTCCCAGTATTGAATTTTACCTCAAAGGGATTGTCGCACCAGATGTATCTCCCCTGACTTGAGATCAACAGCGGCTGTATCTGATTCCATTTGTTGTCGCCCAAAAGGTTGTGCGCATACTGCGATTGATCAGTGAAGGGCATCAGGAAGCCGTCATCGATCACCGCGCCCCACCAGTATTCATTCGGATTAATTGTCACGTCAACCCGGTACGCGGCGGAAAACAGATTGACACTTGAAAGAAGCATCAGGATAATCGTCAACATGAAGCGTTTTGGGCACATTGTTCGGGCCTTTCGATTAAATGGTTATGGGTCCCCAGGCAAATCCATGCCCGCCAGAGGATCGATAGAGAGGTAAGCAGCGCCGGAGAGAGGCGCTTTCTGAATTTAGTCAAAACCGTTTTGGAAATCAAGAACCATCGCATGAAGCAAGCCTTTTCCTTTCAATCGGAGCTGTACCAAAAGCCCAGTTAAAATTGATTGTAAAGAATAAAAGTGACTCTGAAAGGGCTTTTGGCACAGCCTCGACGGGTTTGATTCCCCGCTGCTTGCGGCGGGGTCGTTCATTCGGGGATCGGGCTGAGAGGGGCTTATCCCAAAGGAATTCGGGTGTCACGCTCGATTCGGTTTTTTCAGTTAGGGGAACCTGAAACGAGCTTGTCACCCGTACGGGTGATTCAAGGTTTCATCGATTTATTACGCAGGCAGCATTAAAGTTGACATGAATATGGTCTTAATAACCATCAGCAGAGTACACTGTCAACATATCTGTTGCCTCAAGAGTAACTATGATTAATAATATCTCAGCGCCGAAGGTCAGCGCCTCTCCGGTGCGAACGAAGTCCGCGGAGACGCAGAGGGCGCGGAGGATAACCGGAAAATTCGGATGAATGAACAAAGTTGCCTCATTAGCAACAAAACCGCCCCAGTCCGGTTATAAAAATGATTTGACAAGCCGGTTTTTTTTGCTTAATGTCTAAAGGATGTAATCCATGATCAAAGTCTCATCCCATAAGGGACGGGAAATGAATCCTTCAATCCACCCCTGCTGTGTGGTCGGCCTGGGTGAAATCCTCTGGGATCTTCTGCCGGACGGGAAACAGCTCGGGGGAGCTCCGGCGAATTTCGCGTACCATGCGATGGCCCTGGGCGCGGAAAGCCATCCGGTGAGCGCGGTCGGCGACGACGCCCCGGGCGCGGAGATACTGGCGCGTCTCGGGGACGAGGGACTCGACACCCGGACCCTCGCCGTGCTGCCGGGCCTTCCGACCGGCATGGTCACGGTCCAACTCGATGAGCGGGGCGTGCCGGGCTTCATCATCCATGAAAACACGGCCTGGGATCACATCCCGTTTTCTCCGGATCTCGCGACCCTGGCCGGCAGGACCGACGCCGTTTGCTTCGGGACTTTGGCCCAGAGATCCGAAGAATCGCGCGAAACCATCCGGCGTTTTCTGGAAAGCACGCCTCCCGGCTGTCTCAAAATTTTCGACGTGAACCTGCGGCAGCGCTACTATTCCAAAGAGATGATCGTCAAGAGCCTGAGCCGGTCCGACGTCCTGAAGTGCAATGACGGGGAATTGCCGGTCCTCTCGGCTTTGCTGCGGATCGGCGGCTCGGAAACCGACATCCTCAACCGTCTGCTCGTCCTCCACGGGCTGAAACTCGTCGCCTTGACCATGGGCGAAAAGGGGAGCCGGCTCGTGACTCCGCACGCCGATTCCTTTCTGGAAGCGCCGAAGCTCCGCGTCGCGGACACCGTGGGAGCCGGGGATGCCTTTACGGCGGCGCTGGCCATGGGCCTGCTTGCCGGAAACCCCATCCGAACCCTCCACGAAAACGCAACGAGGCTCGCCTCTTTCGTGTGCATGCAAAAGGGAGCCATGCCAGAAATGACAGCCATCCATAAATGGATGGCGGTTTAACAATCGTGAAGGATTGCCCATGAGCCGAAAAGGACTTCGTCGAAAAGCACAGGTGGTCGCGCTGGCCGTTGTTTTATCGGGATTAACGCGCGCGGCAGACCCGTCCCCGGCGCAGGGGAAGGGATTCTTCGCCTATTGCACAAAGGTTCAATCCACGCAGGAATTCGAGAAATATTCCAGGACGGGTCCGTACGCAGACATCGTGGTCCAGGTGAGGCCGGGGGAAAGGCTGGTGTTCTGGCGGGGGTCCAGTTATCTGCCGTACTGGGAAACGCCGGCGGGCCGGTGGTTCGTAGACGAACTCGTGCCGCGCAGGGGCGACGGCACCCGCCAGATGCCGGACCGCGTGAACGCGTTCTCGCACGTCGAACTGGTCGAAAACACGGCCGGCCGGGTACGGGTGCACTGGCGTTATCTGCCGGAATTCGGGGTGAGCAACTTCCCCAGTTTTCACACGGGGGTAGGCCCGACCCGGTTCGTGGATGAGGATTTCGTAATTCTGCCGGACGGCAAAGTAACCCGCACGTGCAGGCGGGGAACCGAGAAAATCGACGACTGGCGCGATCCGCTCAACCGGACCGTTCAGACATTTGTCCTGAGTTCCGACGGGATTGAAGACAGGACTCTTGTCCCTCCCCGGTTCTCGGCGCGGCCGCCCGCGGTGAAGGGCGCCGCGGTCAAATCCGCGGCGGTCGTGAAGCCGGCGGCCTGGTGGAGGTTCGACGAAGGAGCGGGGGATTCGACTTTTGAAAACACCCGGAATCTCCCCTGCGTCATCGAAGGCCACAAGAGCCTCTGGAAGAAGGGGATTTCGGGCACGGCCCTGCAATTCGACGGGTACACCTCCCTGGTCAGCCTCCCGGCCGCCGAAGCGCCGGAGATCATGGGCGGCCTCACGCTCGAGGCGTGGATCGCGGTCGGCGCGTATCCCTGGAATTGGGCGCCGATCGTGCAGCGGGGCGACGACGAGGGATACTGCCTCGGCGTGGACGGCCGGGGCCATCCCGGAATCAAGGCCAAGGTCAAAGATGCCTGGGTCGAGGCAACCTCCGGCATCCGGCTGGACCTGTTCCGCTGGACCCACGTCGCCGGCGTATTCGATGAAGCGTCCCGCACGCTGACCCTTTTCATCGACGGCAGGCCTTCGGTCACGGTGAATACTCCTCCCGGAAAAATCCAAACCGTGCCGAAGGAGGTGCGGATCGGAAAAGCCGGAATCGAGAGGCGCCCGACCGATCCGGTCCGGTCCACGACATTCTCCGCGGAGTTCGGAATCGACGCGCTGATCGACGAGGTGCGCATCTACGACACGGGACTCGACGCGGAACAGGTCCGGCGGTCTTTCGAGGGATTCAGGCCCGATGAAACGGTAATCCGAAATCCCGACATGGAACGCCGCGGCCTGCCGCAGAAACCGTCCCATCACGCGTTCCAAGCCTATTACACAAATCTGCGATACTACGAAACGTGGGACAACCTCTGGCGGTTCGGCGACACGCCGGACGTGGTGGTCGAATTCGACGCCAATCCCCTGAAATACATTTTCTGGCGGGGGGTGAGTTACATCCCCCAGATCGTGAACGACCAGAACCAGTGGTACACCAACGAGTTCAACGAAACATGGGGGAAATCGGGCGGCCAGGGCTGCCAGGAGCCCATGTCGGACAAGGAAAACTACACGGCCCACGCGAAGATCGTCGAGCAGTCGGCGGCGCGCGTCGTGGTCCTTTACCGCGTCGCGCTGATGGACGTGAACCACGTGGTCGCCAATTTCGACACGGCGACCGGATGGAGCGACTGGATGGACTGGACCTGGACCATTTACCCGGACGGCGTGGCCGCGAAGCGGATGCAGCTCTGGACGGATGGGGAGCTCAACCACGAATGGCAGGAGGCAATCGTGGTGCTCGGAGATGGACAGCATCCGGAGCAGGCCATCGAGAAGCGGCCGTGTTTCACTCTGGTCCATGCGGACGGCAGGGTCCGCGAATACGACTGGATCACGGCTCCGCCCAAAAACGAAGCGGTTGATTTCAAGGACGCCGTCATCCACGTCGCCAACCTGAAATCGGACTGGGATCCCTTCATCATCCAGCGGTTCACCGGGGGCGATGTGTACGGTTCCGAGCTCACGCCGTACGCGGTGTTCTGCACATGGAACCACTGGCCCACGGCCCAGATCCCGTCCGACGGGCGATACGCCAGCGCCCCGGACCGCGCCGGCCACAGCTCGCTGACCCATGTCCGGTGGGATTATTTCAAGAAGCAGGGAGGAGACGCGCCGACCGTGATGAAAACGTCGCTCGAGGGAATGTCCGACCTCAAACCCCAGGAACTCCTGTCGCTCTCCCGCTCCTGGCTCGAACCGCCTGCGGTTCTCGATGCCTCGGGCTGCAGGGACGAGGGGTATGATCAAACGCAGCGCGCCTATGTTTTCGAGGCGCGGGAACCGTCGCTTTCGTTCCGCCTGGAGGCATCGGCTAAAAGCCCGGTCGTCAATCCCTGTTTCGTGATCCGGCACTGGGACTGCGACACGAAAGCGGTCCTGAAAATGAACGGAAAGACCCTGGACGAGGGTCCCGATTTCCGGCAGGGCGTTGTGATCGATCCCGAGGGCAGGCAATGCATGTTGGTCTGGCTGAAGTTCAAGTCCGAATCAGCCGTGCAGATTCAGATCAAGGGGGTATAGCCGATTGCATCCTTCGGTCGTGAAAAATGATGGCTGTCTCCTCTGGAAGGTCCATGCTTGGAGGACTGTTTTCGAAAGCGCCGACACGTCGGCGCACTCCGAAGCGAATTATTTTTGAATCGGGATTCCATACCGCATCCATTCAGAATAAATAGGTATTTTCAGTTCAAAAATCCATCAAATATCATTATGCTATTGGATGTCCGTCATCAAGATAACGAT
>Ga0315274_10014825_pt1 | contig 11050 bp, 6 predicted proteins | sample YL17G02_20_MG_FD_203700 | JGI IMG/M metagenome (GOLD analysis project Ga0315274, IMG submission 203700) | Sediment microbial communities from Yellowstone Lake, YNP, Wyoming, USA - YL17G02_20 | ecosystem: Environmental > Aquatic > Freshwater > Lake > Sediment | place: USA: Wyoming | collected...
GGAGAAGATCCCGAGGTCCGTCTCAAAAGTCACGGAATTGTCAAGAGGTGCCGCTGTGTCCCCGCCGCACCAATAGAGGGGGATGTCGACGTCCCCGAACACGCCATCCTCATTTGGTAAGGGGCCGTTGTCCAGTTGGCCGAGCCCAAACGTGCTTCCGAAGCCGTAGAGCAGGTCCCAAAGGTCATCCAGCCCCAAGATACCGTCCAGGTCGGCGTCCGCGCTCTCATCCGGCACTCCCGTCCTGCGTGTGTATTCGATCTGCGTCTCCGCACTCGCCGGGGCGCGCCCAACATCGTCGCAGGTGTAGGAAACTACCAGCGGATCCTGCTGGGAAGCTGTGCTCACCGGTCCCGTGGGGCCGAAAGCGAGGATGGTATCCACCACGACGACCTGCACCGACTGGCTCCCGCCAAACTCGTCCGTGGCCCGAACCTCAAGGATCTCGTTGGTGCCGCCGCCGTCTAGCTGGATCGCCACTATGCCGACATCTCTAAAGCCGAATGATCCCGAAAACTTCGGCGTGCTCGAGAGGTCGCAGCCAGCATTGTCGTTGCAGACCAGTTTGTCGGTCCCCGAAGCATTGAACGTGCTGGCGGCGGCAGAGCCATCGGTCGGGTAGATCCTTGTTATCTCGAAGGTGATGGCGCCGCTTGTGTAAAGAGCGCCCGCCTCAGTAGGACACCAGAGCGGGAACCCGGTAGCGAGCCCCCGAGGTGCCGGTGCCCTCGCAAGTGGGTCACAGAAGACCGTTACCACCGCATGGTTCCCAGGCGGCCGGGCACGGATGATGGCAGGGAGCGCCTGGTTTGACATTCCCGGGATGCCCGGCCCCGCCGTCGGCAGGGCCGAAATGCCCCCCGGAACCGCCAGATTGGCCTCCGCCACCGGCCCCGGCACGCCCTGCTGCCACACCCCAAAGGCTAGCAGGAGCCCCGCCAGCCCAGCCAACACCCCTAGTTTTCTTAGAAGACCAAGACTCAATGGACCAGTCCTCCTTTGTGAAGCGAAGTGCGGCTAAATCACTGGCCGCCCGATCGCCCCGGGCTCATTCATGCAGACGAAGAACGGCTGAAGCCGATCCACAGAGGTCAGGTCATTCACATCTACCGGGGCACCAGGAGAATACCCTACCCAGGTACCCGTCGCCGCGTCGAAAGCCCAGATGGCGTCCAGGGCATCCGCCGGTGTTATTGCTCCTGCCACCGTGGTGATATCGGTATCGTCATCCCAGGTAGAACCTACCAAGAAGCAGCCTGCTGGCAACTCCACCACTTCCACCCCGGCCACTGTGCTCAGAGCGAGAGTGGCGGTGGCCGACACGCTGCGATCTCGGTCCAGCACGCAGGTCAGCGTCAGCTCTTCACCCCCCAACACCGAGGCTCCTGTCGGCAGCAGGGTCATGGTCAGCGAGCCTGGGTCATCCGAATACATGGAGCTGGTTGTTCCTGTCTGCGGGATCACTGCCAGGGCGGCGTCCACAGGTTCCACCGTGCACTCAACGGTCTCGCTGCCCACCGGCCGCCCGTCCTGATCCACCACCGCCACCTTAAACTCACCACCGCCGGCGGCGATACTCTCGGGTGCCTCGATGAATAGGCTTAGAGCTGCCTCACCCACGAAGGTGAGGTTGATCGTGCGGGGCGGGCTAACACCGCCACCTTGCTGGGCAGTGATGGTGGCAACGCCTACCTCGCCGTTCCCCAGGATCGAAGTGGTGACCACTCCGTTGCGCGCGAAGTCGGCGTCGCAGCCTCCCTCAGTGCCAGGTGCGAGCATGGTCAGGGTCCAACCCCAGACGGCCAGGGCGTCTACGTCGCCCACGTCGATGTCCTTCCCCTCGCCACAGTCAAAATCAAGAGTCGGCGGCAAGACTATCCCGAAGGTGGCCTGAAGGGTGGCAATGTCCAGCCCCGTGGTCACTCCGGTCGGGTCCACCGAAAAGATGCCCAAATCCGTCTGGAAGTCCACGAAGTCGTCCAGCAGCGATTGAGTGTCGCCGCCGCACCAGGACAGGTCTAGGCCGTCGACGTCAGAGCTGAGGTTGTTGGACAGGCGGCCGTAGGCCATGCCCCCAAGGGGATTGTTGTAGAGAAGTTCCCACAGGTCGTCCAGGCCGACAACACGATCGGCGTCAGCGAGCGCCTCCGCGTAGGCCGCGAGCGATACCGGAATCGGCAGACCCTGCTCGTCCTCCCCCCAAGGCAGCAGGGTCCTGCCTATGTCATCGCAGGCATAGGAGATGAACGCTGGCTCGTGCTGGGCAGCGGTGGTCAGTACCCCGCTGGGACCCCAGGCCAGGATGGTGTCCACCACCACAATGTCCACCGATCGGCTCTCGCCAATGGCGTCGGTAGCCGTGACCCGCACGATCTCGTTTACGCTACCGCCGTTAACCTGGACCACTACTACCCCCAGTGTGGGGTTGTAGTCGCAGGGCGCGTCCTTTGTGACGAAAGGAGCCACCGTGTCAGCGGTGACGCAGGTCAGCTTGCTCGTTCCGGTGGCGCTAAAGGTGCTGGCGGGGGTCCCGTCAGGCGGGTAGATGCGGGTGATCTCGAAGGTGATGGGGCTGGCGCCATGGGCGGAGGCGCAAGGCAGGAAGGGGAAATTGACACCTGTCGGTGCCTCCGCCTGTGGATCGCAGAAGAGCGAGACCAGGGCGACGTTGCCGGGCCCTTTTGCCCGGATGATGGCGGGGATTACCTGGTTCACTACGCCGGGGATGGCCGGGCCCGCCGAAGGCAGTGCACTGATACCACCGGGTGTCGCCACGTCGGCCTCGGCGACTTCCTGCTGTACACCCGGGGCCAGGAGGCCGAAGACCAGGGCAAGCACCCCCAGCAGGGCTAAGACTCCCAGTTTTCTAAGTCCATGACTCAATGGGACTATTCCTCCTTTTGCGGATTCGGCCACATCATGGCCACCGAACGGATTCTCTATTGCACGCGCGCAACAGAGAATGGTGGACTAGGTTGCCAAAGACTGTCGCTTTGGTCGCTAGCCCAACTCCTCCCTGCCCGCTTACGGGCAACAGTTGCCCGCCCAGGCGATCCGTTCGCCCACTAGGACAACCCATGCGCCTACGTGACCCGCAAACGTGGCAACAAACACCAATGGCTTATTAAACCGCGGGGCAGACCCCCGGCGCAACCCTTAAAACGCCCCCGTGCCGCAAAAGGTTAACGGATTGTCCAGATTGAGCCCGAGACCCGATGGCCCACTGGTCCCGGCCCCGGTTAGGGCCGCTCTCCCCTCTGGTCAAGCTCCTTCAGGCCCCTGTTCCCCACCGAAAGGATCTGCCTGCAGGCAGCGTTAGCCCGCAGCCAGGCACGTCGCCTTGGGAACAAACAAACGGGAGAAGGTCAACGCCTTCTCCCGTCTCAGGCAGTGCCGCGACCCTCTTCCCTGGATCAATCGTCGCGGGTCACACTCGCCACCCTCATTAGATGATCGGTCGCACGAAGGCGCCAGGACCTGCCACGCAGACGAACGTCACGTCCAGCATGTCTACCTCCGTCAGATCGCTCGCCTGAGGGTACTGTGGGGAGAACGCCCGCCAGGTTCCTACTTCGAACATCCAAAGGGAGACGAGGTTACCCGCGGGCCCCACAGCGCCAGCGATGGTCTGGATGGGGGTGCTGTCGGGGTAGGTGCTGGCCACGGGGTTACAGCCCGCCGCGAGGGGCGCAGCCTCCAAACCCGGCGGCAGCGGCGTCGGCGTCGGCATGGGACCGACTGGCGTCGTCGTGGCAGGGGGCAAAGTCCCCGGCGTGGCCGTAGCTCCCGGCGTGCCTCCCTCTCCGCAGGTGATCGTCGCGTCCACCAGGTCCGTAGTGATGACATTGGCGCTGCCGTCCAGCGTGGTGCTGTACGACGCCGGGCTGTCCGTTGAGTTCGTCAGGTGCAGGGCACTGTCGCCATTAGCTATGCACTGGAACCGCAGGCTGGCCAGCCGGTTGACCGGGGGGTTAGGAGTGGACGCACTTCCAAAGCCGACCTCTCGAATGGTCCCGCCCACGCCCAGGTCCTGGGCCACGGCGTGCATCATGCTCGTGGGCTCATAGAGGTAGGCTACCTTCTTATCCCCTACAGGCACCCAGGTCAGCACGGCGCTGTCATAGCGCATGTACACCTGCCAGCCAGCATATCCCATGTCGGCGGCCGTGATGACGACGTCAACATCGAAGGGTTCCGTCCCCGTCACTGTTCTGGTGGCGTCGCCGCCGCCCCCTGGGATTGCGTCCACAGCCATGGCAGCGGTTGCCGCCGCCGCCGGGCCACCGCCAAGCGATGGCCGCACCACGGGCAGCCCTCCCACCAGGCCAGCAACAACAAGCGATAAGACTAGGGGAATCAGAAGCTTCCTTTTGTGCATGACACGCCCCCAAGAATTAACCTTCGAGGATCACACCGACGACCCACGCGTCTCCAAGCTCGCCTCTACCCGGTGACTGTGACGTGTAGCCACATGTCGGCGCGACGCAACAGCGGAGACGCTCTAGGCCGCCGGGGGTCGCTGCAGAGGCCGGTGGCATAGACTTGCGAGGTCCATTATTGACCGGCAGGCTCCACCCCCTCGCACGTGACCGAGGCGTCGACCAGGGCTGTGGCGATGGCCCGGCCGTCCGGCAGAAGGGTGGTAGTGAAAGAGTCTTCTTCTGCCGAGCTCAGGAGGTGAAGCTGGCTGGTGCCGTCACCGACGCAATGGAGAGTGACCCTGTTCACCGCTCCGCCAAAGGTGGTCGGACCAGCAGCACGAATACAGCCAGCCGCCACGCGCTCATCAGCAGTGGCTGGCGTCGCGCACATGGAGAGATCGTCCGGCTTCAGGTCAACCTGACCGTCCAGGGCCAGCACCGCTGGGTCCCACAAGAGCATGTACTGGTAGCCCTGGTAGGCGGGTTCCGCCTTCGCTATGACTATGTCAACATCGAAAGGGGCTGTCCCCGTCATCGTCCTTGTGGCGTCGGTGGCCTCCCCGGGAATTGCATCGACCGCCATCTCGGTTGTCCCCGTTACTGTCGGCAGCGGCGTGGCCCGGGGCATGGACACGCCAGGTGGCCCCCCCGACGACGTGCTCGAAGAGGGCTCGCCGCCCCCGCATGAGACGGCCAGCACGGCCACCAGGAACAACGGCACCGGCAGGATCCAGCGGTTACTGCTCACGGAAATCCTCCAGCCCATGCTTTCGTCTTGCTCCCCGCGTCGGGCGGTGCGGGCGAGCCCAGTTGCCTCTGATCCGCTCCTCATACGATCGGTCGCACGAAGGCGCCAGGACCTGCCGCGCAGACGAACGTCACGTCCAGCATGTCTGCCCCCGTCAGATCGCTCACCTCAGGGTACTGTGGGGAAAACGCCCGCCAGGTTCCTACTTCGAACATCCAAAGGGAGACGAGGTTACCCGCGGGCCCCACAGCGCCGGCGATGGTCTGGATGGGGGTGCTGTCGGGGTAGGTGCTGGCCACGGGGTTACAGCCCGCCGCGAGGGGCACCGCCTCCATCCCTGGCGGCAAGGGTGTTGGGGTAGGGATGGGGCCTGTCGGGGTAGGGGTGGGGCCTATTGGGGTAGGCGTTGCGGTGGGCGGACCTCCCGGCGTGGCCGTTACCGGAGGCAGAGGCGTTGCTGGCGGGGCGACCGTCGGTGTGACACAAGTGGCGCCTGCACCGATTGCCACGCAGGCTCCCTGTCTTTGGGAAGGGATGTCCTCAGCGAGGGGATCGCTGAGCGAAACCCACGCCAGATCCAGGTTGCTGACTCCCCCCGCCAGGGGCGAAAGGGTGACGATGGACAAGACGCCCGAACCACTGGGCTGCGGCGTCTCCAGACCGATCGTGGCGCACCCGAGGCGCACATTGCCTTCCGCTAGGATGAGAACAGGACCCTCTGTCCCTTGACGGTAGGCAGGGCCCACAATTGGCGCTTGGCAGGTCACCGCTCGGCCCGTGCTACCCAGAAAGCCGCCATCCTTCGCGCTCTCGAACTTGAGAATGGCGGGATCAAAGGCCAACTGCCACTCGTACGAGCCGAGATTAGCGACGTTTTCGATTCGTATCTGAACTTCAAAGCTGCCGCCGCTCACCGGCCAGGACGCAGGCGAGATCGCCTTCGTCACCGTGTTCTGGCCCTCGGCTGTGTCCAGCCGCCACGCTCCGAGCCCGGCCAGGCCCAGAGCCAGGCCAATCACCAGCAACCACCGCAAGACGCCACCTCCCAAAGCATTCATCGCTTTCCTATCCTCACACCCTCATATACGATCCTGCCGCGCGTCCGGTTGCATGCCCGGGTGGAGATCTCCTCTCAGGCAGACATTCCATGCCTCGCCCTGGCGGCAACGCCCTCCTAGCTGCCAAGGAAGACGGGAGAAGGGAAAACCTTCTCCCGTCACCGTTACTACTCGTTCGTACTGGGGTCGTCCTCCCCAACCGCTCACCCTCAGGGGGTCACGTCTACCAGCAGCCAGCGTATCGGCGGGAAGGGGAAGATCCTCAGCGCTCTGAACGTGGCCGGGCCGTGGGTGCAGAGACCTTGTCCGTTGACGATGACACCGTTCCTGAAGTCCATGGCAAGCACCCGGACGCCAGCCCGCATCACGCGGACATTGCTCACGTTGATGGATGGGTTAGTACCGATGAAGCGACCGCTTCTGCCCGTGACCAAGAACTGGGTTCCCCGCCCAAAGTCATCATTGAAGATGCACTCCGCAGCCGGGGTTGATGTCGCCGTGGGAGTGGAGGTACGCGTCGGCGTGACCGTGCGTGTCGGCGTGACCGTGCGTGTCGGCGTGGCCGTGCGCGTCGCCGTGGCGGTCGGCGTGATCGTAGGCGTCGGCGTGATCGTGGGCGTGGGCGTGATCGTAGGAGTATTGGTAGGCGTCGGCGTCTCCGTGGGGGTGGGGGTGGGAATCCCCTCGCAGGTGATCGTCGCGTCCACCAGGTCCGTAGTGATGACATTGGCGCTGCCGTCCAGCGTGGTGCTGTACGACGCCGGGCTGTCCGTTGAGTTCGTCAGGTGCAGGGCGCTGGAGTTATTGGCAGCACACTGGAACCGCACCTTCACCAGCCGAATGGCGAGATCAGGGTCAGGAGTGAGCAGGCTGCCAAAGCTCAACTCCCGGGTGGTGCCGCTCACGGATGTGTCCGTGGCCGTGGCATGAAATGTGTTCGTGGGGCTATAAAGGTAGGTCACCTTCTTCGTCCCCACAGGCACCCAGGTCAGGACGGCGCTGTCGTAGCGTACCTTCGTTTGCCAGCCGACGTATTCCACAGGGGCGGCCGTGATCCACACGTCAACGTCAAACGCCGTCGTCCCTGTCACCGTCCTGCTGGGGTCGGGCTCCGGTGCCCCGTCATCCCCGGAGGTGGCATCCACTGCCATGGTGTTGTTAGCCGCCAGGGCCACAGGAGGCTCCACCACGCCGGCGCCGGAGCCGTGGAAAAGCCCGCTACCGGCCGCCCCAACTAGTAGGAAGAGAACCAAGAACAGAACCAACCCGCCGCCAAGGATCGCCCGCGACGTCTTCATCTACTTCCTCCTCATATTATGGAACACGGAGCCACCACGGATAACGCTCCACCGGGCCTCTCAGTTAACGGACACACGCCTGTTTCCTGCAAGCAAGCGCGTCAATTCTACAGCAGAAAGCGCCCGCACGTCACTCCAGGTCTAGGCGGGAACAAAGACCGGCGTCAGGGAACCGGCCAGCGCCAGCCTGCCCCAACAGAGCCACGCGCCAAGCACTGCTCCACGCCCAAACCCCGCCCATTCCAACACGGATGACCAGCGAAAGTCAAGGCGTTACATCCACCAGGGACAGATATAGCGCAGGAAACAGCCTCCGAGCGGTGAACGTCCCCGGACCGGCGGGACAGGTGCCTTGCCCGCTGACTATCACGCCGCCCGATATGGCGAACAGGGTGACCCGGCTGCCGGAGCGAACCGCACCGGTCGATCCACTGGCGCTCAGGCCGGGCCCGCCGAACCCCCACGCCTTGCCCTTTATCAACAGGCTGGTGCCCCGGCCGGAGTCGTCCCGGAAGATGCAGTCGGCCGCGGGTGTAGGCGTCGGCGTGACTGTTGGCGTAGGCGTCCGTGTAGGCGTAGCCGTTGGTGACGGTGTTGCCGTACTGGTGGCCGTGAGCGTCGGCGTTCGTGTAGGAGTAGCCGTTGGTGACGCCGTTGCCGTAGGGGTGGCCGTTGGCGTGGGCGTCCGTGTAGGAGTAGCCGTTGGTAACGGCGTTGCCGTGGCGGTGGGCGTCTCTGTAGGAGCAGCGGTCGATGTGGGCGTCGCCGTTGGCGTGGGCGTCCGGGTAGGAGTAGCCGTTGGCGACGCCGTTGCCGTAGGGGTGGCCGTCCGCGTTGGCGTGGCAGTGGGAATGGGCGCCAGGCACGCCAGACCCACCTGGGCCTGGATCACCAGCACGTCGGCTATGTCGATGACGCCATTGGGAGGGCTGGCGTCCCAGGGCGGATTCGGCAACGAGCTGGGGCTGCGGTCATACCGCAAGCCCGCTTCATCCAGTTCGTTCAGCACCGTGTCTCCGTTCCAGTCGCCGTCCTTCAAGCTATCGTAGTCCACCCCATTGGCGTTGGGAGGACCGTCATCGCTAGCCATGAAGTAGAAGGTCACGGCCAGCACGTCGGCGATGTCCACTACCCTGTTCTTGGAACCGTTAGGAGCGGGGTCAGGGTTGGCGGGCACCGGCACATCGTAGAAATCCCAGGGGTCGAAGGGATCGAAGCCCATGCCCGTCTCCTCGAAGTTGAGGCAACCGTCGCCGTCGCTATCGTCCGTAGGCAAGGACGTCGGTGTGGCCGTCACCTCTGGTGTGTTCGTGGCTGTGGGCGTGATGGTGGGCGTAGGCGTGATGGTGGGTGTGAGGGTGACAGTAGGAGTAGCGGTGACGGTGGGTGTAGGCGTGACGGTGGGTGTGTTCGTGGCTGTGGGCGTGACGGTGGGTGTCGGCGTAATGGTGGGTGTGGCGGTGGGGACAGCCACACCCTGGCAGGTCACCGTCGCGTCGACCAAGTCCGTGGCGATGGGGTTGGCGCTGCCGTCCAGCGTAGTGCTGTACGACGCCGGGCTGTCCGTTGAGTTCGTCAGGTGCAGGGTGCTGGAGTTATTGGCAGCACACTGGAACCGCACCTTCACCAGCCGGCTGGCGAGAGGGTCAGGAGTGAGCAGGCTGCCAAAGCTCAACTCCCGAGTGGTGCCGCCCACGGATGTGTCCGTGGCCGTGGCATGGAATGCGTTCGTGGGGCTATAAAGGTAGGTCACCTTCTTCGTCCCCACAGGCACCCAGGTCAGGACGGCGCTGTCGTAGCGCACCTTCACCTGCCAGCCGACGTATTCCACAGGGGCGGCCGTGATCCACACGTCAACGTCAAACGCCGTCGTCCCTGTCACCGTCCTGCTGGGGTCGGGCTCCGGCGCCCCGTCATCCCCGGAGGTGGCGTCCACCGCCATGGCATTGGGAGCGAGAGCTGTCGTCCCAGTCGCCGGAAGAAGTGCTGAGGCGACCGCCATCAAGAGCAAGGCGAAGCCCAGCCCAGCCGCAACACCAATCCGCCAACGGCGATTCATTTCCTTGCCACCATTCACTGCTATGCTCGCTTTCCCCTACCGGTAACGCCGCTGGCTGCTTGCCTCCGGAGCTTCCCCTCCATCGAGCCCCTAGGGCGCTCTCGTGCAGTCTATCCCGAACTGTGCCAGCGTAGTCAAGGCATCGCTGATGTCGATGGCCCCGTTGGGAGCGCCGGCATCCCAGGGCGGGTTCGGGCTGAGGCTGATTGAGCGGTCGTATCTGAGCCCCACCTTGTCCCAGTCATCCAACACCCCGTCGGGGAGCATCACGAGGGGCCCGTTCCAGTCGCCGTCCTTCAGGCAGTCATAGTCCACGCCGTTGCCGTTGGGGTTGTCGCCACACACGCCGGTGGGCTGAGTGAAGGCGTAGAAAAGCACGGCCAGGGCGTCGGCGATATCCATTACCTTGTTCTTGGGGCCGTTGGCCGTCGGGTCCGCCCGGGCCGGCACCGGCACGTCATAGAGATCCCAGCGGTTCGCGGGGTTAAAACCTATTTGCTGTTCAATAATATTGGGGCAGCCGTCGCCGTCGTCATCGTCCAGCCCCACAGTCGTGCACATGGGGCCGGACTGGCTGCTGCCCGATGGGTACCTGGTCCAGTTAGCTGCTGCCTGATTACACACGATAGCATCCTGGTTGGGGAAGGTCACGTCTATGGTGATGGTGCCGGACGCGCCCACGACCATGTCGCCCAGGTTGCAGCTCAGCAGGCGAGTCAGGGGGGCATAGGTGCATGACCCAAGGTTGGTGCTGTAATTGCCGCCGGTCACGCCGGCAGGCAGGACGTCCGTCATGGACACGCCGATGGCCTTCGACGGGCCGAGGCTGGTCACGACGATCTGATATTGACCGGAAGCCCCCTTCGCGACGTGACCAGGAACGGTCTTGATGACCTCCACGTTTGAGGGGTTTACGAGCGTCGAGGCCTCCACGTGGTTGTTGGAGGTGACCGGGTCCACCGTGGTGCTGCTGACATCCAGCGGGTTGACTATGGTCTTGCCGGCGACCGTCGCCGCCACCGACACGTTTATGGTCTTGGTGTTGCTCTGGCTCGCGTTTAGGGTGCCGAGGTCGCACGTCACCTTGTGGGTTGGGGGGGCCTCGTAGTTGCAGCCGGCGCTGGAACTCACGTAGGTCACGTCCGTGGACAGGGTATCGACCGCGGTGACGCTGTTGGCGGTGTTGGGCCCCAGGTTAGTGGCCCCCACAGTGTAGGCCACGCTGCCCGGCGGCGCGGTCACCGTGCCCGGCGCCGTCTTGGTGGCCTGGAGGTCAGCCAGGGGGGCCACCGTCACGCTGCCGTTCTCTGGCGTGCTGGGAATAGGCACAGCGGCAATTTCGAGGAGGGTGGCCTTTTCGAACGTGAGGTCGGTGTAGCCCTCAGCCAGGGGGCTGAAGGTCAGCGTGGCCAGGACCCCGGAGCCGTCCGGCCCGTGAGGGCCTGGGTCCGGGGGGGCGGTGGCCT
>Ga0315274_10014826_pt1 | contig 11050 bp, 14 predicted proteins | sample YL17G02_20_MG_FD_203700 | JGI IMG/M metagenome (GOLD analysis project Ga0315274, IMG submission 203700) | Sediment microbial communities from Yellowstone Lake, YNP, Wyoming, USA - YL17G02_20 | ecosystem: Environmental > Aquatic > Freshwater > Lake > Sediment | place: USA: Wyoming | collected...
CATGTTTGAAGATGTTATGGAGCCTGCGAATCGAAGGCTCTTTTATTATGCGCATAAATTCAACAAATGATGGCACGCCGACCAAACAAGGCGTGCCACCGCTTTTTAATGGAGGTGAAACTATGCAAGAAACAATTTGTGCAAAGGTACATCCAAGACTTTTGTCAAAGGCCGACAGGCTTTTCACAGGCACACTGGATGGCAGGATAATCGAGATCCTGCAGAACGCCAGGCGTGCGGGTGCAACGGAAGTCACAATCACAAACGAAAAAGGACTCGTCACAGTCCGGGACAACGGATGTGGTATTGATGATTTTTCAAAACTCCTTGACCTTGGAGATTCGGACTGGGACGAGGCGTTGGAAAAGGCAGAGGACCCGGCAGGTGTAGGGGTCTTCTGCCTGGCGCCACGGAAGGTGACCATCTGCTCGAAGGGAAAAAAGATCGTAATCAGCAAGGATGGCTGGACCGGAAAACCGATTCGGCTTACCAAGAACGATGATCCCGACAAGGACACGGTGCTCACATTTGCAGATGAGCCTTGGGAGCTATCTGTAGTCAAGAAGCATGCAGTATTCAGCGGTATGAAGGTGGTCGTTGACGGCAAGAGCTGTCCACAGGAGCCTTTTACCTCGAGTAGGGCAGCGCCCCACCCGGAACTCGGCTGCAAGATAGAGGTCCGCGAGAGAGACCATCTCAACCATTGGCAGAACGAGTGGAGAGAGCATTACTACGACGATACCATCGTGGTCAATTTCCACGGCCAGGTAGTGAAGTCCACGTATCACCCTGTCAGCGAAAGCCTGGTCTTTCTGGTGGATATGACCGGAGAGCCGACAGGGATCCGGATGATGCTGCCGGCCAGGACCAGATTGATAGAGAACAAGGCCTTTGAAGTACTAAAGGCGGCAATTGAAAAGGAGGCCTATCGCTTTATTCAGAAGCGGGGCAAGCACACATTGCCATACAAGGAATACAAACGTGCCGCAGAGCTTGGCATAGCGCTGCCGGAGGCTGAGCCGACTTTTGATGTTGGTTTGCTAACCGGTGATACACCGGAGCCGATGGAGGTGTTCAAGCCGAAGGATTTTCCCTTGTCCGGATGTTACCGAATCAATTCAGAGCGTTTGAAAGACAGGGAAGAAAGCATCGCCAATATTCACCTATTGGCAGCCATGGGCAAATTCGAGACACCGTTTGTGCCGGTAGGCATCTCCCTTAATTACGATGGCTACAGATGGGCAAAGCTCCCTACCGTAGACAAGGTTGAGGTCAAGCTGGGTAAAGAGCTTGGCAGGAGCTGGCTGTGGTCGCAGGTGCTTGTCGCTGTTGAATCCATAAGGATTACCGCACATATCAGCGATGGCAAGGTGTTCGCATCCGATGTTCTGATGGCGGTGTTAGCTCCTGAGAGGGCCGAGCGGCCCTGGCGAGGTGCAGATCACATCTATGTAACGCTCAAGGCGCGAGAGCAACTGGCAAGTCCTCACATATGGTACCACCTCGGCGGCTGGAATGAAGATGGTGATACGTATGAGACACAGGAATACCAGTTCGGAGAAGAGCTTGAGCTGTTCTGGTCAGACATCATCGGGCCAGGTGAGTACATGCGGGCAAAGATAGTGGGTAACCTTGATGGTATCAAGGGCGAGTGGCAGACCATCACCATCGACGCCCACAGGACGGTTGTGATTACCTATAAGAACGGCTCCACCAAGACGCTCAAGTCTCCGTTTACGGAGGATGGTGCAGCATAATCGGGGGCGGAGCCTGATAACAGAACCGCGATTCATACCAACAGCAAGAGAGTCTCTCTTGCGACTTCACCAATCACATTAACCGATGATGGCACGCTTACCGAGTGAAGCGTGCCATCGCACTAAAGAATTGGAGGTGATCCATATGGCTTGGAGACCAACAGAATATTTGATTGAGGGCGAACTCGACAATACCCATCCGAATAAGGTCACAGGATGGATGAGATTCGCCGGAATGAAAGAAAAGGTGACCTTTGATCTGGAAGGCGACTTCCACAGAGATATTAGAGGAGCGAAGATTCGCTTCACAGGAGATGCCTACGAGGATCGGGCTGACGTTGACCCTGGTGACTATTTGGATGGCTTTGCTCAGCATCAGACCGGCCAGGTAGGAGACATAACCGCAGGACAGCCGCCGCAGGATTATGTCGACTATCCGTATATTGAGTGGTACTCGGAGCAGAACGGCAGAGTCGTTATTGAACTGCAGCCTGTCCAGGTTGAAGTCATAGGCACACCGATACCGGCAATAGAATCTGACCCGATCTCTCGGGCGGAGCAGAGCCGCAATATGGCAGAGTTCTTAGGCGGCCTCGCACAGGAGCTGAACATCCCTAACGAGCGGGCAATTTGTGTAGGCGGCGACAGCGTTGTCACAGCCGACAAGAGGGCCGCGAACAATCGCGTCCGCGGCATGAAACTGATGACTGAAGATATTCGCAAGAAGCTGCCGCCGTTGTATTCGCAAGATGGCAAGGGCGGCAAGGCGATTGTCTATCTGAAGCTGTTCACGCCGGATTCCGGGTGGTCTTGGCTCGCAACGGAGGGATCTGCAATCAAGGATGAACAAGGCAGAGAGGTGGATTTCCACTTCTTCGGCCTCGTCGATGGTCACTGCAAGGAGCTCGGGTACTTCAGCCTCAAAGAACTTGAAGAGGTTCGAGGCCCGATGGGGCTACCCATTGAGCGGGACCTGCACTGGCAGCCCAAGACGCTGGAAGAGATCGCGCCGGAGCTGTTTGAAGACTCAGGGGAAGGGGGTGATTGAAATGTTCAGGGATGTAGAGTTTATGACAGCAAGGGAGAAAGAGCTGGTCCTGAAGAACTGGAGGAACTTCCTTAAGAACGGCCTGCTGAAACAGCACTTCACAAAGAGGCTGTATGAACACCTGCATTTGCATTGCGGGTACATCGCGAACTTCAACATCCAAGGCTTTTACTCAACATACTTTGAGGCCGGCCAGGATACAGAGAGATTTTTCGAGCACTTCTGTAATTACACAGCCGCCGACTGCCGAGCGAACGGCGATTACGGTGATGTGAATACCGCAATGCGGCAGGTTTATGAAGAGTTCAAGGCGGAAATCCTCTCAAAGGCACAAGTGGATATCACACACAGTCTGGATGTTCTCGAGGCCTGTGTAAAGCGTTCCAGGGAGGATGAGAAGTTTGCCAGACAGTTTTTGAGCAAGGTAAGAATTTAACGAAAGGAAGGTAACCATGTATGAGAAGATCGCGAAGATTATCGAGGTTGTAGTGGGCGATGGCTTTACGGGCGAGGATTACGACAGAGGATGGCACGATGCCGCCAAGCGCATAGCCGATGAACTGGTGGATTGCTGGCGGTCTGAGAATCCCTTTTTCGACCGCCAGGGGTTTCTGAAGGCCTGTGGTCTTAGCGCAGGTGAGACCTGGAGAGCTGTGCCGTACAACGACAGGACGCAGATAGCCAACCCGTTCGCAGTTGCCACGATCATAGATGGCAAGGGCGATATTGTCGCAGATGTATTTAGCCGGGAGGCTGCTTCTCTTATCGAAACGGCGCCGGAGCTGAAACAGAAACTATCAGAATATGAAAGGGCCGAACATGGACAAGTTCACAAAGGTGACTGTGGGCTTCGTGGCTCAGACGTTTGAGAAAAACGATGAGGGCCGGTTTGTCTGTACGCACCAGGAGTTCATTGGAGGCGATCAGTGTGACTACGAAGATGCCGAGGGCAATACTATTGAACCCCCGGAACATGAATATCAACCATTCAACATGACTTTAGAAAGGACGTGATTATGGAGCTATTCGAGGTAACGACAACCGAGCATAACGGTGAGCAGGAGTACTGGGGTAGTCACATAGTGGCTGCCAGAGATATTGACCAGGCCAGGAAGCTGGCCAGGAAGTACTTCAAGAATTGGTACGAGGATGGCTGCGACAAGCGTGCTGACCCTGATGACCCGGACAGCTTTGAGTTCATGGGCGGCCGTATCCTGCTAACGATAGATGACATTCTTGAGACCACACTTGAAGACTGGATAGACAGGCAGGTGGGGCTTCACAGTATCGGCAGGTTGCCGCACACCAAGTTGATGTGCCCCAGGTGCAAGGCACTGCTTAATGCCTGCGAGCATATACGCGATTGTCTCGATGTCGGCGGCGAGCAGTCGCGCCAGTTTGCTGAGGAGATCGCATATCTGAAGAAGGTTATCAAGGATGCCCGCAGATAACCTGCCTGCCGAGAATTGAGTTAATGAAAATTAGGATGTATATTGAACGAAAGGAACGACAATGCAGAACCAAGAAGAAATAGCCAAGATAAACCATTTTTTGGCAAGGATCGCACCGGTAGTCATTGAGATTACAAGGGGGATCCTTCAGGCAATCGGCTGCGACGTCAAAGAAGAAGGCTCCGGCCTCGACCTTGCGTTTTCCATCAAGTCCGGTCAGAAGGAGTTGAAGTTCTACCTACGAAATCTGCTGCTGGAGATCGCCACTGTGGACAGAGATGAGGAGCCGCTTCGGTTTGACGAGGGGCTGAAGGACTTTGATTACTTCATGGCAAAGATGGCCCGCGGTATTAACAGCAAGTTGCGGGTAGTCTTTGAGGTCTTGAATGAAGATGATTTGGAGGCAGCCGTAGAGAATATCTGTAAGGTTGCAGGTGACTACGAACGGATTCGCATCTGGAGATTCAATGATAAGGGCGGTGGCCACAGCAAAAGCAAGGCCGACGTCAAGGAACAGTCAGATAACAGCTAAAGATCAGGAAAGCCGAAAGGATGTGATGCCTATGATTGTGTGAAGATTCAAAAAGAAGGTACAAGGTGACAGAGGCCTCTTTGCACAGTGCAGGAGGCAATTTTTTTGCGCACAGTCCGCCACCCCGCCGAAGGCGGGTAAAAGGCGGACAAGTTTTGAAAGGAGATTCACCCATGTCAACACAAGACGTCAAAACAAGAAAGGCGTACAGGCAGGGAGAGTTGTTGTTTGTTCCCCTCGATACAGCAGAGATGGAAACGCTGAATCCCAAGAACGCATCTTACCCCCGGTGGAAGAAGCTACAGACAAATGTCCTTAGGGAGGGAGAGGCAACCGGCCATAAGCACGAGGTGCTAACGCAGAATCCTAATATGGCCACGCTACTTGCGCCTGCAGCGTCGCTTCTGGAAGGACTGGCCAATATGGACTTCGTAGGCAACGAGGACAGGATGTTAGTGGCGGACGAGCCTGTCGAGGTAGTCCATCCGGAGCACAAAACCCTCAGATTGCCCATAGGCGTCTTCCTGGTAGTGGTGCAGCGCGAATACGATGAGGTCAAGGCGCGCCGCATCATGGACTGAGGCGAGAAAGTGAGGTTGTTATGTACTTGGTATCGCGATACGCCGGCTGGGGCAGGGGCTTATGGACATGCATAGATGATGGAACTATCACCATCAACGACAAGAAAAAGACCATGCACATAAAGGTCGTAGGTGGCCTTGTGGTCGAGCAGACCAGCCGGATAAATGATGAGTGCACCACCCTGAAGTACGGCCATCAGCGTAAGACCAAAAAAGGCGATAAGACAATCAAGGAAGAGTACTTCCAGCCTGGAACGCTAAGGGCCATACGCAGGGGCGGTCTCTGGAAGAGAGAGACTGGCGTACCCCTGTGCGGCAGCGAAGGCACATTAGAGTGCTATTCGACCTCCGGCGGGGCCTACGCCAAGGAGGTCTTCAAGTATGCCAACGGCAATATAGCCTACTTGGCAACCAGGTGGCGAAAGCAACTGGAGATAAGGCGTCCAACCGGCAAACCATGGATAATACTGAAGGGCCAGGTGGCCCTGCACTGGGAACCACTTGCCAAGAGGTTAGGCGACGACAAAGAAGACCTGTACTTAGAGCACCTTATGCGAGGCCGCGACTGGGAGGTCATGGTTTATGACCCATCTGGCTCAAAGGTGATTACCCACGGACGTGTCCAGAACCGCCAGAGGCAGGATAAGTGGCTTGAGAATGGCAAGGAGACGTACTACCTCTCCGGTGTGAAGGTGAGCCGGAACCTGTATGAAGGCGATCCTAACACGTGGCAGCCCCGCGAGGTCTTGAGCGTGCCCAACGCCCAGCTCAGGTGCAGTCTATTGAACAAGATGGGCTATGACCGGCTTTTGGAGAAGATGAAACATAGGGTCATAGACCGGGCCGATGATGGTGGGCAGCTACTAGAGATAGACACCGCTGTCTCGGATTATTCGCCGTCGGGGCTGGATAAGACCATGAGATTGCTCAAGGTGGTTTGCCCATCGACCCAGCAGGTCTATGTGCTTCGGGTGCCACCTCGGATGGAGAGCTACGACCAGGCCAGGCAGTGGACGTTCGGCCTGCGAGAGGCGAGCATCAGAGAAGGTTCATCTCTCGAGCTTGTCAAGGAGACGTAAGCGCCCTTTGAGTATTTGAAACATCGTTTGTATCAAACCTAAGAATTCCCCAAGCAATTGAAAGGAACACATTTATGCAAAATAGCGGAACTGCTGCGCGCGGTCCACCCTAAGAAGCAGGTGCACTAACGTGTCACCGCGTATCGAACGTGTCAATAATTAACCACTACAATCAAAAGGAGACAAAATGAGACTGTTATTTGTGAATAACGATGGCGGAGGCTACGCCGATTATGTGAACGTCGAAGACGGCATGACTGTCGAGCAGTTCTTCAACGAAAAGATGCCCGGCAGAAAGCCCGAGCATTACCTGATCAGGGTGAACCGCCAACCGGTAGCTCGTGATTATGTGCTCAAGGAAGGAGACCGTATCACCGTAACACCAACAAAGATCGAGGGCGCCGCAGCATAGGTGGCGTCAAATCACAAATGTCATTGGGGCATCTGTCTATCTCAAGGATGGGCGGATGCCCTTTTCTATTGAAAGGGTTCTTGTATGGAAGACATTAAGAACACGATCCGAGTTGCAGACCGGATACGAGATGTGCTGCTGAGGTTGAGACACAACCGATACCTCGAATTGGCCAGGCAGCTTTCAAACCTTGACAGAGAGCTTCAGGATCTTACCGCTGTCTCTAAGAAAATGACTATTGCCCTAGCACACGACTGGCTTTCAGCTGCAAACGACTGTTGCCAGAGCGTGGATAGGCTGGTGAGCGACATACCGTACTGCGTCTCACGAATCAAGCAGTTTACAGAAGCGCCCCAGAAGGATGTGCCGACGCTGGCTGCGCTGGTCGAAGACTTGGACCAGTTGGAGCAGGAGTTCGGCGACTTGGAGTATGACAACAAAAGGGGCACAATCGCAGTCACTACTGATCCAATAACCTTAGAAGATATTGAGCTTGGGCCATTCAGGATCCAGCTCGATATAGGTAAGCTCGGTGAGCTGTACTACTCCAGTCCCTACTACGTCATTGCCCTTGAACCTAACCCAGCAGCTACGGACCAAGGTGTTACTCATCCCCATGTCAATAGTGAAAGACTCTGCGAGGGCGAGGGGAGCTCTGCCATACAGGCTGCGCTTGAAGAAGGCAGGCTGTGTGATTTCTTCACGCTGGCCAGGAGCATCTTGAATACCTACAGTCCAGATAGTCCGTATGTTGCACTTGCTGATTGGCAAGGCGAGTCCTGTTACGAGTGCGGCTCTGCGATGAACAGCGATAACAGCTACTCCTGCGGCTTCTGTGACAATTCGGTCTGCGAGGAGTGCAGTACGTACTGCCGGAGCTGTCAAGAAACCATTTGTTTGGCGTGCGCAGCGAAGTGCGAAGTCTGCGAAGAACCGGTATGTCCAAGATGCGCCCGAGTCAAGTGCACCGAGTGCCAAGTTGTTTGTTGCGAATCATGTATCACTGACGGTCTGTGTCCAGACTGCAGAGAAGAAAGAGAGAATGAAAATGAACAACAAAGAGAACAAGTTGCAGGAACAAGTCAAAGCGGAGCCTCAAGCGACTCCCAAGCAGCTGCCGGAGAAGTCAGGCTGGCAGGCTGAGAGACGGAAATCCAGAAAGCTTTCTGTCAGATTCAGTCCTACGGCGTGGGCGAAGCTGCTCTACTTTCGGGATAAGATGGATAACGAGATAGGCGGCTTCGGCATTACAGAGCCAGATGACCTGCTTTTTGTGAAGGAGTTTGCCACAGTAAAACAAGAAGTCACCGGCGTTTCCGTGAAATTCGATGATGGCGCTGTAGCGGACTTTTTTGACAGCCACGTTGACCTTGGAAGAAGGCCTGAGCAGTTTGCCCGCGTGTGGCTGCATACCCACCCAGGTGATTCACCTGGGCCAAGTGGTGTTGATGAAGAGACCTTTCAAAGGGTCTTTGGCAACTGCCAGTGGGCCGTGCTCTTTGTGCTGGCCCAAAACAACAAAACCTATGCCCGGTTGAGCTTCAATGTCGGACCGGGTGGGCAGGTGCTTATTCCCACCGAGGTCGACTACAACGAAGATTTCGGGCCGAGCGACCGGCAGGCGTGGGACACCGAGTACACCGCAAACGTCAAAGGCATGGACTGGCTTACTACACGTTCTGCCCAGGAAACATCACCTGCACGGAATGAGCTAAGCGGCTGTGCCCTACCCTACGACTTCATTGATGAATTCGACAGGATGGAACCAGCTTAACGTCAATTTGTTCTGGATGAATTGGCCGATCAACCTGAGCTTTGGGATGGAGAAGAGGAGGTGATGTTCCTATGAGACCACAACGGAATGAAGAGAGGTACAGCCGGCAAAAGGACATTGTGCCGGCCGAAAGGATCGATGCCTGCAAGGCTACTGTTATCGGTGTCGGCGCTATCGGCAGGCAGGTTGCGCTTCAACTGACTGCTATGGGTATTCCATGGCTCCAGCTTATAGACGATGACAAGGTCGAAATCAGCAATCTGGCAAGCCAGGGATATTCCGAAATGGAGCTTGGCATGCTGAAGGTCGAGGCCACGGCCAAGTCTTGCCTGTGGTTTGATTCAAGCGTTGAGATACATTCTCTGCCAGAGCGGTTCCGGCGAAGTATGGAGATCGGCAATACAGTCTTCTGTTGCGTCGACAGCATACAAGTCCGCCAGTTGATCTGGGGAGCAGTAGCAGACAAGGTCCTGTTTTTTGGCGATGGTAGAATGAGCGCAGAGGTGCTGCGTATCCTGACTGCCTGTGACAGTAACTCTCGATACCACTACCCCAAGACGCTGTTCTCATCGGAAGAAGCATACACCGGTTCTTGCACCGCAAAGACCACGATCTACTGTGCCAATATTGCCGCCGGATTGATGATCTCGCAGTTCACGCGTTTTCTCCGGCGCCTTCCGGTTGACCCAGACCTTCAGTTCAACCTTTTGACCTCGGAGCTGACTGTTGCTCCGAGCTGCTAACGATTATGGACAGCGAGATCCGCAAGGGCTGCTGTCCGAATTACAATGAAGAAGATTGGAGGTAAAACACATGTCACAAGAATCAGAATACAAGACCATGACCGCAGCAAGCCTGCTGGACAGTTTGGTAGAGTGTGGAGTCCAAGATGACTTCGAGATATGGCTGTCGTCCGATGAAGAGGGAAATGAGTTTTTGCCGATGCCGGCAAATCCTGAATTGAGTATGGCTATCGACGAAAACAGCAAGAGAGTCGTGTTCTTCCCCTCACATCGGTGATTTCTTTTCTTTTTTTCACCGCAACCGTTCTGGTTGCGGTTTCTCTCACGGATTAGCGATAGCTCTATCCATTTTCAGTTGGGCTGCGTGCTCTTGTGTGCAGAACGGACGAGTAAGCCACGAAGCGGTGTATCTGAGGAATCCAAGCTGATATAATGGTTTGCAGTAAAGCGGCTGCGCCGGATCGAGGTGGGCGCGCCGGACGATGAGCAAATGGCAAGCAGTAGGAGAAACGGGCATGGTGATTAAGTTCGGTCTCGTCTGCCTGATACTTTTGCTTGGGGTAGAGGCAGCTGGGCAGTCTGCCAAGTGGGACTTTGAGAGCGACTCCGGCAACTGGAGGCCTCGTGCGGCCACTGTGACTGTGGAGCGCGTAACAGGAGTCGGGGCGACCGAGAACAGCCGGGCCTGTCTTCGCATCCAGGGTAGCATGAACGAGAACTGGAACTACGCCCTGTCAGACTCTGTCTCTATGGAGGCCGGCCGTCTTTATCGACTGTCGGCATGGTTGAAGGTTGTTTCCGCAGGGTCCAAAACGCCAATGCCGTTTCTCAAGTGCGAATTCGTGGCATCCGACCGCCGGAAAGAGATGGGAAGGGCAGCTACAACTGAGTATGACGTCACACGTCTGGGTCAATGGCAACATCTTACCGGAGAATTCCAAGCGCCGGCTGGGACGGCCTCTTGCTGGCTTGCTCTGGAAAAGGGCACATCCGACCCGACGCAGGTAGATGCCTATCTGGATAATGTAATCATTGAGCCTATTGAAAAGCTGACTGTTCTATCCAAGTACGACCTTAGTCCAGTTCCTCCAGCTTTACAGAAGGTACGGAATGTGCATCCCCGTCTGTATCTGAATGCAGAACGCGTCGCAAAGCTTCGCAGTGTGATCGAAACGACTCATGCCGATCTGTGGGCCGATGTGCGGGCACTGGCCGACGAGGCTGTCAAACGAGGCGCCCCTAAGTACAGAACAGATGACTCGTGGAGCGGGGATGAACAACTGTGGCAACGCGACGTTGGCAACACCATGCCCTATCTGGCGATGGCGTATCTGATGACCGGTGATAAGCGTTATCTTGAGGCCTCGAAACAGTGGGCACTGGCCTCCTGTGCCTATCCTACCTGGGGCTACGGCCAAATCGACGGCATGGATTTGGCGGCCGGGCATCAGCTCTTCGGCCTGGCGACCATTTATGACTGGTGCTATCACGACCTCAATGAGGCCAGCAGGCAGCAGATTCGGGATACCCTCATCAAACGCGCTTCGGCCATGTTCCAGGCGGCAGCGACTGAGAAGGTATGGTGGCACCGTGCCTATCTGCAGAACCACCTTTGGGTCAACGCGTGTGGCCTGGCCGCTGCCGGCTTTGCACTATTCGATGAGCACGAGCAG
>Ga0315274_10014827_pt1 | contig 11050 bp, 11 predicted proteins | sample YL17G02_20_MG_FD_203700 | JGI IMG/M metagenome (GOLD analysis project Ga0315274, IMG submission 203700) | Sediment microbial communities from Yellowstone Lake, YNP, Wyoming, USA - YL17G02_20 | ecosystem: Environmental > Aquatic > Freshwater > Lake > Sediment | place: USA: Wyoming | collected...
TAAAAAAAACATCAAACCTGCGAATTCTGCCCCGCTTAACGACTCCCGAGTCAATTAAAAATGTTTTGCATCAATACCAAAAAACCCTTGAGGCTGAGTTTGGGGACATTATCAAAAAAGAAGCGGGTATTATTAGGCCGATTAGGGAAGAAGTAGAAGAAGAGAAGGAGGATTTGAAAAAAGCAGCTGAGGAACTGCCAGTTATAAGGATAGTTGATACTTTGCTAAAACATGCAATTTTGCAGAGGTCTTCTGATATTCATATTGAACCGCTCGAAAAAGAGGTTATTGTCCGTTACAGGATAGATGGTATTTTAAGAGACGCCATGACTTTGCCCAGGCAAGTTAGCTCTGGAATCGTCGCCAGGATTAAGGTTCTTTCAAGCCTGAAGCTTGATGAACATCGACTCCCCCAGGACGGACGTTTCAAAGTTGAGACGGAAGATTACCGCTATTCAATCAGAGTCTCAACTTTGCCAGTTTTTGATGGCGAAAAAATTGTTATGAGGTTGTTGCCAGAAACGACCAGAGCTTTAACTTTGGAAGGGCTGGGCTTAACAGGGGAGAGTTTAGAAAAAATTCAAGAAAGCTTAAGAAAACCTGTAGGCATGATCTTAATCTGTGGTCCAACAGGTTCTGGCAAAACCTCTTCTTTATATGCCATGATGGAGATTTTAAATACTCCTGACGTGAATATTTCAACTATCGAAGACCCGGTTGAATATAGGATGCGAAGGGTCAACCAGACCCAGGTTAATCCAAAAATTGGCCTAACCTTTGCTTCCGGATTAAGATCTTTAGTCAGGCAGGATCCTGATATCATTATGGTTGGTGAGATAAGAGACAATGAGACTGCTGCTTTGGCTATAAATGCCGCCTTGACTGGTCATTTGGTTCTTTCAACTTTACACACAACTGATGCCGCAGGGGCTAATCCGAGATTAATCGATATGCAAGTGGAGCCATTTTTAATCTCTTCTACTTTAAATGTAATTATGGCTCAAAGATTGATTAGAAGATTGTGTCTAGAAAAAGAAGAATATCATTTATCAGATTCGGAAATTAGAAATTTTGAGAAGTACTGTGACTTTAAAAAAATATTGAAGATTTTAAGGGATGAAAAGATCGCAAAACCTAGTGACACCATAAAAGACATTAAGTTTTATAGGCCGAAACCCTCAAAAGAATCAGATGATGGTTACAAAGGGAGAATCGGAATTTTTGAAGTTTTGCCCGTAACTGAGCCAATAAAAGAATTAATCGTTAAACAGGCGACTTCCAGCCAGATTCAGGTCCAGGCTCAAAGAGAGGGCATGAGAACAATGGTTGAAGATGGTTTTGTCAAAGCTGCTCAGGGTATAACTTCAATAGAGGAAGTACTGAGGGTGATTACTGAGTAAATCAGCGAATAGTTAATTTAATTACGAATATACAAATTCGTAAATTCGTTACTAATTCGGTATTCGCTTATAATTTATGCCAAAATATTTATACATAGCCAAATCTCTAAAAGGTGAAGCAAAGTCAGGAATATTGGAGGCTCCTGACGAGCATCAATTAGCCAGAATTCTTCGTTCTGAAGGATATCTTTTAACTTCAGTTTCAATAGAAGAGCAGGAAAAGAAAAAATTTTCTTTTTCGTTTTCCAGAGGGGTATCTTTGACTGAGAAAATGCTTTTTACCAGAAATCTCCAGATAATGATTGCTGCTGGTATTGCTTTGCCTAAAGCTTTGACTATTTTGTCCAGCCAAATGAAGAGTAAGAAAATGAAGAATGCTCTGCTAGAAGTTGAAAATGAGATTATGAAAGGCAAAAGCTTCGCCAATTCTTTGGCAAAATATCCTAATATTTTTAACAAATTTTTCACGAGTATTATAAAAGTCGGTGAAGAGTCGGGAACCTTGGAGGAAGGTTTAAAAGTTTTGACTCGCCAGATGGAAAGAGAACGCGACTTAAGATCAAAAGTAATAGGAGCAATGGTTTACCCGGCCGTAATCATCTGCGCGATGATAGGCATTGGTATTTTAATGCTGACAATGGTCGTCCCAAGTCTGGCCGAAACCTTTAAAGGTTTAAACGTTGAGCTTCCTGCTACCACTAAATTTATTATTTTTTTAGGCACTTTTTTAGCTGCCAAGTGGTACGTTCTTATTTTAATAATTATCGGATTAGTATTTCTAATAAGGCAGATTTCTAAAACAAAGAGTGGGAAAAAGTTTTTTGATTTAATTTCTTTAAAACTCCCAATTATTTCACCAATAATAAAAAAGACAAATGCTGCTCATACAGTCAGAACTCTAAGTTCTCTTATTGTTGCCGGCGTTCCAATTATAGAGGCTCTTGATATTGTTTCTGGTACCTTGGGCAATGTTTATTTCAAAAATGCGATTGTTGAGGCAACTGAAAAAGTAAAAAAGGGAATAAAATTGTCTGAAGCGCTAAAGCCAAATGAAAAACTCTACCCTTCATTAGTTGTCCAAATGATTCAAGTAGGGGAGGAGACAGGAGAAACATCGGGGATTCTATTAAAATTGGCAGATTTCTTTGAAGAAGAAGTTACTGAAGTAACAAAAAATTTATCATCAGTGATTGAACCCCTTCTTATGCTTTTAATCGGAGGGGTGGTCGGATTTTTCGCTGTTTCAATGTTCCAGCCAATTTATTCAATGATAGGCTCAATTCAATAAAATGAGAAAAGAACAAGGCCTTTCACTAATTGAACTACTGGCAGTCATCTCGATTTTATTAATTATACTTGGCATTACTGTTCAATCTCTCCGTTATTTTCAGGGGGAAGGAGCATTGTCTGATTCATCAGAAAAAATCATTAATATATTAAGATTAGCACAAAGCAGAGCCTTGGCCTCAGAAGGTGCCAGTCAATATGGAGTTTATTTTGACAACACTACTGACCCTCACCTATATACTCTTTTTAAGCTTTTCGATAGCGTAAGTTATAACGATCCTTTAAGAAACACAAGCAGCGATGAAGTTTATCAGATATCAAAATCAGTTGAAATTGATGAGATAGCTTTAATCGGCGGTGGCCAGGAAGTAGTTTTTAGCCGTTTGACTGGAGAAACTGCTAATTCCGGAAAAGTTTCTTTAATGCTTAAAAGCGATAATTCAAAAACCAGAACTATTGGTATTCAATCTTCTGGTAAAATAACTCTTGGTGAGGAAACTCCGCCAGATGATAGTGGCAGGACAAAAGACTCAAGACATGTTCATTTTGCTTTAGGATGGAGCATCCAAAATGCCACCACTCTGAAATTTTATTTTCCAAGCATTCCTCAAACTGAGACCGTAGACATGACCAGTTATTTTGATGCTGGTAAAACAGAATTTGATTGGGAAGAAACCTTTTCTATAGGCTTGGTTAATCAGACTTTTCGAATTCATACACATTCTCTCGATATACTAGATACTTTACTTTGCATACATCGCGATAGGAATAATGAGGAAAATAACCAAGAAGTTATAATTTATATTGTTGATAGCGGAATAGATAAAGATATAGCTCATTATTTGGCTGATTCTAATGATACAGTAAATTTAGGGGCATTCGGCGAATCAAAGGAGGTTCAGTAAATTAATTTCATAAATTTACAAAATCGAAAATCTTATGTTAATAGATTATAATAAAATACCCGTATTGATTAAAAAAATCTTTAAAAATAAAAAAGGAATTTCTGTAGTTGAGCTTCTTGTAGTTGCGGTTATCATGGCTATTGGTTTAGTGTCTTTGTTTAACGCTGTGACCTCTTCGCTCAAAATTTCCAGTTTAATGAAAGAAAACGACCAGGCAAAAGAACTTGCCCAGGAAGCTATGGAAGCAGTCAGAAGTTTTCGGGATGGGACTGATTGGGACTCTAATGGTTTGGGAACGCTCATCATAGACCCTTTTCCTAAATCTTTCCATCCTTGCAATACAAATTCTTTAGAAGTTGCTTGCCAGACTCTTGATGATCCTCCCAAATGGGTTCTGCTTCCAAATGAAGGAATAGTGGGTATTTTTACTCGGAAAGTTGTTTTCAGTAAAATATCGCGAGATCCAACGAGTGGCAATATCGAATCTGTTTATAATCCTGTACATGATGATTCAAACACAAGGAAAGTTACAGCAACTGTCTCTTGGGGAACAGGGAAAGTAGAAATTTCAACTTATCTAACTAACTGGAGATGAGAAAAATTAATTTACAATTTCCTTTAATTGCAAAGCAATTGCAACGAGCAAAGCGAGTGGTTCGTATTCCCAATTCCCAATTACGATTTAAAAATGGTTTTACTTTAATAGAAGTTTTGGTTTACATTACTGTTTTGGCAATTTTAATAATACCTATTTTTTCTCTTTTGATTTGGTCTTTTCATTCCAATATTAAAGCCAAAGCGATGAGAGAAACCCAAGAAGATGCCAGCAGAACAATGGATATTATTGTCCGCGAAATCAAAGAGGCAAAAAGCGTTTATGTTCCCACAACGAACTCTAGCCAGCTTTCTTTAGAAACTAATAATTATCTGCCAGCAGACGAAGAAACCACTTATATTGATTTTTTCTTATGTGGTTCCAGCCTTTGTCTTAAAAAAGAATCCCAGGACCCGGTTTCTATAACTAAAGATAATGTTGAAGTTAATAATTTAGCTTTTACCCGCATTGTTTCCGGAGATTCTACTTCTGTTCAGATTGAGTTGGGGATGAAGTATAAGAATCCAAGCAACAAACCGGAATATCATGCAACAGTTAATTTGGAGTCAACTGCATCTCTAAGGTCTTATTAATTTTATTATGGAAAATAAAAAAAATATTAAAAGATCATTATCTGGGAAAAAAGGCTTTGCCGCTTTATATATTGCTATCGTAGTTTTGATAATTATGTTAGGAATTGCTATGTCTCTTGCATTTTTGGTCGTAAACCAGCAAAAGATTATAGGCAATTCTTTAACATCATACAAATCTTTTTCTGCAGCCGAAGCTGGAATAGAAGATGCCTTATTAAGGCTGACAAAAGGCATGAACCTACCAAGCTCTTATACTTTAACGTTAGGCAGTGGTACTTTTAATGTTGTAATATTATCAGATATCATTGAGGGGACAAAAACCATTACTTCAACTGGAAATGTTAATAGCAGGATAAGGAAGGTTCAGGTTGTTTGTAGAATTTCCACTACAGACCTTTCTTTCCACTATGGAATTCAGGTGGGAGATCTGGGACTTCAAATGAATGGTAATGCTGTAGTCCATGGCAATATTTTTTCAAACGGACCTATTACTGGTGATTCTAATACTAAAATATATGGCGACGCTATTTCAGCCGGGCCTTCTGGTCTTATAAACACAATGAACATAAAAGATGACGAAGGAGGAGGAAGTGCCTGGGCTGCAACTATTACCGGAGGAAATAAATGCGTAATTGATGGCGACGCTCATTACACTACAAGTATTGATTGTGATACGGTAGGAGGAAGCATTTCGCCAGGTACGCCGGTTACGCCACAAGATATGCCAATAACTCAAGATGAAATAGATGATTGGCAAAAAGAGGCAGAAGATGGTGGAACTCCCATCGCCGGATATTCATTGGGCGGTAATGACGAAGATTCTCTTGGTCCAATAAAAGTAGATGGAGACATGAGTCTTGACAGCAATGCCGAGCTTACAGTGACAGGGACTATTTGGGTTACAGGCGATTTGAGTTTAACTTCTAATGTTAAGGTCCAGCTTGATTCCGGATACGGTATTCTTAGCGGAGTTATTGTAGTCGAAGGTCAGATTTTCGTTGATAGTAATGTAGTACTTTGTGGTTCAGAGGGATTTAAAGAGGCCGTAAAAGAATGTTATCCTTCAACAGGAAGCTATTTGATGCTTCTCTCAACTTATCCTTCTGTATTTTCTGCCAATCCCGCTATTTCGGCAAAGAGTAATACAGAAACTGCTGTTTTATATGCTTCAGCTGGGTTTGTAAGTTTAGATTCAAGTGCAGCTCTTAAGGAGGCGACCGGCTTGGGTATTTATATGGCTTCAAATGCTGAAGTCACTTATGAAACCGGATTAGTTGATGCAAGGTTTGGCAGTGGGCCCGGAGGAGGTTGGCAAGTGGCTAGCTGGAAAGAAATAGAGTAATCGCTAATACCCACAAATCTACCACGAATTTCACGAATAAGATTAATGATATAATAATATTAGTGAAATTTGTGTTTAAATTAGTGTAAATTTGCGATGTTAGAATTATTAAAATTAAAACCGGAATCTTTTGGATTAAATATCTCTGACAGATCAATCAAGATAGCAAAACTCAAAAAAAACCGAGAAGGTTTAAGCTTGGCCTCTTTTGGCGAGACCGAAATTAAGCCAGGGATAATAGAAGGAGGGGAGATAAGGGACCAAAAAGCCCTAATTGAGGCCATAAAATTGTCTGTCAAGAAAGTCCAAGGAGAAAAATTAAGAACAAACTACGTAGTAGCTTCCTTGCCGGAAGAAAAAGCTTACTTACAAGTGATTCAGCTTCCGATATTGGAAGAAAACGATTTAAAGGATGCCGCCTATTATGAAGCCGAAAATCATATTCCCCTGCCAATTGGTGAAGTCTATTTAGATTCTCAGATAGTCAAACCTGTTGTCGGCCACTTAGACCACCTTGATGTTTTAATCGCAGCTATGCCAAAGAAAGTAGTCGGTCCGTATCTTGTTTCCATAAAGAAAGCAGGACTTATTCCAAAGATTCTAGAAACTGAATCTCAGGCCATATCCAGGGCTTTAATAAAAAATGAACTTTCTTCCTTCCCAGTCCTTATTATTGATATTGGCCTGACTAAAACTTGTTTTATCATTTTTTCTGGCTATTCTCTAAGGTTTACTTCTTCAATTCCAATTTCTTCTCAAAGGATTAACGAAGTCATTTCAACAGGATTGGGAATAAGCATAGCTGAAGCTGAAGACTTGAAAACCAAAGCCGGTTTAAGCCAGGATTTTCATAAAAAAAGAGAAGACGGAAGCGAAATTGCTGTTACGGCAAAAAGAATTCTTGAAACAGTGGATCCACTTATGGTAGATTTGGTTAATCGGGTTAAATCTTATCTTGGTTATTATCAATCTTATGTATCTCATGAACATCTGTCTTCGGACATAAAAGAGGTAAAGAAAATAATTCTTTGCGGAGATGGCGCTAGTTTTAAAGGGTTAGATGATTCCCTTTCAGTTAAACTCAAGATTCCGGTTGAGATTGCTAATCCTTGGATAAATATCTTGCCGGAGTTTAAAAAAGAGATACCAGAGCTAAATTTTGACAGATCTTTATCTTTTGCTACTGCTTTAGGTTTGGGGCTTAGGGCCTTGAAAGAGAATCAAGAAAAATAAAATTTAAGCTGCATTTCAATAAAAATGATTAATCTTTTACCACTTGAAGAAAAAAATATTCTTAAGATGGAAGAAAAATGGAGGCTGGTTCTATTGCTGGGTATTTTAATATTAAGTTCTTTTCTTTGCTTAATTTTGATTTTGTATTCAATAAAAATTTATGGTTCTAGTAAGGTTGAATCTCAAGAGATTAACACTGAAATAACTAGAAAAGAATCTGAAACTCCAGAAAATAAAGAGCTTAAAGAAAAAATCTCTGCGGCTAATAAAAGAATTATTGATTTAAATAACTTCTATCAGAGCCAGGTTTATTTAACTGATACTTTGGAGAAGATTTCAAGTAATCTTCCTTTAGGAGCCTATATTACAAATTTTTCCTGTCAGATGCAGGTTTTAGAAAAGAACCAGATTTTTAAAATCACGTTTTCTGGCTTTGTTCCAGATGAGGATACTTTGTTTAAACTGGGGAAGAATCTTGAAAAAAATTTTTCTACTAAAGTTACTGTTACAGAAGAAAGTTGGATTAATCCTTCGGAGTTTCAATTATCCTTTGAAGTAAAAATCAATAAATAAGATGAATCCAAAAAAGAAAATTTATATATCAATAGCTGTTTTTCTAGCAATAGCCGTGTTGTTGATAATTCTTGCTGTAATCCCCATTCTGAAAAATATTCAGAAAAACTCCGCAAGTCTTGTTTCCCAGAAAAATGAATTAACCCGGCTAAAAAATGAAATGGAAACTTTCAGAGAAACCGAAAACGTTTATCAGAAGTCGCAAGAAAATATCGATAAAATTGATAAAATTTTTATTGAACCAGATGATCCGCGAGACCTCATAAATTTTTTGAAAGAAAAAGCCGAAAAATATAATCTTCAGAATGAGATTTTATCCATAAAAAAAACACCAGCTGGTTCAGCTGGAAAAAACGAGCCCTGGCCGAGCCTTTCTCTGCAGATTTCCAGCGCCGGTTCTTTTGTTAGTTTCTTGAAATTTGTAAAAAATTTAGAGTCAGGTCCTTATTTAACCGAAATCTTAAATATAAGTATAAAAAAATTAACGGAAAATGAGCTTCGAGGAGAAAACCTAACGATGTTTTCTCCCGGTGATGTTAATGCCACGTTTTTACTTAAAGTTTATACAAAATGAAATTATCATTTAAACTAGAATTTGGAAAAATTAAAGAATTTTTAAATAAATCCTTGAGGTTTTTAGGAGAGCATTTCTTTTTCAGTTTTTTGTTATTATTTTTTTTAACACTTATCCTAGGGAGTCTTATCTTCTATCAATACGTCTTTTTAGCAGAAACGACGGAACCAAATATTTTTGAAAACCCCATTTTATTTAATGAGGAAGCTTATGAAAAAGTTTTAGAGGAGTGGGGAAACCGAGAAAAAAAGATTGAAGCGATTGATTCGGGCCAATATTCTAATCCATTTACATTGCCAAGCCCCGTACCTTAAATAATTAGCCATGAAGCAACCGAGAGGTTGACCTTGTGCTTTATTTCAGATATAGTAATAGGGCTAAATGGCCCCTATAGCTCAACGGATAGAGCACTGGCCTTCTAAGCCGGTGATAGAGGTTCGATTCCTCTTAGGGGCACATACAATCTGTACATCCTTCTGGATGTCAAAGATTGTATTTTCCTAATGTGCCGAGAACCTATCCCCCGGATTCTGAGCCGAGAGTAGCGAGGCGAAGGAATGCCTTCGGGCAACTCTTCGATTCCTCTTAGGGGCACGATAATATGGTGGCTATGGTGTAATGGCAGCACTGGAATCTGTGGAATTCCCGGAACGGGTTCAAATCCCGTTAGCCACCCTGATAAAAATCGCCAATGAGGCGGTTTTTTGGTAGAATTTAAATATGGAAAATATTAAATTAGTTTGTTTTGATGTTGACGGGACTCTCGTTGATGGCACTGCTTGGTTGTTGTTGACCGAAGCTTTGGGTTGTTCATCAGAAAAAGCTTCTAATATTTTTAATCAAGCTAGAGAAGGAAAGATTTCTTTTCGTGAAGGCGAAAGACTATTTGCTAAAATGTTTCAAGAGAGCGGAAATGCCACAAGAGAATTCATAAATGATTTTTTTGAGAGCATTGATGTTAAGCCCGATGTTAAAAATTTAATTTTTTATTTAAAACAAAAAGGATACTTAATCTATTTAATTTCTGGAGGAATTGATATCTATGTTGGATCAATTTATAAAAAACTTGGTGTAGATGGATTTTATGCTAATTCATCTTTAGAGTTTGACAAAAATGACATACTTCAGAAAATTAATTATCGTGAAAATCAAAAGAGAGTGAAACTTGAACAACTTCAAGACCTTATAAGTAAAATCGGTATTGATATTAATCAAGTTGTTTTTATTGGTGATAGCAATAATGATATTGATGTTTTTAAAGCAACCAAACATGGAATAGCTATCTCTACTACTGATGAAGAGTTAAAAAAAGCATCTTGGAAGGAAATTAGTTCATTATCAGAGATTAAAGACATTCTTTAATAACTCCGTTCTAATATTGTCCACTAGGAGACCTGTCAAATAGAAAATCGCCAATCAGGCGGTTTTTTGATAGAATGGAGGAATATGGTAACAATTATTGGTTTTTTAATTATTTGGTTAATAGGAGGTTGTGCACTTTGGTTGGTGGGAAAATTTTCTACAGATTCACCACCTTTTTTGCATGCTGCCATAGGAGCTTTTATTATAGAGTTCCCAACTTATATTGTATCAGCGCTTCAACTTCCCGATATAATTATTCAAGGTCTCCCGTTTTTAATTACTTGGATAATATTAGCAAAAATAGCTGGCATGTCTCCAAGAAATGCTTTTTTTGGAGCATTTTTATATGGCGCTATTAGGTTATTGATTGTTTTCTTGTTATTAATACCACTTTTTTCAAGTTCTCTATAAGTTTTTATATCGCCCACTGAGGGAGGCCGCCAAAATCGCCATTCGGGCGGTTTTTTGGTATAATGAGAAAAGGTTTTAATTGCATAAAATTAAAAAATATAAATTATGAAATGGGATGTTATTTTTATTATCGTCATCGTAATTATTACCGCAGGACTTTTAGTTTTTAATTATTGGTGGTTGCCGAAACAAGAAACTGAACAAGGACAAATAAGTAATGAATCACTGCCTAAAATTACTAAAGAGGAGGCTTCAGATTGGCAAACTTTTGAGGTAAAGGAATACGGTTTCTCAATGCAAATTCCAAAAGATTATGTTTATGACGCATTTAATAAAGACGAGTCAGGCTTATGGATTGGGAGATATAAAAATGAAAAAGAAGGTACAGGGGTTGCATTTATATTTGATAAAGCCCCAGTAAATGGAGGAAAAATAACAAAACTTATGAATTTTGAGTACGAATGGCTTTTAAAGAATAATTCAAGCATGGCAGGCAAGAAAATAGCTGATATTAAAGACATTATGGAGAAAAATATACCCAAAGAACTTACTGCCGGTTGGTCAAATACGCTAGAGGGTTCGATTCAATATACTGCAATCATTGGAACATATTCAAGAAGTGATTATGAATTTTTATCTATTCAAAAGATTGAAAAGCAAAATTGCCCTACCTTTATAGTTACGAGCAAGAAGACTGCTGAGAGTCCAAGTAATTTGCAGCCGTTTCGAGCGGATGCTCTGATTTTACCAACCTATAACAATATTGTTAATTTCC
>Ga0315274_10014829_pt1 | contig 11049 bp, 6 predicted proteins | sample YL17G02_20_MG_FD_203700 | JGI IMG/M metagenome (GOLD analysis project Ga0315274, IMG submission 203700) | Sediment microbial communities from Yellowstone Lake, YNP, Wyoming, USA - YL17G02_20 | ecosystem: Environmental > Aquatic > Freshwater > Lake > Sediment | place: USA: Wyoming | collected...
AAATTGCATCTGATCATGCACTATCTTGATGTTTCCGATGCCGATATGGAAAAAGGGCAGATGCGGGTGGAAGTAAACATTTCTATTGCTCAAGCCGCAGCGAAGAGCGATAAAAGACTGGGCACTAAAGTAGAAATTAAAAACCTTAATTCATTCCGGGCGGTGGAGCGGGGGATTAATTATGAAATTCAGAGACAAACAGAAGCCTTAGAAAGGGGAGAGAAAATCACTCAGGAAACGCGGGGATGGGACGATATAAAAGGCGAAACTTTTTCTCAAAGAAAAAAAGAGGAGGCTCATGATTACAGATATTTTCCCGAACCCGACCTTCCTCCGATTCATTTTGCAAAAAAAGAGGTCGTTGAGGCTTCGCCGCATCTTCCGCCTCGTTCCACTTCGTGGAGCTCGGTAATTGATGAGATCCGGGCTGAAATTCCCGAGCTTCCCCAGGAAAGGAGAGAAAGGTTGGCGCAAGAGTACGGATTGGATGATAAAAACATTGAGATTTTCGTTTATAACAAAGATTTGGGAGAATATTTTGAAAAAGTGGTTTCGGAGTTTGATTCCAATCTTCCCAAAGAAAAACTTTTCAAATTAATAAAGTTAGCCGCAAATTATTTGATTTCCGACTTGCAAGGACTTTTAAAGAAGACTTCTCACCAGTATATTGGTGAGGGGTTGATTACGCCGGAGAACTTCGCAGAATTTATTACCTTGATTCAGGAGGGTATAATTTCGAGTAAGATTGCCAAAGTTGTGCTTTCTGAAATGTTCAAAACCGGAGCCGATCCATCCCACATTATCGAAGAAAAAGGATTAATCCAGATTACCGACGAAGCCGAAATTGAAAAAATTGTTAAAGACATTGTTTTAAAAAGCCCGAAAGTGATAGAGGATTACAAAAAAGGAAAAACCAACGCTTTCCAATATTTAATTGGCCAAATTATGGCAAAAACTCAGGACAAGGTGAATCCTCAATTAGTAAACAAACTCTTAAAAGAAACCTTGACAAAACTGAAATAGAGTAGTAAATTACTAATACAATTAAGGAAAGGAATAAGATGAAGAAAAGAAAAATCCTTAAGGTGGAAAGAGGTGTTCCCTACAGGGACCTTTCCGTGAAACAAGCTAAGGAATTTTTACGGGAGGGCATCGAATGTCCCTGTAATGGTGACGAAGGGGTTGTGAAACTTGTTTTTAAGGCAAAATTTTAAAGGTAAGTATTCACAGCTCAAAAAGGGAGGGAAAGTGGTAGTCGCCGCTGCGATTTCGCAGGAATAGCAGATGAGTGGATTGTACTTTCCCCCCTCTTTTTATTTTTCCAAAAAATTATTTATTAGCCCTTCTATTTTTTTAAGATTAGTAACCCAAATAATTCTTCCGTCTTTTTTAAACCAGGTCATCTGTTTTTTAGCGTAATGTTCGATTTCTTTTTGAAGAGTTTTTATCATATCGGGATAATCTGATTTTTTTTGAAGATATCGGGCGATATAACGGTATTCCAGACCGAAATCTTCCAACCTTTTCCAGGAAACTCCGCCCTTATGGAGTTTTTTTATTTCTTCAACCATTTCCTGTCTCAATCTTTTTTGAAGCCTTTTTTCGATTAATTTTTTCAGTTCTTCCTTTTCTTTTTTTATTCCGATCATCAGAACGGGATAGGGCAGGGGATTTTTTTCCAAACCGGGGACCGGCTTCTTCGTTTTTATTACGATTTCCAATGCCCTAATCAACCTCCTTCGATTATTTTTATCGATATTTTTTGCTCTTCTCGGGTCTATTTTTTTTAATTTGTTAAATAGTTCCTTTGTCGCGATCAGCTCCAGTTTTTTTCTTAATTTCCAGTCAGGTTTGACTTCGGGGATTGTTATTCCGTCTATTACCGCTTGAATGTAAAAACCGGTTCCGCCGCAAATAATCGGGATTTTACCTCTTTTTAGTATATTATCTATTGCTTTTAGCGCTAATTTTCGGTATTGGGCGACGGTAAAACGCGTTTTGGGAGAAACCACATCCAGAAGATAATGGGGGATGTCTTTCATCTCTTTTTTGGTTATTTTACCCGTTCCGATATCCATGCCTTTGTAAACCTGCCTCGAATCGGCCGATATTACTTCGCCTCCGAATTTTCCGGCAAGTCTCACGGCCAATGCCGATTTTCCCGATGCCGTAGGTCCTAAAACAACGATTAATTTCTTTTCTTTTATTTCTTTTTTTTCTTTCAATTTCTTCAGGATAATCCGATTTAAGATATTCCATCTTCTTTCTTTTTCCTCGCGGGAAACGGCACCTTTCATTTTTGCCGCCGCGGTTCCCGGCCGGGGAGAGAATTTAGAGATATAAGCCATGTCAAAATTTAATTCTTTGAAAAGTTTTAGCGTATTTTCGAATTGTTTTTTTGTTTCCCCGGGGAAGCCGACTATTGCGTCGGTTGATAAAACAATATCCGGCATTTTTTTTCTGATTTTTTCAACCAAATTTTTATACTGTTCCGCGGCATATGGTCTGTTCATCGTTTTCAGTATTTTATTATCGCCTGACTGCAGGGGCAGATTAAGATAATGGGCAATCTTTCCCGAACCAGCCATGGTTTCGATTAATTCATCGGAGAAATTTTTAGGGTGGGGAGAGGTGAATTTTATCTTAAAATCGCCGGGGACGTCAGAAACCTGTTTCAAAAGTTTTGCGAAATTAATCGATGAAGTTTGCCTCCTTCGGAGTTTGCCTTCATCTCCACCTTCACCCCTTCGGGGTTCGGTAATTGAAGAATCAGCAGGAGAAGTGTAATCATTCACGTTTTGGCCCAAAAGCCAGATTTCCCTGCATTTATTTTTAACTGCTTTTTTTACTTCTTTCAGGATTTCTTTATGACTGCGGCAAACCAATCTTCCTCTCGTGAAAGGGACAACGCAATATGTGCAGGAATTATTGCAGCCGTTGGATACGGGAATATAAGCCAAAAGTTGATTCTTGTATTCGGGGGAACAATTCGAATATTTTTCTTTACCCGTGATCAAATCAAATTTTTCGACAAGCTTTTTTCTGTCGGATTTTACGATGCAGCCGGTCAGAATAGTTTTTAGTCCGGGTTTTTTATCTTTTAGTTTTTTTAATTTTGGAGCAAGGCCGTAAATTCTGTCGACTGCTGATTGTCTGACAGAACACATATTCACCAAGATTAAATCGGCCTCTTTTTCGTTTGAGGCGGGTTTATATCCTTTCTTTTCCAGATCCGCCGCAATTCTCTCGCTATCTGATTTATTCATCTGACATCCATATGTTATAATCCAGTACTTTTTCATAATTTTATTCATTTAGCGAGTCCCGTGTTACGGGACGAAGATGGAAAAGAGATTTATCTCTTTGACCGACAGCCGTATGTAATTATAAAGTATTTCATCCTCTAATCTTAAAACAAGCCCCGTTAGACAGCAAGAATCTATCTAACGGGGTCAAGTCGTTTTTCTCCAGTTACCCTGTTAAGTGCCAATTCGCGGCAATTTCGTCAAGGGCGAAATTATTCAACAGGGTTAATGGATTTCTTCCTTTTTCTCTTTTAAGAATGCCCGCCATTGTTCCAAAAATTCAACGAAGACCTGAAATGGCATATCAATCAGGAAATTGAGAAAAACCACAAGGATATTGTATCTCATCCATTGACCGGATAACCATTTCCCCAATCCGATAACGGGCATAGAGAAGAAATCGATAAATATCATCATGAAAGAATCTTTTTTCTCTATAATTTCCAGCTCTCTCGATCTTTCCCGAAGTTTAGCTCCGGCGAAAGAAATCAAAGATATGAAAATAAGAAAGATAATTATCGAGAGAACGCCGAAATTTAATTTCTGCAATCCGTAAATTATCAGACCGAAAGTTATAATGAACGCCAGAAGATAAAAAATTGAAACAATGGTATTCATCAGCCATCCTCTTTTTCTGGGGATTTTAAGCGCATAAATTTCCTTTCTTTCCGTGGAGTAGGTTATTTTTATCACTTCCATTTTTACCCGTTGAAGATTTTCTTGTTTTGGCGATCGAATGCTCAAAACCAGAAAAAACATCAAGAAAGAAGGAATTAATATGTTTAATCCCATGGTGAAATAACTGAATTGGTGGGTTACGTATTTGTCAAAAGCGCCTTCAATCGTAAGGGCTAAAAGCATTTTGGTTACCAGAATCGAAAGAGTGGCGTAAATTGCCGCCCTTCTTATTCTTGTTTTAAGGGTTTTCAATCTCTTTTGATAAGCGGCATTGATTCTGTTTTCCAGTTCTTCGGGAGTTTTTATTTTCTCTTCGATCTTTAAGGGATCCTCGGAGATTACGTCGCCCATAATCAAAAAGAGAGTATCGTATTTCTCACATATATTATAAAACTTATCGGCCAAAGGGTGTTTTAAATCTTTTTCAAAATCATTCCAAATCGAATAGATATTTTTTACCATTTCTTGAAATTGAGCGCTGTCTTTTGAAAAATCGTGCCATTGAAGGTACATTCTTTTTAAAAGACTGTAGGTTATAATGGGAGAATCCAATTTAAATAACGCTCTCTGAATGGCAATATAAATTTGGGTGTTTTTTTCCTCTTCGGTTATCCCAGCCGCAGCGAAGGATGGAGAAGAGGATTTATCCTCTTTGACTATTCCCCCGATTATGAAAACTCCTTCTTGCATTTTTACCCTCTCTATCATTAACTCCGTCATATATTCGATTAAAGCGTTTTCTCTTCTGGGAGGAGAAAGAATTTCTTCTATTTCGCAGGCGGCAATTGACAGCAACCAATCATAAAGCTGCGTCTTCATTTTTTCCTTCGGAGAATGGGGAGCCGTTTCTAAAATATAAATATATTTCTCCAGAGTCTTCTGGATTTCTCCAATTTTCGATTCCGGTATTTTATCGTTCGGGAAATGGCCTCCCCGGATTAATTCTGAAACTAAGGGTTCGGCGATTGACTCGCTGTCTTTCATTAGGAGCAATCTTCTTTTTAATATTCTTTCAATGGCCGCCCTTCTCATTAAATGTTCTTCTTTCCAATCGACGACCTCCCTTATTTTTTCATAAAAAACAGCTACAGCCTTGGCTACTTCATCGACGTGGATAGTAACCGTGCCTTCTTTCGGTTGGAGCGATTGATGCCAAGATTGATAGTGCTGGATTAATTTTTTAGTTGATTGTGATAATTCAGGCATAATTTTGAACAGAGTGAAAAATTATAAAGAAGAATAAGGTTCTGACGAAGTCAGGTTCTTAATTCTTCGCTATAATTATTTTTTAATTTCTAATTCTATTATAGCTTTTTTTAAGAATTTATTTATCTTTATTTCTCCCATATCTCCTTTCCCCCTTTCTCTTACTCTAACACTTTTATTTTTTATTTCGTTGTCGCCGACTACCAAGAGGTAAGGGATTTTTTGTATTTCTCCTTCCCGTATTTTTTTTGAAACGGTTTCGTTTTCTTTTTTAATTTCAACCCTAAAGGAGCCAAGTTCCTTTTCGATTGTTTCCGCATATTTTAAATGTTTATCTGAAATTGGTATTATGCTAATTTGAACGGGAGAAAGCCAAAGAGGCAGGGCTCCCGTGTAATGTTCAAGCAGAATTCCGATAAATCTTTCCAAAGACCCCAAAAGGGCCCTGTGAATCATAATTGGCCTTTCTTTTTCTCCTTTTTGGTTAATATAAATCATATCAAAGCGTTCCGGTAAGTTAAAATCGACTTGAATTGTCGTGCATTGCCATTCTCTGCCTATCGCATCTTTTATTTTAATGTCAATTTTGGGGCCGTAAAAGGCTCCGCCGCCCCTGTCAATCTGATACTTTAACTTTAATTTTTCCAATGCATATTTAAGAGAGTTTTCGGCTTTTTCCCAAATTTTCGGCGTTCCCACGTATTTTTCCGGCCGGGTTGAAAGATAAATGTTAAATTCTTTAAACCCAAAAGTTTTTAGTATTTTATAAGTCAATTTAAGGGCTGAAAAAAGTTCATTAGAAAGTTGTTCGGAGGTGCAAATGATATGGGCATCATCTTGGGTTATCTGTCTTACTCTGACTAATCCGTGCAACGTTCCCGATTTCTCGTATCTGTAAACCGTTCCCATTTCCGTGTAGCGGATCGGGAGATTTTTGTAGCTTCTGATTTTTGTTTTGTAAATGGCTATATGGAAAGGACAGTTCATCGGTTTTATCTGGTAGTCGTCTTTTTCTTCTTCTGCCCGAGCGTTAGCGAAGGGTGAAGATGAACGAAGTTCATCGACTCCGATTTCGCTCAGATGCATTGGCGGCATCATATTCTCTTTGTAAAAATCGGTATGGCCCGAAACTCTCCAAAGATTTAATTTGGCAATATGGGGCGTATCAACCAATTGATAGCCGTTTTTCAGATACTCTTGCAGCGCATAATCCATGATAATCTTTTTTAAAATGGCGCCCCTGGGATGCCACAAAACGAGACCGGGTCCTATATTTTCATCAATGTGAAATAAATCCATTTTTTGCCCCAAAATCCGGTGGTCTCTTTTTTCCGCTTCGGCCTCTTTCAAAAAATAATCGTCAAGCTCTTTTTTCGTTTCAAAGGCAATGCCGTATATTCTCGTCAGCATTTTGTTCTTTTCAGATCCTCTCCAGTAAGCCCCCGCAATCTTCGTTAATTTAAAAGAGTCAATAATTTCTTTCGTTTGCCCCGAATGTAATTGAAGGGTTGATTTGATATGCGGCCCTTTGCACAGGTCAAAAAAGCCTCCGCTTTCATACAAAGTTACGTCTTTCCCCGGAAGTTCTTCGATCAGCTCTAATTTATAGGGCTGGTTTTTTCCGCCAGAGGCGGATCCGCCTTGGGCGGAGAATAATTTTTTAGCCGCAATTTTAGAAACAATTTTCTTCTTAAAAACAATGTTCTGTTTTATGATTTCCCGCATTTTCTTTTCAATTTTTGGCAGATCATTGGGTGACAAAGCCCCTCCTTCGCCGGGGGCTACGGCGGGCAAGGAAAAATCGTAGTAAAAACCGTTTTCAATCGCGGGACCTATGCCAAATTTGGTTTCAGGATACAATTCCTTGACCGCGTAAGCCATAATGTGAGAAAGCGAATGACGAATTGTTTCAATGGAAGGTGTTTTCATGTTTGTTCAATGAATTTTTTAAATTCATTTCACATCCGTTAAATTAATTTTGTAATTAATTTCACGTCTTTTCAATGATTTCTTTGATTACCCAAGTGAGCGAAAGCGAGCGTAGGGTGAAGAAGAAATTTTATGTTTCTTCTAAAATTTCTTCGATTGCCGAGTTCCGGTTACGGAATAAAGGCGGAGAAGAGATACATTAATTTTCTTTTATATCTAATATCTCTTCGATTTGCCGAGTTCCGGTTACGGAATAAAGGCGGAGAAGAGATACATTAATTTTCTTTTATATCTAATATCTCTTCGATTTCTTCGCAGATTAATTTCGGGACGCCGTCTCTCGAATCCATTCTCCCCGAAACCATGACGATTTTATTTTCCTGGAAAACCGCAGGATTCCTTTCTATTATTCCCGGAAAGACGACCACCTCAATCCTGTCGCTTAAATCCTCCAGATCGACGAAAAGCATGGGTTTTCCCGTCCTGGTTATTATTTTCTTGATTCCCGCGATTATTCCCCCGACTCTGACTTTTTGCCGCGTTCCGGTGTTTGAAATTTTGGATATCGCCACCACTTTATTCTCGAAAATATGCTGGAATCCTTTTAAGGGATGGCTACTTACAAAAAGTCCCAATAATTCTTTTTCCCAGGTTAGTTTCTCCTTTTCTGAAGCGGGGACGGCTGAAAGGAGGCGAACGTGATTATTCAATTGCATTCCGTCAAAAAGACCGTTTTGCCCGTTTGTTTTTGTTTTTTGGTTTTCCCGGGAATGTTCCAGAAGTTTTTCCAAATTGGAAAGAAGATGGTTCCTTTCAGCCATTTTATCAAAAACTCCGGCTTTAATTAAGCTTTCCAGGGATTTTTTGTTAAGATCTTTTGAATTAATTCTGGCGATGAAATCCTGAATTGAGGCATAGGGCCCGCGCGCTTTCCTTTCCTCGACAATTACTTCGACGATGTTCAGCCCCACGTTTTTAATCGCCGATAAACCGAAACGAATTTGATTTTTTTTCGGGACAACCCCGAAAAAAGTGAAACTTTCGTTTATATCCGGCGGCAGAACCTCAAGGCCCACTTTCTTGCATTCCTCGATTAAAATGGAAATTCTGTCTATGTCTGCTCTTTCGGAAGTTAAGAGGGCTGCCATAAATTCCGCCGGGAAAAGAGCTTTTAAATAAGCGGTTTGATAAGTAATCATGGCGTAAGCCGCAGCATGGGAACGGTTGAAGGAATAGCTGGCGAAAGGTTCAATCCAGTACCAGATTTTTTGGGCGATATCTTCCCCGACTTCGTTTTTTTTGCAGCCTTCGATGAATTTTTCCTTCTGGGACATCAATAATTTTCTTATTTTTTTCCCGATGGCTTTTCTCAAAACGTCGGCTTCAGCCAAGGTAAATCCGGCCAATATCTGGGCGATTTTCATAATCTGTTCCTGGTAAAGAGGAATTCCGTAAGTATTTTCCAGAATCGGTTTCAGTTTCGGATGAAGATAATCTACAGCCCTTTTTTTATTTTTGCCGGCAATGTAATCAGGTATAAACTGCATGGGCCCCGGCCGGTAAAGGGCGACCATGGCGATTATATCTTCAAATTCGGTCGGCTTCAATTGTTTTAAATATCGCCGCATACCATCGCTTTCCAATTGGAATACGCCGATTGTTTCTCCTTTTTGCAATAATCTGTAAGTTTTTTTGTCGCCTTCGGGGATTTTTTCGATATCCAGGCTTATTCCCTGGACTTTATAAATTCTGGCCAAAGTGTCTTCGATAATGGTCAGATTTTTCAATCCTAAAAAGTCCATTTTCAGAAGTCCCAAATCTTCAATGGAATGCATTTCGTATTGGGTGACGATTGCATCATCGTTCTGGGTGGGATGCTGAAGAGGGACGATGTTGTCCAAAGGAGTATCCGAAATGACGACTCCGCAAGCGTGGGTGGAAGCGTGGCGGGCGACCCCCTCTAATTTTTTGGCAAAGTCGATTAATTTGCGCGCCTGTTCGTCATTTTCATAAAGAGAGTGGAATTCGGGAACTTTCTTTAAAGTTTCGTCCAAGGTCAAGCCGAAAGGAATCATTTTGGCAAGATGATCGCAATAGGTATATGTATAATTCAGGGCTCTTCCTACGTCCCGGACAACGGCTCTGGAGGCCATCGTTCCGAAAGTGATAATCTGAGCTACTCTGTCGCGGCCGTATTTCTGAGCCACGTAATTTATCACTTCATCTCTTCTCCGGTCGGTAAAATCAAGGTCGATGTCGGGAAGAGAAATTCTTTCCGGATTTAAAAACCTCTCAAATAAGAGGTTGTATTTCAGGGGATCCACGTTCGTAATATTAAGCAAATAAGCAACCAAAGAGCCTCCGACGCTTCCCCGGCCGGGGCCCACAACAATCCGGTTTTCTTTCGCCCAGTTGACGAAATCCTGAACGATCAAGAAATAAGAAGCAAAACCCGTTTGTTTGATTATTCCCAATTCGTAGTTTAATCTGTCTAAAATTTGTTTTTCCTGATTTTCGCCGAATCTTTTTTTTAGTCCCAGGGCGCAAAGTTCTTCCAGGTAGTCATCCGGCGATTTTCCCGAGGGAACGTGAAACTTGGGAAGCTGGACCTTGCCCAGTTCAAATTGGAAATTGCAAAGGTCCGCGACTTTTTTGGTATTTTCAATGGCTTCGGGCAAGTCCTCAAAATCTTTTATCATTTCTTCAGGGCTTCTCATTGAGAAATCGTCGGCTTTCAAAGTCAATCTTTCGGGGTCGTTCGGATCCGCCCCGGTATTGATAAGCATTAAAATATCCTGGGCATCGGCGTCTTCTTTTCTCAGATAATGAACGTCGTTAGTGGCGACCAGGGGGATGTCTAATTTTTTGGAAAGGAGGACCAGTCCCTTATTGACGGTTTTTTGTTCTTGGGAATTATGGTGATATTGGATATCCAAATAAAAATTTTCTTTTCCGAAAATATCCTGATAAGTTTTCGCGACTTTTTCCGCCTCATCCATTTTTTTTGAAAGAATGAGGGCCGGGATCTTTCCGGCAAGACAAGCCGAAAGGCCGATCAGCCCCTGGGAATGTTCTGCCAATAAGGCTTCGTCAATTCTCGGTTTGTAATAAAATCCTTCCAAATAAGATTTCGTTAAAAGTTTCACAAGATTTTTATAACCTTCCTCATTTTTAACGAGCAAAACCAGATGATACTTTTTATCGTCGATGTTCGGCCTCTTCTGTCCCATGCCTTCGTAAGCCATGTACATTTCAGCTCCAATAATCGGTTTTATTCCGCGGTCCTTAGCCTTCTTGTAAAATTCCACGGCGCCGTAAATGCTTCCGTGATCGGTCAAAGCCACCGAATCCATGCCCAATTCCTTAACGTAATCCAAAAGTTCGTCTATTTTTGGAAGGCCATCCAACAAGGAGTAATGCGAATGGACATGTAAGTGAGTGAACTTTGACATGGTATTATGTAAGTATAGTATGAGAAACCCAAATTTTCAAGAACCGGAGCTAAAGCGACGGTGGATAAAAATGAATATTCTTCGAGAGCCGGAGCCACAGCGACGGTGGAGAAAAGAACGAAGTTCTCTTCGAGAAGAAAAAAAATTGTGGAGGAAGGGATTTAAAAGAGTGGCTGGTTTGGACGAGGCGGGCCGCGGTCCGCTCGCGGGACCTGTCGTTGCCGCCGCAGTTATAATACAGAGTACCCTCGGTCATAGCCCTACGGGCGAGGCAAAATATAAAATACAAAATACAAGGATTAGAGATTCCAAACAACTTTCGGCAAAACAGCGCGATATTTTTTTTCAGTTAATAACCAAGAATAAAAATATAAAGTGGGGGATAGGCAGGGTTTCAGAAAAAGTCATTGATAAAATCAATATTTTGGAGGCGACCAAATTGGCAATGATTAAGGCCGTCAAAAATTTAGAAAAAAGGT
>Ga0315274_10014832_pt1 | contig 11048 bp, 8 predicted proteins | sample YL17G02_20_MG_FD_203700 | JGI IMG/M metagenome (GOLD analysis project Ga0315274, IMG submission 203700) | Sediment microbial communities from Yellowstone Lake, YNP, Wyoming, USA - YL17G02_20 | ecosystem: Environmental > Aquatic > Freshwater > Lake > Sediment | place: USA: Wyoming | collected...
AACTTGCTCATGAGTGGTGGGGAAATCTCGTTACAGCGAGAGACTGGAGTGATCTCTGGATTCATGAAGGATTTGCCACGTACATGGAAGCTCTCTTTGTGGAACGTCAAACCGGCGGCGCGCGCTATAGATCTTACTTGGCTGGGAAAAGGCCATTCGATATCACGCAACCCATCGCACCGAACAGAAGCATCACCGCACAGGATGCATTTCTTGCAAACGTCTATAACGGAGGAGCATGGGTTCTTCATACGCTCCGCACCTATCTCGGCGATACAACGTTCTTCAGAGTTCTGCGACGCTGGGCGTATCCCGATCCGGCGATGGAGAGTATTACCAACGGCAAACAATGCCGGTTGGCAACGGTGGAAGAATTCCGACAGATCGCCGAACAGGTTTCGGGCAAGAGTCTCGACTGGTTCTTCACCATCTATCTTCGACAGGCGGGGCTTCCTCGCTTGACAGCGGTCAGGAAGAACACGAGCATTACACTTCGGTGGACTGTTCCGAACAACGTCTATTTTCCAATGCCGGTCGATGTGCAGGTCGGCACCACGAGGTTCACCGTTGACATGAGCTCTGGCACGGGAACGTTTTCTGCGCCCAGCGGGGTCACGCCGATCATCGATCAGGACGCAAGGATATTCATGATGTCAGCAGAGACGGTTCCCGTCGAAAAACCGCAAGGCCTTCTCCCCCGGGATTTCGCCATCAGCGTTTATCCTAATCCCTTCAATCCGATGACGACATTGCACATCGATGTTCCGAAACGGATGCAGGTCCGGGCGGAGATCATTTCTGTTTCAGGCCGGCGAATGAGGGAGATTGTCAACAGATGGTTTGAGCCGGGGGCACACTCTGTGGCAATTGATCTCGGGAACCAGAGTTCAGGAGTGTATTCCGTAGTTGTTCGGGGAGGAGCAGAGACTCTCACCTCAAAGATCGTTTTGATGAAATAGATTCAGTTTCAGCTGCGCATTCTTCGATCCCACACGAACGCTGAGGCCCTCCATGGATTCCCAAATGATCCGCAGATTCCTCAACCTCCTCCTTCTCCTCACCTTTTGCGTGTGCTTCACTCGTTCGCAGGAGCAGATCATCTGCCTCAAGGCAGGCCAGATGTTTGATGGAAAGTCGAATACACTCCGGAAGAATGTGTCGATTCTTGTAAAGGGAACAAGAATCGTCAGCATCCGGCAAGGGTTTGAAGAACCGCCGGGGTCAACAGTCGTTGATCTTTCGGGAATGACCGTCCTGCCTGGCCTGATCGACGCGCATACCCACATTGTCGCGCATCCCGGCGATTACGATGAAATGGTGCTGCGCGAGACGCCGGAATTCCGTTCCATCTATGCCACAAAAGCCGCACGAGCAACCCTCGAAGCGGGGATCACGACGATCCGTGACGTCGGTAGCGAAGGACCAGGATTGGTAGACATCGCACTGCGCGATGCAATTGCGCAGGGGATTGTGCCCGGACCAAGGATACTTGCGTCCATCCGGCCTATCACCGCGACAGGTGCCTACCAACTTGTCGGCTATAGTCCTTATATGACCCTCCCCTCGCTGTCCTATGAAGCTGACGGCCATGCGGAGATCCTCAAGCAGGTTCGCAATCTCGTCAAACTCGGCGCCGATCTGATCAAGATCTACGTCGAGGCAGCAGAAAAGAGACAGACAACTCAGGATTCCCTGACCGGAGCACTCACCTACTCGCCGGAGGAACTCAAAATCCTCGTGGATGAAGCACACCGGTCGGGGCTGAAGGTTGCCGCACACGTCTATTCCGATTCCGCAGCCAGACTCGCCATAGATGCTGGTGTGAATTCCATTGAGCATGGACTCTACATCAACCAAAAGACGTTTGACCTCATGGCACAGAAAAATGTCTACTATGTCCCGACGTTGCTTGTGTATGAATTGTGGCTCGACGGAAAAGTCTTTGGAGACATCACACCGGAGACCAGGGCAAAGCTCTTGACAACGGTCGCACGGCACACGGAGACATTCAAACGAGCGCTCAAGTCACGTGTCAAGATAGTTTTTGGAACCGACACGTTCAGCCTGCCTGGTACTAATGCCAGGGAACTTGAGCTGATGGTGAAATATGGCATGGATCCGTTCGACGCGCTGTGCTCAGCGACGTCGGTTTCGGCAGACCTTCTCGGGATCGCTCAACAAACGGGCTCCATCGAAACAGGCAAGCTTGCAGATATTATCGGCATCTCCGGTGATCCTGTGACCGATATCTCTTCCGTGGAACGCATCGCGTTTGTCATGAAGGAAGGGAAAATCTACATTCACAAGAAATAGCAGCCGGAAGTTCCAGGTTGAGGGGTTACAGGATAGGAAAGCCCCCGGAGGGACACTCCTCGGGGGCTTTTTCACTTCTTACACGATCGGCCAGAGCGCTACTCAAATACCTTTTCGAGCACCTGGTAGCGGGCGTGGAGCGTGTTCTCCAGTTTCGCTATCTCGTCCTTTCCCTTCTTTGCCTTCACCGCCTCGGCAAACGCTTTCACGGATTCCTCGAGATTCTTCCGGGCTTTGTTGAACTGTTCGGTCTTCGCTTCGAGCCGTTTTGGCAGAGCTGCGCCGTTCAGCACGATCATCTTCTGAGTCAGGGAATCAGCAACGGCCTGAATTTGCTCGGATTTGTTCTCCGGCACGAAGTAATGGTGGAGCATGTAGAGCGACTGATGGAACACATCGATCTCCTTCAACACCGGCCTCACAATGCGCACCATCTGCTCGTAGTTCATGTGCACCGCTTCGGTTGCCTTCAGAATGCCGTCGTTGTCGTTCTTGTCAACAGCGGCCTTGTACTCCTTCACGGACTGTGTAAGAACCTGCAGTTTCTCATCCCATTTGGTTTGTTTGTCACGGAGAATTCCGGGAAGTTTCGCCGCGGCCAACGAAGCGTAGGCCTTTTCGACATCCGGCAAGAGCGCCTTCAGTTTGGCAATGTCCTTCGCCGGCCACGCTGTGTGCCAGAGCTCATAGATAGGTTTGTGGAACCCATCGAGCTCAGGCACGCGTCCGTTTGTTTCGTCGGGAAGCTGTGCGTAGAGGAATGCTCCGTTGAATAGAAGTGCGAAAACAACAAGGCTGAATTTGCGCATAGGTATTTTCCTTTGTTTGTGTAGTTCCAATCTGTTGTCCGACAGTTCAACTGTCCCGCTTTTCGGGATCCCGTACAGCGGGATCGGACATGGGCCCTCTTCGACAGTCAAACTGTCGAAGAACAAAACGGGTAATAGGACACTCTCGACCGTTAGAGCAATCCACGCCGCTTTAGCAACGGCTCGATGGACGGCTTCCTGCCTCTGAATTTCTCGTACTGTTTCATCGCGTCATCCGTTGCACCCTTCTCCAGTACATTCTCCAGAAACGCCTTTGCAGTTGCCTGATCGAACAAGCCCTTCTCTTTGAATGCTTCAAATGCATCCGCATCAAGTACGGCCGCCCAGATATAATAATAATACCCGGCATCATACATGCTTGCTGCGCCCCAGATATGCGCAAAATAGGTACTCCGATACCGGACAACAATTTCGGGCATGAGCCGGATCTTGTTCAGCGATTTCGTTTCGAGGATGCTCGCATCAACAAGGTCGGGACTTGTCAATGAGTGCCAATCCATATCGAGAAAACAGGCGGAGAGGTATTCCACCGTGACAAATCCCTGGTTGAACTTGTCGCTTTTCTCGATCTTGTCGATGAGCGACTGGGGGATGACTTCCCCGGTCTGATAATGACGGGCATAGAGGCGAAGCACCTCCGGATCGAATGCCCAATTCTCCATAATCTGTGACGGAAGCTCGATGAAGTCGCCGGGCACGGTGAGACTCCGGTACGTCTGGTTCTGAAGCAGGGCGTGCAGCGCGTGTCCGAATTCATGGAACAATGTCCGAACTTCATCAGGGCTCAGGAGCGCCGGCCTGCCACCTGTTGGCCTCGAGAAATTGCCGACATTCGTGATCAGCGGCGTAATCATTACATCTCCGCGTCTCTCCTGCGACCGGTAACCACCGCACCACGCTCCTGCCTGTTTGCCCGGGCGCGGGAAGTAATCGGTGTAGAGGATACCCACGTGGGATCCATCCTTCCGTTTCACCTCAAACACCGTTACGTCGTCCGAATACTTTGAGATGTCGTTCCGCTCGGTGAGCTGAATCCCGTACAGACGGGTTGCGACTTCGATGACCCCTTTTCGAACATTGTCTAACAGAAAGTACGGCTTGAGTTCATTTTCATCCAGATCGTATTTTGCCTTTCTTACCTTCTCGGCATAGTACCACCAGTCCCACGGCTCGAGCCTGAACGTACCACTCTCCTTCTTGATGAGGGCCTGCATCTCGTCCCGCTCTTTCTTAGCGTTTTTCAGCGCCGGAGCCCATAGCTTGTTCAGCAATTCAAGGACAGCCGCTGGAGTCTTGGACATGTTCTTTTCTTCAACGTAATCCGCATGGGTCTTGTAGCCGAGCAGATGCGCTCGTTCAACGCGGAGCGAAGCCATCTTCGCGATCGTTGCCTTGTTGTCGAGACTGTCGTTGTGATCGCCTCGGCTGATGTAGGCTTTCAGGAGCTTCTCACGGAGCGAGCGGTTTGCGCCGTACTGCAGGAATGGAATCATGCTCGGCTTATGCACCGTGAAGATCCATTTTCCTTCCAGCCCGGCCTTCTTTGCCGCTTCCGCTGCCCCGTCGATGACGCCCTGGGGAAGTCCGGCAAGGTCTTCTTTGTTCTCAAGCACAAGTCTGAACTTGTTGGTCTCTTTCAGGACATTCTCATCGAATTTCAGGCCCAGAAGCGAAAGTTCCTCACTGATCTGACGGAACCGGTCCTTTTTTTCGGGTGCCAGGTTCGCCCCACCTCGTACGAAGTTCTTGTACATATCATCAAGCAGCTTGGACTGTTCCGGGTTCAGCCCCAACGTTGCACGCTTCTCATGCACGGCTTTGACACGCTGGAAGAGCTTCTCATTGAGATTGATGTCGTCTTTGTGCTTGGCAAGAAGAGGAGCAACTTCTTTCGCGATCTTTTGGAGTTCGTCGTTCGTGTTGGCTCCCTGCAATTCCAGGAAAACGTAATTCACTTTGTCCAGAAGCACACCTGTCCGCTCGAATGCCTCGATCGTGTTCTGGAAGGTCGGAGCTTCCTTATCGTTGATGATGGCCTCAATCTCCGATTTCTGGAGTTCCATACCTTTGCGGAGAGCCGGCAGAAAATGCTCGTTCTTGATCAGATTGAACGGGGGAGTTTCGAAGGGGGTATTGAACTTCGCGAGGAAGGGGTTGTCCCCGGAATCACCCTGCTTCTGAGAGCAGCCAGCCGCGAGAAGGCACAAGAGTGCGCTTGTTATCATCATCGGTCTCATTGTTTAGATCCAAGATTGTTGAAGGAGCGGAAAACCGCAGTGCTGTTCGAATATACGATATTTTGGCAATTTCATTCTGTTGTCCGAGGAGTCAGGTGTGGACCAGGCCCTACGAGGTTGCCTGAAAAAAAACAGACGTCATTCTGAACGAAGTGAACCTGCCCGCCTTCTCGGCGCCAGTATGGCAGGGGGCATCCCGCTTGGTCCTTCGACTCCTGCCCGCCTTGAAGTGCCGATGAGGCAGGCGGGCATCCTGCTGAAGAACAGCAGGACTCGCTCAGGACAGCGGGACTCAGAATGACTTTGAAATAATAGGGTTTGTCAAGATTTGGATGTCTGCACATACCAGGACGCAGATACAAACCAGACTATCATCCCAATCGTCATCAACGTGGCGTGTGCCTGCCAGCTGAGCAATCCCATCGCGACAAGGATTGACGGAACGATCGTCAGCAGAAGGCTGATCAAGGCAGCCAGGCCAAGAACGGTTTTCATAGCGTCCTCCTTTCTTCCGGGGCGAGATATTTCTGTTGGATGTAGCTGAATACAATGTAGAGCAGCACAGCGACAAACCAACCAGGAAGAGCGATGAAGAATATTTCATACGGAGTCGCGAATGCAACGGCAAGCGCACCAAGCCAGGCAATCAATGTCGGCCACGATAAACCAATTCCGCGATGTGCCGCGTATTCCTGTCGCAGCCCCAGTTTCGGCAGGAACCAATAGTCGGCAACAATCACCGCCCCTATCGGCATCAGAAGTAACCCGTACAAAGCGACAAAGTCGAGGAGCTTCATCATGATAGCCGGGAAAATTGCAGCGATCGTTGTGACTGCACCGGCGACCAGAGTAACCTTCCAACGTTTCCAGTTGGGAGTGACAACCTGAAACGCCAGTCCGGCACGATAGAGGGTCGGATTTGCCGTTGTCCAGCCTGCTATGACGACAGAGACGGCGCCGGCGATTCCGGCACCCATGTAAGCGATCGGCCCCGGAGCAACACTTCCCGCCGCCGCAGCGCACAGCACGCTGGACGAGATCCAGGCGACGAAATGTCCGAGGAACATGCCTGTAGAACTCGCAAACCCATAGTACCACTTCTTCGCGAACCGGAGGAGGGACATATCCGCCATGCCGATGTGCATCGCAAGATTGCAGAACCATGCAAAGAACATCACATGCCAGAATGTGAATTTCGTCTGGCCCGCAAACGGAACGCCAGTCCAGATCTTCTCATTGGCCACCTTCCACAAATCGCCGACCGATTGTACGTCGAGTTTGGGGAGCACAGCGATCGCTCCTGCGATGAAAACGAGAACCATCCACGGCGACGCGATGCTGGAAAAGCGGGAGATTCTTTCGAACCCCAGGATCGCAAGCGCCGTCACCGCAGCGCCGACGAGGAGAACGACGATAACCCACTCAACACTGTTCGGCAGCATGTCCGTGAGCGTCGGCATCTTCATATCGAAGGGAAGCCCGATTGCCGTGGCCGAGACGGAGATCATCGAGCCGGCCAGGAAACAGAACATCACCGCGTTGACGATGCTGTAAAGAACAGTGAGCTTGGGTCCGGCGATTTTGCGCAGATGCCAGTAGAGTGTGAGCCGCGTCTTGACTGCGATGGGAGCTGTGACAAATGCCCAGCAGAGCACTGCCAGTGTGTTGCCCACGATAAGTCCCAGAAAGAAATCACTTGCTGTGACGCCGTGGGAGACAAAGAGCGGACCGATCACATACTCGGTTCCGGCAATATGCTCCCCGGCGTAGATGCCGAAGAACTTGCCGATACCGTGGAGGCTCTTTTCATGAACCGGCTCCCGGTCATACTCGTAGAGGGCATCTAGCTTCTGGCTGATCGAGGTTGTCGTTTCCATGGTCGTTGTGGGCAGTTTTCTCGGTGAAAAGGAAGGGCGAACGTGTGTGGAAGGTATATCACTTTGCAGAGAAAGGCAATGGAGTCAAGCGCAGGAAGCTTCTTCGATGCCCGCGGCGCGTGCTGTTGGCTCGTTGCTTGACCACCCTTGATGATATGACGTCCCCCCGTCAAAACGGCTCTTGATAACGTCGTGCCTCTTACCGATATTGGCACAACCGCCGGGACGCAATTGCCACACGGTACCGTGCGTAGTAAGGGCTGGCCGCAGGAATGGGGCTCAACCAACGCGACGTCGAAAGAAAGCACGTGCATGATGACTAAGCAGGCCCACGATACAGTTCTGATCGTTGATGACGAGGACGCATTTCGCTTCGCTCTGCAGCATCTGCTCGAAGACGAGGGGTGTCACGTTGTCGCAGCGGCAGACGGCACGGAAGCTCAGCAAATCCTGCAGACTCATGCCGACGTCATCAGCGTCGTGATTCTGGACTGGATGATGCCACAGATGTCGGGCATTGAGCTTCTCCGATGGATGAAGACCCAGCACACCATCGAGCATATTCCAGTCATCTTGCTTACAGCGCTGGATGACCCGGCACGAGTCAAAGAAGGGATCGACGCCGGAGCATTCTACTACCTCGTGAAACCATTTCAGCGTCCGCTCCTCAACTCTATCCTGCGCGCTGCTGTTTCTGATTATCACAACACGCGGCAACTCCTGCACCGGCTGAGCAAACTCGAGCGCCCGCTCGCCTACATCGAGGAGGTGACGTACCGCATCCACACACTTGATGAGGCGCAAGAGCTGGCAGTTGTGATCGCCAGTGCAACACCCGACCCGGAACATGCAATGGTAATCTCAGAGCTCCTCACCAATGCTGTCGAACACGGGAATCTTGGGATCAGCTACGAAGAGAAGGGTAAGCTTCTGGACCAGGACCGGTGGGAGCAGGAGGTAGCCCAGAGACTCGCATCGCCGGAGAATGCTGAGAAAAAGGTGATTGTCAGGGTGAAGAAGGAGCAGGGGACTCTCCGGGTGGAGATCGAAGACGAGGGGAAAGGATTTGAGTACAACCGCTTTCTCAAGATCGATGAAACCCGACTTTTCGACAACCACGGCCGGGGCATCGCCATTGCGGCCTCAACTCTTAATCTTCAGTTTGCCGGGTCCGGCAACAGAGTTCTTGTCACTCTTCCACTGAAGTAAAACCGCGCGATCAGCGCCGATGTTCTTCAGCTGTGGCGTATCGACATGATATCGCCGTCTGCCACAATGTACTCCTTCCCTTCCAGTCTCCAATGCCCGCTCTCCTTTACCTTGGCGAACGAGCCGTTCGCTTCGATGAAGTGCTTGTAGTGCACTACTTCTGAACGGATGAACTTGGTGACGAAGTCGGAATGGATCACTCCGGCCGCCTCCTGCGCCGTCATGCCTTTTTTTAACGTCCAGGCCCTGCATTCGTCTTCCCCGACCGTAAAGAACGATTCAAGCCCGAGCAGAGCGTATGATTCTCTGATGATGGTGCCGAGCGCGGATTCAGTAATGCCGTATTCCTGCATGAACAAGCCCGCTTCATCCTCCGGAAGCTCTGACATCTCCATTTCAATTTTCCCGAAGAACGATACGACCCTCGTCTGCTTCCCTTCCTTTATCTTCGCGGTCTGCTTGACGATGTCGGCCGCTTCTGCACGCTGTGACTCATCGAAATTCAGCGCGACGAGCATCGGCTTGATCGAGAGAAGCTGGTACGTGCGAAGGATCTGCATCTCGTCCTTCGTGAATTCCACCTCCCGCAGAGGCTTTTCCGCCTCGAGCGCTTTATGGCTTTTTTCCAGAACCGGGATCTCCCTCTTCTGGTTGTCATCCCCGGTTTTCAGAATTTGCTTCTTGATCCGATCAATCCGCGTCTCAATCAGGGACATGTCGGAGAGAATGAACTCTGTCTCAATCGTCGTCAGATCCCGCCCGGGATTGACCGGCCCGTCCGGGTGAGGAACCGTTTCGTTAGCAAACAACCTGACAACCTGAACGAGAGCGTCATTGGTTCTGACGTTGCCAAGAAAATTGGTCGTAAACTGCGTGGAGCCGGACTCCCCTTTCTTCAGTCCGACAACATCGACAAAGTCGATTGTCGCATACACGCTGCTCTTCGGCGAGAAAATCGCCGACAGCTTGTCGAGACGCGCATCCGGCACTTTGACGATCGCATGGTGGGCCTCAGCTTTGGCAAGGACAGACGGGTCAAGATGCGTTTTCGTAATGGTCTGAAAGAGGGTTGATTTGCCGGAAAATGGAAGTCCAACAATCCCGATTTGCATGGCGTCGCTTTCATGTATGTGATATGTCGTTCATGCAAGTGGCCTGCCCACTGGAAAGATCGAACGGGAGAACACTCCAGGCATGATTCATTGATGAAACGGGGCAACAATATAACAGAAATTGTTCATTTCTTCGCTACGGGAGAAAGAGAAAATGCTGCTTCGACTCCCGATCTCGTTCCTTTTTCCATCGTCGCAAATTATCCCTATATTTCGACCAACATCACCTCCTCATCTCACTAGCACGCCAGTCGCTCGCTGAAGGAAACTAATGCCAGATAGAATCGGTGTGGGAATAGCTTCATTCGGAATGTCAGGGAAGGTCTTTCATGCACCCCTCCTCACCCATCATGAAAACTTTCGGCTCGTGCGCATTATCGAACGAAGCACGAGCGATGCATCCTCACTGTATCCGAACAGCACGGTTTCCCGCTCGATCGACGACCTGCTGACTGACAGTGACGTTGAGCTCGTTGTGGTGAACACTCCCGACCAGACTCATTTCGAGCTGGCAAAACGCTGCCTTGAGGCTGGAAAACATGTCGTTGTCGAGAAGCCCTTCACACAGACCGTTGAACAGGGAGAGGAACTGATCCGATTGGCCGGCAAGAACGGAAAAGTGCTAACAGTGTTCCAGAACAGGCGATGGGACGGGGATTTTCTTACTGTGCGGCGGATTATCGAGCGGAAGCTCCTCGGGCAGCTGGTTGATTTTGAATCCCGTTACGACCGGTACCGGAATTACATCCAGGCCGGGACGTGGAAGGAGCGGCAATCGTCCGGATCGGGGCTTCTGTATAACCTCGGGTCTCACATGATTGACCAGGCAATGGTACTTTTCGGAGTGCCGGTCGCGGTCACCGCTCATCTGAAGACCATGAGAACCGGAGGAGAAGTGGATGATTGGTTTGACGTGCGGCTTCACTACGACGATGTCAACGTCGCGATCAGGTCAAGCTATCTTGTGCGTGAGGCCGGGCCGCGCTTTGTGCTTCACGGCACAAAAGGATCGTTCGTGAAGTACGGTATTGATCCTCAGGAAGAGGCATTGAAGCAGGGCCTGGCGCCGGGAGGAGCTCATTGGGGAAAAGAATCACAGGAATGGTGGGGTCTGATCAACACCGAGATTGACGGTGCGTCGAAGAAAGCCACGGTGGAGACACGTCCAGGGAACTACAGCGCCTTCTACGACAGCGTGTTCAACCGCATCACTGCTGGGGCGCCCCTGGCGGTAACGCCACAGGAAGCGCTGAATGTCATCCGGGTGATTGAGACGGCGAAACGGACGGAGCAAACGAAACAGACGGTGTTCCTGGGAAGGTTCTAGAGGGTTAATTCGTTAGCGGTTGGGTGACAAATAAAAGCAGTACACCCAGATTTCAATAGTTGTTTGAGTTTTTGTTCTTTGACAACGTATCTTGAAGCATCAACTTTGATTGACAAAGGAACGTGATGCTTATGCGCAAGGAA
>Ga0315274_10014833_pt1 | contig 11047 bp, 11 predicted proteins | sample YL17G02_20_MG_FD_203700 | JGI IMG/M metagenome (GOLD analysis project Ga0315274, IMG submission 203700) | Sediment microbial communities from Yellowstone Lake, YNP, Wyoming, USA - YL17G02_20 | ecosystem: Environmental > Aquatic > Freshwater > Lake > Sediment | place: USA: Wyoming | collected...
CACCCAAGGATGCATCACCACCATCGCCGAACACCAGGCCATCATCACCACGTACCACGAAAAGCCGGTACTCATTCGTCATGGCGGGTGGATTCATGACCACCACCTCGCCGCTCTTGCCCAACCGCTCGTGCGACGTCACCCTGCAGGGCAACAGAGTTGCCGCGTAGGCTCGCTCGTCTATCAGAGCGATGGGCCGTCGCATGGTGGGCGGCGCCGCGTCCAGCAACTCGACACGCGGCGGCGCCGCGGTGGGCGCGGGCCGGGGCGCTTCCGCGAGCGCCTCGAGCTCTTTCACCGTGTGGCCGGCGGCCAGGAAGTTATCAACACCGACCTTGCCGCTAGGGCCGCCTGGCAGATAGACGGCCGTCACGTGGGCACCCTTGCGCTGCAAGTGCTCGGTAAGGCGGTCTAGCGCTTGCCGCACCCCCAGCTTGGTCATGACGTCAGAGTCGAAAACAATCCGCACGTCCCGGCCATTCAGGGCGACGTAATCCCAATCCGCCAGAAACACCATGCCGCCGACGTCGTTGCGGCCCTTCCAGTTCCAGACTCCAAGCAAGGCCAGAGCGCACAGGCCGGCAGACGCTAGGGCGTCAGCCTTCTTCTGGCCCTCGGTCAGCCATAGCGGGATGCTGGGATCACCGAGCATGGGTCGGCACGCTGGCGGGCAGTCCAGGCGCGTCCCGGCGCCCCTCGGTGCCTCATACTTGACGACGCGGTTAGGGTAGGTGCCATCGGGTAGCTTACCCTTGCGTTTGTCCTCGAGCACGCGCGGGTTGTCCGGGCGATACACGGGCGGGCCAGCCTGGCCGTCCGTCGTGTGGAGGGGCAAGAGCAGGCCGGGCACCTGCGGTGCTTGGCACTGAGCCGGCGCGAAGCCGAGCGCCTTTAGCTCGCTCGTGTCGCGGATGGTGCGGTAGCCGCGCGCCGAGATCACAACATCGGCGATCGCGGAACCCTGGCGCAGCATCGCCAGGTGTTCCGGCGACAGGCGGCCGGCGTCTATGCCGGCTAGCGCGGCTGTGGTAGACTGCTGCTGAGAGTCGCTCATGTTGCTGCCCCTGGCACCCGCCTGTGCCGCAGGCCGGGCGCTTCACTTTCGCTCACCGCTGGCTCAGGCGGCGGACGCATCTGCTGCCCCCTGCCCGTCGCCTACCGACGCTTGCAGCCGGTGCTCGATCCAGCGCTCGATGGCGCTTTGCGGAAAGCGAACTGCCTTGGCGCCGAAACGAACGTGCGGAATCTGACCGTGAGCCGCCATGTGGTAGAGCGTTGACACGGGAACGCCGGTGGCGTCAGACAACTCACGCGCCCTAAGTAACCGCTCCAACCCGCGCCTCCTCTGCTTCTCCTAGCGTCGGCCACACCTCGCCCTCGCCCACACCGAGGGCACTGGCGATGCGCTGCCGCAGGTCTGCCTCAGGCATGTGGCCGTACTTCTCGATATAGACGAGCCACGTCGGCGTAGACCCCACGGCCTGAGCCAGACCCATTAGGGTCATACCCTGACCTGCGCGAAGTTCCTTCAGGCGATTCACCGCAACCTCCTTGAGATTCTTCTTCCTACAGCCTACCACCCCCATGTTGCCGCCACGGCCACCAGGATTCATCGCCGTCCCCTTGACTTTGTTGCTCTTATCAGGTAGTATAGTAATGCGCGTGCGCGCCATCAATGCCATTGAACGCACGTTGAAGCTACGGTACGCACGATGGTGAACGGAGGGGCTCATGCCGAATCGGCGAATCAGTGACCAGATGGTCTGGCACATCCAGCAGTTGGCGCGAGCGGGCCTGAAGGCGACCCAGATTGAGCAGAGGCTATCGTTGCTTCACGTGAGCGAGGACAACCCTTTGGGTGACGAGGATGTGCCGGCGCTGCGCACTATCCAGAAGTACGCCCATGCGACACTTGGGGAGTTGTGGACTCTGGCAGACAGTGACCCCGAGGAGGCGCGCATGGTACTTGAGATGCTCGAGTGGATAACGATGCAGCTTGTCTACTTCGCCGAGTTTGGCCCCGACGTAATGACTGACGCCTTCGGTCTCATCGCCGCACGGTACATGGCCGAAACAAAGATAGGTGACGAGTTTGACGCAAGCACTATCCACTGGGAGGAGATGCCTCGTCTCACTCGCGACGAAGCGGCCTGGGTGATTCGTCTCAGGAAGGCGGCGCCTTCACTGTGGCCCGATCACGCCGGCCTGTTGTACTCGATCGCTTTGCAGTACCAGCGCACGCTCGTCGGGCAAAGACAACATCTGGACACCTTCTTGGCCTTCCACCCGTGGGCCAGCGGTGCACGCGCGAAATGGTACATTGAGCTGCTCGACGCCGGACTCAACAAGGATACCGGTGACAGGCTGTGGTGGCTGTATTACGCCGCCAACGGCATCATTGAGAAGGAGCAAAAGCGCCTAGCATGGGAGGCGGCCGCCCGCGAACTCCTCAGCAGCGCTCCGCTCTCTGAGGATAGCGATGCTTCACAAGGGGAGGATCAGGCAGGCAAAGAACTGGACGGCAAAGGAGGCGACGATGGCACGCGGTAGCGTTACTAAGAGAGGCGACAGTTGGCGTTTGGCCGTAGAATTGCCCGCCGACGGAAGCGGCAAGCGCCGCCAGCGCTGGGAGTCTTTCACCGGCTCGAAGAAGGATGCGGACAAGCGCCTGCGCGACTTGCTAACCCTGGCCGACCAAGGCCGGCTCGGAGTGAGCCCCAAGGTGACGCTGGGCGAGTTCCTCCAAGCTTGGTTGCGCGACTACGCGGCCACCAAGGCGCCCAAGACGCTCAGCATCTACACCGAGCTGTCGCGTCGCTACATCGTGCCGCACCTCGGCAGCGTCCGGCTCGGCAAGCTCACTCCAGTGGATATCGTCCGCTTGTTGGCCACGCTACGCGAGATGCCACGCTCAGACGGTAAAGGGATGCTGTCGCCCTCCACGGTCGCCGGCAGTTACCGCGTGCTGAGGGCTGCCCTGAACGTGGCGGTCAAGTGGCAGCTCCTCCCCCGCAACCCATGCGACGGGGTAGAGCCGCCGAAGCTGGCCCGCCAGGAGATGAAGTGCTTTGACGTGGCCCAAGCCCGCCGCTTCCTGGACGCCACCGCCCGCGAGGCGAGCAAGTGGCAAGCGTTCTTTACCCTGCTCTTGCACACGGGCTGCCGACCGGGTGAGGTACGTGCGCTGCGCTGGCAGGACGTGGACATCGAGGCGGGGATGGTACACATACAGCGCACCGCCCAGCGCCTCCCCGGTCAAGGTGTAGTGATCGGCACCACCAAGACAGCAACGGGAAGGCGCCCCATCGCGTTGGGCTCAGACGTGGTGGCCCTGCTGCGCAGGTGCCGGGCTCAGCAGAACGCGGAGCGCCTGGCAATGGGCGTGCTTTGGCAAGACAACGGTCTAGTCTTCGCCTCCGAAGTAGGCACTCCCTTAGAAGACAAGGCCATGCGAGTAGCCTTCGGGCGCATCTGCCAGCGGGCAGAGCTGCCCACGATTCGCCCCTATGACTTGCGCCATACCTCGGCCAGCCTGTTGCTTGCCGGCGGCGTGCACCCCAAGGTCGTGGCCGAACGGCTCGGTCACAGTTCCATAATGTTGACGCTCAGCACGTACAGCCACGTGCTGCCAGGACTGCAAAGGGACGCCTCCGAGACGCTGGAAGGGCTCTTGCGGAAGGCCACCTAGCAAAAGCGTTGCCAATCCGTTGCCAAGCGAAAACGGCCTACCGCGACATGGACCACTTGCGCAGCCAACAGCGCCGAATCCACACGAAAGCAGGGCGCAACCTACAAGCAGAGAGGGCTCCGCTACATGCGAAGCCCTCTTTTCGTGTGAGCCGCGGAGGTCTCGAACCTCCAACCTACTGATTAAGAGTCAGTTGCTCTGCCAGTTGAGCTAGCGGCCCGCGTCGCCGGGCGCCGCCCAGGCAACACAACCATTCTAATCTGGCGACGCGGTACCGGCAAGAAAGCGGGCAGGCTTGGGTCCCCATCGCAACCGTGCGGGTGGCTGCGACGCCCGGAACGGGAAAGAGCTAAGCGCCGCGAGCGAACGCGAAAGGACCACGTCAGGGGACAGTTTCCCTTGCTCTGGCATGGCTTGTGTGGGCGGAATGCTCCTTTCCGCGTCTGTTTCGGGTCTTGCGCGGTCCGGAGGTCTTGGCCGAGCCACTGGTGAGCACGCTGCCGCCCAAGACTCCGAAGCGCGCCTCACGCGGAGCCAACCATTGCCGAATCGCCCCGTTTAGTCTAGAATCGTGTAGAATGAACATGATCGGAGGAGTGGCGCCGATGCCGGCTGTCAGAGAGGTCATGACCCCCCAGCAGGTAGCCTCATACCTGCAGCTTACCCCGGAGACGGTGTACCGCTACATCCGTGAGGGGAGGTTGGTGGCCTCCAAGCTGGGGCGGCAATACCGGGTGCCAAAACGAAACGTGGAGCTCCTCCTCCTGGCTACCGCCACTGCCGGGGACGCGGAGCTGCGTTCCTTCACCCAGGCGCAGGTGCGCGAATGGCTGGTGGAGGATGAGATCACCGAGGAAACCAGGGCGATCGGCGAGAGGCTCCTTGGGGATACACCGCGGTCTTAGCCAGGCATGAAGATTGACCATGAGACGAGCCTGTTCTTTGACGCTTCCGTCCTGGTGGCCGGTGCTCACTCACCGGGCGGGGGCTCTGCTCTCCTCCTGGCAGCGTGCAAGGCCGGCGGCTTCAGGGCCCAGACTACGGTTGCCGTGCTCCCGGAGAGCATCAACGCTCTCGAGAGCTTTCCCGGCGAGAGCCTGCGCTGTCTTTACCGCATGCTGGTGGAGATCAGGTGGCAGTTCCTCCCCATGCCCCCAGCCGCGGTCCTCAGCCGCTACGAGCGATACGTCGCCGGCAAAGACGTGCATGTCCTCGCTGCTGCCGTCGAAGGTGGGTCGCAGTTCCTGCTCACTCTGGACCGCCGCCACCTGTTGGCCGCCTCCGCTGCCGTCAAGCAGTCCGAGCTACCGATCACCGTCCTGCGGCCGGGAGACTTCATCCAAGACTGGTACCCCGAACACGTGGACCATCCCCAGTTGCCAGCCGCCCGCCGGCTCTGATCGCGGGTGAGTCCCACGAGCGCGAGGCGCATCCGAGCCGTGCGGTGGGCTTCCCTGCTCGGGCACGGCCTGCCTCGGCTGAGGCCACCAGATCGCGCGATTCTCGCTCGTTCTCAGGCCTTTCGCGGTCTGGAGGTATTGGCCGAGCCGCCGGCGAGCACATGGTCGCGTATGATCGTGATGTGCAGCGGGTAGGCGTGCCGACGGCACCACGGTTGTTCCCTCGTCCATGCCTCCATGCCTTGCCTGCTGGCCATCCCCGTGCTAGACTCGCGCCAAGTGAGTGCAGAGTAGGCAGCATTGCAGGCGCCCATTGGCGGCACGACGAACGAGGCGAGCAAGAAGCCCGGCTGACGGCTCGGGTGGCTCGTTGTTTTGCCTGCGATGTCGCGGCTAGCGAGTGACGAGCGCTAGCCGCTTTTTGTTGCGCGAATCGTGATGCGTGAAACGTGATTCGTGATGCGTGGTCCGTGACGAAGCACGCGGGTGAGCCGTCTGCCACGCATGGCGCTTCGCGGATCACTCGTCACGGATCACGAGTCACGAATCAGGCCGGAGGCCACTTGTCGCTCGAGAGCTTCTCGATAATCGAGTCCACCCTGCGCGAGGGGGAGCAGTTCGTCGGCGCCAACTTCAGCCCACAGCAGAAGGTGGACATCGCCAACGCCCTCGACGACTTCGGCGTCGAGTACATCGAGCTGACCTCGCCGGCCGCCAGCCCACAGAGCTACCAGGACTGCCGCCGCATCGCCGGCCTCGGCCTCAAGGCCAAGATCCTCACCCACACCCGTTGTACTCTTGACGATGCCAAGCTGGCGGTTGATACCGGCGTCGCCGGTGTGGACGTGGTCTTCGGCACCTCGTCGCTGCTGCGCCAGTTCAGCCACGGCAAGACTATCGAGGCGATTACTGAGGCGGCCATCGAGGTCGTCAGCTACGTCAAGTCGCAGGGCATCGAGGTGCGCTTCAGCTCGGAGGATTCTTTCCGCAGCGACACGAAGGACCTCTTCCACATCTACTCCGCCGTGGATCAGATTGGCGTCAACCGCATCGGCATCGCGGACACGGTCGGCGTGGCCACCCCGATGCAGGTCTACGACCTGGTGCGCATTCTGCGCCGCGTGGTCTACGCCGACATCGAGTTCCACGGTCACAACGACACCGGCTGCGCCATCGCCAACAGCTTCGCCGCCCTGGAGGCGGGGGCGACGCACATTGACGCCAGCGTCCTCGGCATCGGCGAGCGCAATGGCATCACCCCTCTCGGCGGCTTCGTCGCCCGCATGTACTCGCTCAATAGGGAGTTGGTGAAGGGCAAATACAACCTGACGCGGCTGCGCGAGCTGGAGGCGCTCGTTGCCGAGGCGGTCGGCATCAGCGTGCCCTTCAACAACTACATCACGGGGATCACCGCCTTCACCCACAAGGCCGGCATTCACGCCAAGGCGGTGCTCAACCGGCCCGAGACCTACGAGATACTCGATCCGCTGGACTTCGGCCTGACGCGCTACATCTCCATCGCCCACCGGCTGACCGGCTGGAACGCCATCAAGAGCCGCGCCGAGCAGTTGGGCCTGCCTCTCGACGACGACCAGCTCAAGGCCGTTACCCAGCACATCAAGGCCCTGGCCGATGAGAAGCCGCTCAGCCTGGCGGATGTGGACGGCCTGCTGCGCCGCTGGGTCGAGGACGGTGAGACTGCCGGGCGGGAAGAAGAGGAAGCGACGCCAGGGCGGGAGGAGCACAGTGAGTAGCGGCAAGACGCTTGCCGAAAAGATCATCGGCCGCGCCGCCGGCCATAATGTGAATGCGGGCGACCTGGCAGTCGTGCGCGTGGGCATGGCGATGAGCGTGGAAAGCATCGCCTCGAGCGTGATCAAAGCGATGCGCCAGGAGTTTGGCGTCCAACACGTGGCCGACCCGGAGCGCGTGGCGCTCTTCGTGGATCACGTGGCGCCTGCCTGCAACGTCTCGACGGCCGAGGGGCAGGCGGAGGTGCGCCGTTTCGCCCGCGAGGAGGGCATCCGCCATTTCTATGACGTGGGCTGCGGTGTCTGCCACCAGGTGATGCTCGAGCGGGGGCTGGCCCGCCCGGGGGAGGTGGTGCTGGGGTCGGACTCGCACTCCACGTCCTACGGCGCCATCGGCACCTTTGGCACGGGCATGGGCGCCACGGACATCGCGCTCGCTTTCGCCACCGGCAAGACCTGGCTGAAGGTGCCGGAGAGCATCCGCGTCAGGCTCACCGGAAGCCTGGGCCCGGGCGTGATGAGCAAGGACGCCGCTCTGCGCCTGATCGGGAAGATGCGGATAGACGGCGCCACCTACCGCTCGATCGAGCTCCACGGCGCCCACGAGATGACGCTCGCCTCGCGCATCAGCCTCTGCTGCATGACGACCGAGCTTGGCGCCAAGGCCGGCATGGTCGCCTTCCCGCGGGAGCAGCTGGCCGAGCGCTCGCTGCCCGATTGGCTGTACCCCGACGCCGATGCCACGTATGTGCGTGAAGAGGTGATGCACCTGACCGGCCTGGAGCCGCAGGTCGCCTGCCCTGACGATGTGGACAACGTGCACGACGTCTCAGAAGTGAGCGGCACGCGCATAGACCAGGTGTTCCTCGGTACCTGCACGAACGGGCGGCTGGAGGATCTGCAGGCGGCGGCGCGCATCCTGGCCGGCAAGCGCATCGCACCGCAGGTGCGCATGATCGTCATCCCGGCCTCGGACCGCGTTCTCTACGAGGCAGTGCAGGATGGCACTCTGGCCGCCCTGCTGGCTGCCGGCGCCACGGTGAGCACGCCGGGCTGTGGGCCGTGCATCGGCCGGCACCAGGGGGTGCTGGCGGCGGGTGAGGCCTGCTTCTCCACCGGCAACCGCAACTTCCGCGGCCGCATGGGCTCGCCCGAGGCCGACATCTACATCGGCTCGCCGCTCACCGCCGGCGCGACGGCGCTGGCGGGCGCGATCGCCGACCCACGGGACTACCTGTGACGGTGACATCGGGATTGTCACGCCAGCAACCGCCGGCACCACGAGCGGGTGAAAACGACGAGGCCGGTAGGCTAGGCCCTTGTGGCCGTCGGGCTCCAACGTTGGGGAACGACGCCCACAAGGGGCTGTGCTACCGGCGATCGCTATAGGCGATCGCGCGTTCTCGCATTAGACATAGAGAGCCGACCGCTGAAGGCTGAAGGCTGAGGGCTGATGGCTAGAGTCTGGAAGTTCGGCGACGACATAGACACGGATCAGATCGTGCCCGGGCGCTATTCGCCGTACATGACGAGCGAGGCGGAGCTGCCCAAGTATGCCTTTATCGAGTACCGGCCGGAGTTCGCCAAGGAAGTGAAGCCGGGCGACATCATCGTCGCCGGGGACAACTTCGGCTGCGGCTCCTCGCGGGAGTACGCGCCGCTGGCGCTCAAGAAGCGCGGCATCGCCGCGATCATCGCAAACGGCTACGCCCGCATCTTCTTCCGCAACGCCATCAACCTGGGCATCCCGCTCTTCGAGGACGCCGAAGCCGTGCGCCAGCTCTCGGACGGCGACCGGGTTGATATCGACGTGCGGCGCGGAATCGTCAGCCTGGATGAGCGCACCATCACGCTGAGTCAGCCGCCACACTTCGTGCAGGACATCCTGGAGGCGGGCACGATCGCCGACTACATCCGCAAGCACCAGCGCTTCCCCGGCGAAACAGCTCTTTCGTTTGCGCCGCGGGAGTAGGCGGCGTGGAGCTGCGCGAGCTGCAGCGGCTCGTTGATGATTTCGTGCGCCGGATGGGCTGGTACGAGCCCGGCTCGCCGCACCCGCAGACGCCGCGCAACCTGGCGATATCCCTAGCGTTGGAGTCGGCCGAGGTGCTGGAGCACTTCCAGTGGAGCGAGGAGGCGCCGCGCGAGGTGCTGGCCTCGGAGCTGGCGGACTTGGCGAACTACCTGCTGCAGATGGCTCACCTCCTCGGCATCGACCTGGAGCGGGCCGTGCTGGACAAGCTGGAGTGCAACCGTGGGAGGAACTGGTGAGCCACCGCGTCGTCCTGATCCGGGGTGATGGCATCGGGCCTGAAGTCGTATCCGCCGCCATCACGGTGCTGGAGGCCACGGGTGTGGCCTTCTCGTTCAGCGACGCCGAGGCCGGCTGGGATTGCTTCCAGCGGCGGGGCACGGCTTTGCCGGAAGAGACGCTGGCTGCCGTGCGCCAGGCTGGAGCGGCCCTGTTCGGCGCCGTCTCTTCGCCGCTGGAGCGCGTCGACGGCTACCAGAGCCCGATAGTGGCCCTGCGGCGCCAGCTCGATCTCTACGCCAACCTGCGGCCGGTGCTCTCCATGCCCATCTCGACCAGCCGCCCAGGCATCGACCTGCTGATCGTGCGCGAGAACAGCGAGGGTCTCTACTCCGGACGCGAGCGGCGGGAAGGCGACACGGCGATCGCAGAGCGCGTCATCACCCGGCGAGGGAGCGAGCGCATCGTGCGCGTGGCATGCGAGCAGGCGCTGCGCAGGCGGCGCAAGCTGACGATCGTGCACAAGGCCAACGTCCTGCGGGAGAGCGATGGCCTGTTCCGCGAGGTGGCGTTCGCCGTCGCGGCGGGCTATCCTGATCTGAGCGTCGAGGAGATGCTCGTAGACACGACGGCGATGCGCCTGGTGCAGAACCCCGAGCGGTTCGACGTGCTGGTGACGACGAACCTCTTCGGCGATATCCTGTCCGATGAGGCGGCGGCGCTGGTGGGAGGCCTCGGCATCGCGCCCTCGGCCAACCTGGGCGAGCGGCTAGGCGTCTTCGAGCCGGTGCACGGCTCGGCGCCGAAGTACGCCGGCAAGGATGTCGCCAACCCGACGGCGGCCATCCTGTCGGCAGCCATGATGCTCGACTTCCTCGGCGAGGCGGACGCGGCCGAGAGGGTGCGTCGCGCGGTTGTGGCGACTCTTAGCGATGGTGTGTTGACGCGGGACATGGGTGGCAGCGCCGGCACGAGCGCGGTCAAGCAGGCCATCGTGCAGCGGCTGTAGCGGCTAGGCAGGAGGCGCAGGGCTGACGTCGTGCAGCCATCGTGACAGCGAATCGTAGCGGGGGTTCAGCATGGACATCCTGTCCGCGCGGACGGATGAACACGGTCTGACCGGTAGTCTAGGCCCTTGTGGCCGTCGTTCCCCAACGCTGGAATACGACGCCCACAAGGGGCTAGTCTACCTCGCGGACGCCTCTTCAAGAGAGCAGAGGAAACTGACGGCGATGGGGCAGCCCCCCTTCGCCGCGCTAGGAGGCAACAATGGCCAAGTCAGTCGAGTGTCCGGAGTGCGGTTGCGACATCGAGATCGAGGAAAACGTGTTGCAGGGCGAGATCATCGAGTGCCCTGATTGCGCTTGCGAACTCGAGGTGGTGAACACGGACCCCATGCAGGTCGAGCTGGCTCCCGAGGAAGACGAGGACTGGGGCGAGTAGCGCGGTGAAGCTGGGCTTTCTCTACTCACGCGTGCGCGTCGAGGAGAAGCTGCTCCTCGAAGCTCTGGAGCGGCGCGGCGTCGAGTATGACCTCCTCGACGACCGCGAGCTCGTCTTCGACATCACCGAGGGGCGGCAGCGTCTCCAGTACGACGTGGTGTTGGAGCGCTGCATCAACCAGTCGCACGCGCTCTATGCCCTCAAGGTGCTGGGTGACTGGGGCGTCTCCACGGTCAACCGCTTCGAGGTGGTGAGCAACTGCGGCGACAAGCTCTATACGAGCACTCTGCTGCAGCGGGCCGGCGTGGCCCAGCCGCGCGTGAAGCTGGCGCTCAGCGCCGGGTCAGCGCTGCGGGCAATCGAGGAGTTCGGCTACCCGGTGGTCCTGAAGCCGGTCGTGGGCTCCTGGGGGCGTCTGCTGGCTAAGATCAACGACCGCGAGGCGGCCGAGGCCATCCTTGAGCACAAGGAGACACTGGGCAGCTACCAGCACAGCATCTTCTATATCCAGGAG
>Ga0315274_10014836_pt1 | contig 11046 bp, 3 predicted proteins | sample YL17G02_20_MG_FD_203700 | JGI IMG/M metagenome (GOLD analysis project Ga0315274, IMG submission 203700) | Sediment microbial communities from Yellowstone Lake, YNP, Wyoming, USA - YL17G02_20 | ecosystem: Environmental > Aquatic > Freshwater > Lake > Sediment | place: USA: Wyoming | collected...
CGGAGGAGTCGCTCATGGCCACCACGCGACAGCCTTCGGCGGTCAGCAGGCGGGCGGCCACGCCCCCCACGTTGCCGAAGCCCTGGATGGCTACGCTGGCCCCGGCCAGGGGCGTAAGCCCCTGGCCGGCCGCCTCCTGGGCAACGTAAAGAAGGCCCCGGCCGGTGGCCTCCAGCCGCCCCAAAGTCCCGCCGATGGACAGTGGCTTGCCGGTGACCACCCCCGCTACGGAGTAGCCCCGGTGCATGCTGTAGGTGTCCATGATCCAGGCCATGACGTGAGCGTCGGTGCCCATGTCGGGTGCCGGGATGTCCTCCTGGGGGCCGATGAGGAGGGCGATCTCGGTGGCGTAGCGGCGGGTCAGGTTCTCTAGCTCCCGGTCCGAGAGCTTCTTCGGGTCGACGGCCACGCCGCCCTTGGCGCCGCCGTAGGGGATCTTGGCCACGGCGCATTTCCAGGTCATCCACATGGCCAGGGCCTTGACCTCGTCCAGGTCAACCGCCGGGTGATAGCGGATGCCGCCCTTGGCGGGCCCCAGGACCACGTTGTGCTGCACGCGGTGGCCGCGGAAGACGGTCGTGGACCCGTCATCGAGGCGAACAGGGAAGTGGACGGTAAGCTCCCGCTTGCAGGAGCGCAGGATCTGGCGGAGGGCGTCGTCCAGGTGCAGGCGGTCGGCGGCGTCGTCGAACTGTGCCAGCGCGGTCACCCAAGGGCTGGGCATTTGGGCCATGAGATTCCACCTCCCACGATGAAAGGCCCTGGGCAGCCCGTTTCTTCACGGACGGCCCAGGGCCCCCTTCGATTCTACTGCGAGCCGGGCGGGCTACTCGGCCTCGGCCTCGGACTCGTCCCCCTCGGCCTCTTCGTTATCCTCCGCGGGCTCGGAGTCGAGGACCGTCTCATGCTCTTCTTCTTCCTCGGATTGTTCTGGCTGTTCCAGGCCGCTGTAGCCGGAACGCAGCTCAAGGAGCTCACGGTGTAGCTCCTCCACAAAGCCTTCGGGCAGCTTGGCCGGGCGCTCGCCTTCTTCGGGCGGTTCCCCTACCTCACTCGAGAAGAAGGAGGCAGGCCCCAAAGGCTCCGGCACGCGGCGCTCGGGTACATTGACGTGCGCGCGGGCCGGGATGAGCTTGCCGATGATGACGTTCTCCTTCAGGCCCAGGAGGTGGTCTGTGGCGCCGGCCACGGCGGCTTCAGTTAGGACGCGGGTGGTCTCCTGGAACGAGGCGGCGGCCAGGAAGCTATCGGTGTTCAGGGAGGCCTTGGTCACCCCCAACAGAACGGGCTGGGCGGTGGCGGGCTCGCCCCCTTCTGCCAGGACCTTGGCGTTCACTTCCTCGAAGCGGAAGCGGTCCACCAGCTCGCCGGGCAGCAGGGCGGAGTCGCCGGGGGAGTCCACCCGCACGCGGTGGAGCATCTGGCGGACAATGACCTCGATGTGCTTGTCGTTGATGGTGACGCCCTGGGAGCGGTAGACCTTCTGCACCTCTTCCACCAGGTACAACTGCACCGCCTCCGGCCCCTGCACGCGCAGGATGTCCTGCGGGTTGACGGCGCCGTCGGTGAGCTGCTGGCCGGCGTGGACGTAGTGCCCCGTCTCCACCCGAATGCGGGAAGTGGGCGGCACGGAATACTCCCGCTCCTCTCGCTCCTCATAGAGGATGGAGAGGCGGTCGGAGCGGTCCTTCAGGACGCGTCCGGCGATGCGGGCAGTGACCTGCCCGGCGGCCACGGGAAGGGCCGCCTCCTCTTCTGATCCCTCCGCCGTCGCTTTCGGCGCGGCCGCCTGGGCTACGCCCGTCTGGGCGAGAACGGTTCCCTGTTCCACCAACTGGTCGTGCTCTACCAGCACCTCTGCTCCCTCGGGCAAGGGGTAGTCGTCACGGTAGAGCTCGCTGCTCACCACCCTAATGCGGCGGGTTTCGCCTTCGCGCATGATCTCCGCCGTGCCGCCGATCTCGGAGATGATGGCCGCCCCCTTGGGCACCCGCGCTTCGAACAGTTCTTCCACCCGGGGCAGACCGGAGGTGATGTCGAGGCCGGCGACGCCGCCGGTGTGGAAGGTGCGCATGGTGAGCTGGGTGCCGGGCTCGCCGATGCTCTGGGCGGCCACTATGCCCACCGCCTCTCCCATGCCGACCAGATGGCCGCGGGCCAGGTTGCGCCCGTAGCACAGGGCGCACATGCCCCGCTTGGTCTGGCAGGTCAGCGGCGAGCGCACGTGCACCCGTTGGATGCCCAGGGCCTGGACGCGGTCGGCGATCTCCTCCACGATCTCTTCGTCGCGGCGGGCGATGACCTCGCCGGTCTCCGGGTCAACCAGGTCCGAGGCGGCCCAGCGGCCGATGATCCGCTCGCGCAGGGACTCGAACACGCCCTTGTCGACGGGCTCCGTGAGCCAGATGCCGGCGGTCGTGCCGCAGTCGTCTTCCATGACGATGACCTCTTGGGAGACGTCGATGAGGCGGCGGGTCAGGTAGCCGCTGTCCGCCGTGCGCAGGGCGGTGTCGGCCAGGCCCTTGCGGGCGCCGTGGGTGGAGATAAAGTACTCCAGCACGCTCAGCCCCTCGCGGAAGGACGAGCGGATGGGCAGGTCGATGATGCGACCGGCGGGGTCGGTCATCAGGCCGCGCATGCCGGCCATCTGGCTGATCTGGCTGATGTTCCCCTTGGCGCCGCTGACGGCCATTAGGTACACGCCGCCGTAGCGGTTCAGCCCCTGCTGGATCACGGTCTGCATCTCTTCGGTGGTCTGCCGCCAGATGGCCACCGCCTGGTCGTAGCGCTCATCTTCGGTTATAAGGCCCATCTGGTACTGCTGCTCCACCTGGGCGATGGCGGCGTCGGCCTCAGCCAGAAGGACGGCCTTCTCTTCGGGCACTTTCAGGTCGTTCATGGCGATGGTCATGCCCGACTGGGTGGCGTAGTGGAACCCGACATCCTTGATTCGGTCCACCATCTCCGCCGTACGCTCGATGTCCAACTTCCGGGAACACTCGGCCACCAGGTCCTTGAGGCCCTTCTTGTCCAGGACCAGGTTGCGGAAGCCCAGCTCATCGGGCAGCACCTCATTGAAGATGATGCGCCCGACGGTGGTGTCGATGAGCTCGCCGTTGGTCTTGGCGTCGCGCACACGGATGCGGGCCTGGAGGTCCACCAGGCCCAGGTCGCAGGCCAGCTGGGCCTCCCGAAAGCTGCCGTAGACGCCCTGTGGCGGTGTGCCCTCGCGGTATTCGCCCTTGGCCTCCGGCTTGGGCAGCGTGAGATAGTAGCAGCCCAGGACAATGTCCAGGGTGGGGGCCACAGTGGGCTCGCCGTTGCTGGGCAGGAGCAGGTTCTGTGAGGAGAGCATGATCTGACGCGCCTCGGCCACCGCCGCCCGCGACAGGGGGATGTGCACCGCCATCTGGTCCCCGTCGAAGTCGGCGTTGAAGGCGGCGCACACCAACGGGTGGATCTGGATAGCGCTCCCATCGATGAGCACCGGCTCGAAGGCCTGGATGCCCAGGCGGTGGAGGGTGGGCGCCCGGTTGAGGAGCACCGGCCGCTCCCGGGCGATCTCGTCCAGGATGTCCCAGACCTCGGGTCGCGCGCGCTCCACCACGCGCTTCGCTGACTTGATGTTGTGGGCCAGGCCGCGCCCTACGAGGGCCTGCATGACGAAGGGCTTGAACAGCTCCAGGGCCATGCGCTTGGGCAGGCCGCACTGGTTCAGCTTCAGCTCGGGCCCAACGACGATGACGGAGCGTCCGGAGTAGTCCACCCGCTTGCCCAGCAGGTTCTGGCGGAAGCGCCCCTGCTTCCCCTTAAGCATGTCCGAGAGGCTCTTCAGCTTGTGGTTGCCGGCGGTGGAGACGGCGCGCCCACGGCGGCCGTTATCGATGAGGGAGTCCACCGCTTCCTGGAGCATGCGCTTCTCATTGCGGATGATGATCTCCGGCGCCCCCAGCTCCAGCAGGCGCTTGAGGCGATTATTGCGGTTGATGACGCGGCGATAGAGGTCGTTCAGGTCGCTGGTGGCGAAGCGGCCGCCATCGAGCTGGACCATGGGGCGCAGGTCGGGCGGCAACACCGGCAGCACGGAGACGACCATCCACTCAGGGTGGTTGCCGCTCTTGCGGAAGGCCTCGATCACCTTCAGCCGCTTGGTGGCCTTCTTGCGCCGCTGGCCGCTGAAGTTCTGGATCTCCTGCCGCATCTTAACGGCCAGTTCGTCCAGATTTACGCGACGCAGGATGCCTACTACGGCCTCGGCGCCCATTCCCGACTCGAACACGCCGGGGTAGGCGGCGGTCAACTCGCGGCACTTCGGCTCCAGGAGGAGGGTGACGGCGTCGTCGCGCACGGGGTCCTTCAGGTCTTCCAGTTCCTCGATGCGCAGGCGGTACTCCTCCGCCACCTTGCGGCGCTCCTCCCGCATCTTCTCGCGCAGGGGCTCCGTTCCCGCCCGGGCGGCGTCGCGCTGCTCCTGGGACTGCTTCCCGGCCACTAGCTCGGCCTCTTGCCGCCGCTGGGCAAAGAGGGCCGCCAGCTCGGCCCGCCGTTTCTCGGCCAGGGCCTGCAGCCGTTGCTGGGCCTCAGGGTCCGCCGTCTCGCCCGCGGGGAGGATGACCTCGTCCTCCAGAGCCAGGACCTTGGCGGCGGGCTTGGCCTGCGCCCTGGCCAGGGCCTTCTCCAGGGCGGCCAGCTTCTTCTCCAGCGCCTCCAGCCCCCGTTTCTCCTCGTCCTCCAGGCGGGAGAGCTGCTCCGCCAGCTTTTGCTCTATCTGGGCGATGGCTGTCCCGCTGGCGGCCTCGATGGATGAGGCTTTCTCTGCTAACTGGAGCTCTCGCTCCGCCGCCTGTTTCTCCATCTCCTCGCGAAGGGCGTCGGTGGCGCGGTTGCGGGCCGCCTCGTCCACGCGGGCGACGATGAACTGGGCGAAATAGAGGACGCGCTCCAGGTTGCGGGGGGAGATATCCAGCAGCAACCCGATGCGGCTGGGCGTGCCCTTGACGAACCAGATGTGGGCCACGGGCGAGGCGAGCTCGATGTGGCCCATGCGCTCGCGGCGGACCTTGCTGCGGGCCACCTCCACGCCGCACTTATCGCAGATGATGCCCTTGTAGCGGACGCGTTTGTACTTGCCGCAGTAGCACTCGAAGTCCTTGGTGGGCCCGAAGATCTTTTCGCAGAAGAGGCCGTCCTTCTCAGGCTTCAGGGTGCGGTAGTTGATGGTCTCCGGCTTGGTCACCTCCCCGTAGGACCAGGAGCGCACCTGCTCCGGCGAAGCCAGGGATATGCGGATGGCGTTGAAATCGCGAGCCTCAAGAGCCAAGTAGGTCCTCCCCCTCGAATCCCGACAGGTTGATGCCCAGCTCCGGGATCTCCGTCGCCGACGTATCGGCCAGGGCCACCCTCTCTTCTTCCTCGTTCAGCACCTCTACCGCCAGGCAGAGGGCCTGTAGTTCCTTCACCAGCACCTTGAAGGACTCCGGCACGCCCGGCACCGGGATGTCCTCGCCCTTGACGATGGACTCGTAGGTCTTGACCCGCCCCACCACGTCATCGGACTTCACAGTGAGCAGCTCCTGAAGAATGTGGGCGGCGCCGTAAGCCTCCAGTGCCCACACCTCCATCTCTCCGAAGCGCTGGCCTCCGAACTGGGCCTTGCCGCCCAGCGGCTGCTGGGTGATCAGCGAGTAGGGGCCGGTGGAGCGGGCGTGGATCTTGTCCTCCACCAAGTGCACCAGCTTCATCATGTAGATGTAGCCCACCGTCACCGCCTGGTCGAAGGGTCGGCCGGTGCGGCCGTCGTAGAGGATCTGCTTGCCCAGGGTGGGCACGGCGGGCCCGCCGGCCACCAGCACCTCCTCGGCCCGCTCCTCCAGAGCATGGATGGGCTGGCCGCGGACGTCCTCCTGGCCCTGCTGCTCCAGCCACAGCTCCAGGCAGGCGCGCTTGGCCTCGCCCACACGGGTCTCATCGAAGACGGCGGCGCCGTCGTAGCCTCGTTCGGCCAGCCAGCCGGCGGCCTTCTCCCAGTCCAGGTTCTCGCCGGCCGAGTGGCTCTGGCCATTGGGACCGGGCAGGACGGCGTCCGCCTCCTGGGCCAGCCAGGCGCTGGCCAGGGCGTCCTCCACCGTCTCCGGGTTGCTGCCATCGAAGACGGGGGAGAGGGCGCGGAAGCCGAGGATCTTGGCCGCCCAGCCCAGGTGGGTCTCCAGCACCTGGCCGATGTTCATGCGGCTGGGCACGCCGATGGGGTTGAGGATGATGTCCACGGGCCTGCCATCGGTTAGGTAGGGCATGTCCTGCACCGGCAGGATGCGGGCGATGACGCCCTTGTTGCCGTGACGGCCGGCCATCTTGTCGCCCTCGGCCACCTTGCGCCGCTGCGCGATGCAGACGCGCACCATCTTGTTGACGCCGGGGGGCAGTTCGTCCTTGTTCTCGCGGGAGAAGACCTTCACGTCGATGACCTTGCCCCGCTCGCCGTGGGGCACGCGGAGGGAGGTGTCCTTCACCTCACGCGCCTTCTCGCCGAAGATGGCCCGCAGCAGCTTCTCCTCGGCGGTGAGCTCCGTCTCGCCCTTGGGCGTGATCTTGCCCACCAGGATGTCGCCTGCCTGCACCTCGGCGCCGATACGCACGATGCCTTCTTCGTCCAGGTTGCGCAGGCTCTCCTCGCCCACGTTGGGGATGTCGCGGGTGATCTCCTCCGGCCCCAGCTTGGTGTCGCGAGCTTCCAGCTCGTGCTTCTCCACGTGGATAGAGCTGAACTTGTCGTCACGGGGCACGTTCTCAGAGATTATGATGGCGTCCTCGAAGTTGTAGCCCTCCCAGCTCATGAAGGCGCAGAGCAGCGTCTGGCCCAGGGCCAGCTCGCCCTGGTCGGTAGAGGAGCTGTCGGCCAGAGCGTCGCCCCGGCGTACCCGCTGCCCCTTCCGGACGATGGAGCGCTGGCTGAGGCAGGTGCCCTGGTTGGAGCGTACGAACTTGGACAGCTCATATGTTTTCTCGCGGCCGTCGTCGTAGCGGACGCGGATGTGGCGAGCCGTACAGCTCAGCACCACACCATCGTCTTCGGCGAAGATGGCCTGGCCGGAATCGACAGCCGTCTGGCGCTCCATGCCCGTGGCGACGAGGGCCACCTCGGGGTGCACCAGGGGCACTGCCTGGCGCTGCATGTTGGAGCCCATGAGGGCGCGGTTTGCGTCGTCGTGCTCCAGGAAGGGGATGAGAGAGGTGGCCACAGACACGATCTGCTTGGGCGACAGGTCCATGAAGTGCACCTGCTCGGGTGTAGCGGTGATGAAGCGGCTGCTGAACCGCGACTCGATCTTGTTCTCGATGAAGTGGCCGCGCTCGTCCAGGGGCTCGTTGGCCTGGGCTACCACGAAGTTCTCCTCGTCGTCCGCATCTAGGTAGATTACCTCCTGGGAGACGAAGGGCCGTATGGTAATCGTGGTGGGAGGCAACTCGGCCAGGCGTTTGGCCAGTGCGGGCGTGACTTCCTTGCCGGCGGCGCCCACCACCTTCTCCTTGTCGTCCTTGACGGCCGCCCGCAGGAAGCGGCCCACCAGCTCCGGCGAGTTGTTGGGCAGCTCGCGGATGACGCGCCGGTAGGGCGCCTCGATGAAGCCGTACTCATTGATGGTGGCGTAGGTGGCCAGGCTGCCGATGAGGCCGATGTTGGGGCCTTCCGGCGTCTCGATGGGGCAGATGCGGCCGTAGTGGCTGAAGTGGACGTCGCGCACGTCGAAGCCAGCGCGGTCGCGGGAGAGGCCGCCGGGCCCCAGGGCCGAGAGCCGGCGCTTGTGGGTCAGCTCGGCCAGGGGATTCGTCTGGTCCATGAACTGAGACAGCTGGGAGCCGCCGAAGAACTCCTTAACGGACGCCACTACCGGCCTGATGTTTATCAGGGCGCTGGGTGACGTGGTCTCCGGGTCGGTGATGGTCATCCGCTCTCGCACCACGCGTTCCATGCGCAGCAGGCCGATGCGGAACTGGTTCTGGATAAGCTCGCCCACAGTGCGGATGCGCCGGTTGCCCAGGTGGTCGATGTCGTCGGGCTTCCCCTGGCCCTTGTTCAGGCGGATGATCTCGCGGGTGATGGCCAGGAGGTCCCGCGGCGCCAGGATGCGGGTCGGCATGGGGTCCGCGTGGCCCAGCCGCTTGTTGAGCTTGTAGCGCCCCACCTTGCCCAGGTCGTAGCGGCGGGGGTTGAAGAAGAGGGCCACCAGCAGGCTGCGAGCGTTGTCCAGGGTAGGCGGGTCGCCCGGGCGCAGGCGGCGGTAGAACTCCAGCAGCGCCTCCTCCTTGTTCTTGGAGGGCTCCCGGTCGATGGTGGAGCGGATGTAGTGATGGTCGGGGTCGTTGTCGGTGTCCTCAAACAGGGCCAGGATGCGCTCATCCGTCCCCAGGGCCTGCTCGTCCTTGATCTCCGGGTCCTCGTCGATGGCCCGTAGGAGGGTGGTTATGGGGATCTTCTTCTTGCGGTCGACCTTCACGTAGGCCACGTTCTTGTTGCTGGTCTCGAACTCCAGCCAGGCGCCGCGGTTAGGGATGAGCTTCGCGTAGCAGAGGGCGCGGCCACTGGTGGCGTCGCGCTGGAGTGTGAAGTAGACGCCCGGCGAGCGCACGAGCTGCGATACCACCACCCGCTCGGCGCCGTTGATGATGAACGTGCCGTTCTCGGTCATCAGGGGGAAGTCCCCCATGAAGATCTCTGTCTCCTTGATCTCGCCCGTCTCCTTGACCATGAGCTCGACGTTCACGTGCAGGGGGGCGGCGTAGGTCATGTCCCGCTCGCGGCACTCGGCCTGGCAGTACTTGGGCTCGAGGAACTTGTACTGGCCGAAGCGCAGCTCCAGGCGGTTGCCGGTGAAGTCATTGATGGGGGAGATCTCGTCGAGGAGCTCCCGCAGCCCTTCCCTCTGGAACCACTCGTAGGAATCCAGCTGGATACGGATGAGGTTCGGGACCTGAATTACCTCGGGGATACGAGAGTAAGATTTCTTGAGCTGGGGAATATGGCTTCGCTCTGAGGCGAATTCGCTGGGCAACGCCATAGATGAAAACCCTCCTAAGGGCAAAGAACCCCCTGGGCCCCACTCGTGGTTAGCAGTGCACGAACCCTATGATCAATACGAAACGGGGGAAGAAAAAGTTGGGGAAAGCCGCCCTGCCATCAACCAAATAATATACAGCTAATAGTGCGCTGTTGTCAACACCTCTTCGGCCGCCTCCATCGGACACCGAGTGTAACACTCACAAGCACCCAGCGTCCCCATTAGTGGCGCGAGGATTCACCATCCTCGCGTTCACCCATGCGATGACCTATCCAGACGCCGCCGCCGCCTCTTCGGACGACCCCTTGTGGGAGAAAGGCGATGGGCCGGCGAGGGGCGCTTCCGTAGACGCTGCTCCAGCGGAGCGCGGCGCCCTCGAGCCGCCCGCGCCGAAGACCCTCGAAGATACGGGCCTCTCCCCGTCTTTCGTGACCGAGCTGGTGCTCAAAATCATGCACTACGCCGAGATGCCAACGGCAGAGCACATCGCTCGGACAGTGGCCCTCCCCGCCCGCCTCCTCGATGGGCTGCTGGCCTCTCTCAAGGAGGGGCAGCTCTGCGAGACCATCAGCTCTGCCAATCTCCTGCCGGGGAAGTATCGCTACCGGCTGACAGACATGGGACGCCATCGCGCCGAGGAGGCGCTGGCCCGCTGCCGCTACGCCGGGCCGGCCCCGGTCACCCTGGAGCAGTACGAGCAAGTGGCCGACCAACAGAGCCGCCGCCAGTGGCGGCCGGCCAAAGACGGCATTCGCAAGGCCATAGCGTCTCTCATCCTAGAGGAAGACATCGCCGAATTCGCGGCGCGGGCCCTCTACTCGGGCCGCTGCGCCATGGTCTTCGGCCCCACGGGCAACGGCAAGACCCATCTCTTGGCCTCGTTCATCCAGAACCTGGACGGAAGCATTCTGGTGCCCCATTCCCTCTATGCCTACGGTCAGATCATCAAGGTCTTCGATTCCTTCGTCCACGTTCGCGTCGACGCTGAGGAGACGGAGAACGGCTCGCTCAACGGTGAGGCGGACAACGGCGCCGCCCTCCTGAGCCAGGTGCGGGCCAAGGACAGGCGGTGGGTGAAGATCCGCCGGCCGGGGGTCATCGTCGCCGGGGAACTGACTCTCGAGCACCTGGAGCTGGGCTTCGACCCCGTGAGCCGCTTCTACCAAGCGCCGCCGCACCTGAAGGCGCAGGGCGGCATCCTGGTGGTGGACGACTTCGGGCGACAGAAGGTGCCGCCGCGGGAGCTGTTGAACCGCTGGATCATGTCCCTGGAGCGGGGCCGCGACAACCTCACCCTCCAGACGGGCGAAAGCATCGACTTGCCCTTCCACCTCGTGCTCCTGCTTTCCACGAACCTGGCGCCGGGAGCCCTGACGGACGCGGCGCTGCTCCGCCGCATCCCCTACAAGGTCTACATACCGTCGCCCACGTCTGCGCAGTTCAAAGAGATCCTGCGGGGCCAGTGCCAGCACTGGGGGGTCGAGTGCTCCGAGCAGGCGCTGGACGAAGCCGTCGCCTTCATCTACGCCATGCCGGACGTCCGCCCCAGCGGCTCGCTGGCCCGCGACGTGGCCTCCATCATCATCGACAACTCGGTGCACGACGACTGTGGCCCGCGCCTGACCAACGAGGCGGTGGACCTGGCGCTGCAGCAGTTCACGGCCCGCCAGTGGGCCGAGGCGCTAGGCGTCGGCGCGGACCCATCGCCGGCGGGCTAGCGTCCTCGGGTAGCAGGCGACGCCGTGCCCCTGCTGGTTCGTGGCAGGAACTCCGCGGGTTGATGGCGTTAAGAGATTTGGGTTCACCTCTGCGGGATAAATCCCGCAGCTTCCCCAAAGCTGAGGGTTTCAACCCTCAGAGGTGTTCTTGTTTTGTGTATGGCCCTCTGACCCCCGACGCGGCTCTACATCAATCAGTGTGGGTTAGGCTAAGGATCCTTAGCAGAAAGCTCCTGTTGTTCCGGTAGCCATAGGCCCTCCTCTTCAGTGCC
>Ga0315274_10014839_pt1 | contig 11045 bp, 12 predicted proteins | sample YL17G02_20_MG_FD_203700 | JGI IMG/M metagenome (GOLD analysis project Ga0315274, IMG submission 203700) | Sediment microbial communities from Yellowstone Lake, YNP, Wyoming, USA - YL17G02_20 | ecosystem: Environmental > Aquatic > Freshwater > Lake > Sediment | place: USA: Wyoming | collected...
AACTAATCTTTACCCACAATTTTGGGTTCAGAAGAAGGAAGGTGAAAAAGAAGCCAAGAATTAGCAATATCATAGAGACGTTGGAATCCAAGCCATAAAACTGTTACTCCGGGTTCCCCATCTCCTTTACGACCCATAAAACCACCTAATTGAGCTATCCAGCGAGTTACCTGTCTTAATGTAGGGGGGTCTTCTGGTGGTATATTGGTCTTGTGTATAAAACAATAAAGTGATTGCCACTCATAAGCTTCTAAAATGGCTGTGCATGCTAGGTCTGGTTTATCTCGACCAAGCATCGTCAGATATAGGATTCGCCAAGATACTATACAATCTAATGATAAATAACGTCTTATTGTATCTGAATCCTCAAACTGACGTTCTTCTACTCGACAACCACTTTTTAGCACTTTGTGGTATATCTCTATAACCCAACGGCATGTATACCAACTAACTCTTTCACATGCTTCCTCAAAGCTGTTGACTGGCAATGAACTCAAAAGCAACCAACTGATTGGTTCTACTCCTTCTGGTGGATGCTCTTCACAAACGAAAACTGACCATAGGGTTATGGGTGTTAATATTTCAGGTGTAGAACGCTTGGGTGGATTGAGTGTCACTTGAGCATAACGAACAATCAGTTCTGCTTGACGTGATGGTTGCTTATCTTTGCGTGGAACTGTTATGGTTAATCTGCCAGTATCTGGTTGGATTTCCATATATGACCAGAGATAATGCTCCGGATGTGCAACCAAACGGTCCCAGCAAGCACGTATCAACAGATGCTGCGATAGAGTTTCTGAAAGCATAAACAGGTCATAAATATCTGCTTCTCTATCACCTATGTTGACTATTGTGGTTTCGGGCATTTGCTTAGATATGTTAGAGGTAGATTCTAAACTGGTAAGCCATCTTTGGCTTTCTTTCTCATTGATGGGACGTTGTTTTCGCTTATGTTTTTTGCCAAAGTCTTGTTCAGGGCGACTCCATACCTGTTGATGTATGATCCCAAGAGGAACTCTTTGTGGAGTAACTGCAATGGTTGTGTGCATCATCAAGCCATGATGTTCTTTATCATGCATCACACCCAGTCCTTTTGTGGCAGGATGATGTGTATAATCCAATTCAGTAGTGTCTTGGACAGCTAGAATTATTGACTCTTGGCTCATGCGTGTTTGAGTAGCTTGTTGGTGGCTAGATAATATCTCAGAAGGAGAGATGCTATTATTTTCATAAAAGCGATATGCTGCTTTAGTTTCAGCGTTATTTCCACAAGCTTGTGAAAAAGAAGCTTGTGGATGAGAGCATCTCTGTCCAGCTAATTTTGCTAATCTTTGGGTTCTGCGTTTATCTCCTAGATTAGCATTAGCGAATTCCTGTTGTACCCAAGATTGATTATCCAAGTTATCGTCTCCATTGAATGAGTTCGTTTGTTAATCTAATATATCATTGTTTATATATATTCTATCATATCTTACTCAACTTGTGGGTAAAGATTAGTTTAGCTAAAGGGGGGAAGGGGGGATTTGATTAAATGAGTTATATATCTAAATATCTCAAAACAGGGAAGTTATTTAATCATGAATCCTAAGTAAAATCACATTTGCACTGATAGTATATCACAAGACAAGTTTTCGGTCAAACAAGTTTTCATCTGTTAAGAGCCTGTTTAATGTCGGCGATGATCACTTCGGGGTCTTCGATGCCGACAGAAATTCTAACAAGGCTGTCGCTTATGCCGCTTTTCTTACGCTCTTCCAGAGATAATCCAGCGTGAGTGTTGGTAATTGGCTGTGTCGCAAGGGTACTAACACCGCCAAGACTCGTGGCTAGTTTAATTACCTTAAAGCTGTCCATGAAATGCTTTGTCCCGTCAAAATCGGATTTAATTTCGAAGCTCAACATTCCGCCAAAGCCTTTCATCTGCTTACTTGCGATAGCGTAATCAGGATTCGTCGGCAGACCCGGATAATAGACGACGCTGATCTTTTCGTGATCGGCGAGGAACTGAGCGACTTTCATAGCATTCTCATTCTGTCTTTTCACTCTTAATTCCAGTGTTTTCATCCCTCGGCTGGCAAGGAAGGCGGTCATTGGGTCAAGTATACCGCCCATGACTCTCCTGTATTCCCATATCTTCTGGAAGTTAGCTTTATTGCAACATGCAAAACCTGCTGTAATGTCGTGGTGTCCGCCGAGGTACTTGGTTGCGCTGTGTATGGTAATATCAACTCCTAATTCTATTGGGCGCTGGTTTATGGGCGATGCAAAGGTTGAGTCAAGTATGACGATAGCGCCGACCTTATGCGCCGCTTCTGCAAGAGGTTTCACGTCTATTACACGGAGAAGCGGGTTTGTTGGGGTCTCCAGATAGAGGATCGTGGCTCCTTTTGCAATTTCTTTGTAGAAGAGGTCTATCTCATCACAGCCGAGATCAATGGTTTCGATACCAAGATTGGGTAAGAATCTATTAATGAAAGCAAACGAGCCTCCATAAGTTTCCCGAACGGTTATTACACGGCTGTTTTTGTCGAGGAATGCCAGAATTGACGTGGTGATCGCCGCCATGCCAGAGCCGAATGCAACAGCATTATCGTAACCTTCAAGATCGGCGACTGTCTTTTCGGATTCACAGACAGTGGGGTTATCCCAGCGGGAATATATAAATCCTGTTCTGTTTTGAACTACGTCAATCAGATCGTCAGAACATTCAAACTCGTAAGTAGCAGAAAAACATACAGGTGGTATGACTGGCTCACCTTTCATTAATTTTTTTTCTTTTTTCATTTTTTACCATTCTCCAAAGATTTTTTGGTGTAAAAAAATATCGTGACGGAACAAATACTAAAATTTTTATCATTGACACTTTAAGAATTATAACAAATAATATTATTCATTACCCTTATTATACGAAACAGTGACATAAAAGTCAAAGCTTGTTCACCATTGAAAAGGAGTTTGGTAAGAATGAAGAAAATTACAATTGTAGTATTGTTGCTAATGTCTTTTTCAACGTTCGCCTTCGCAAAGCAATTTTATGCCAGTGACTTTGAGAGGGATACCATTGGGAATCCCCCTCAAGGCTGGGAGCTTGGATTCGAGGGAAAAGGCAAAGGGTCAGTTATAAAAGACCCGCTTAATCCATCAAACAAGGTATTTGCACACTCTGATCTTGCAAAAGACCTGGCACGTCATGATGTCGGCGGCAATATATGGGTCGTTGGAGATGATAAATGGCAGGATTATATTGTTGAATATGACGCCTATTTCCCCGAAGATTTCTATATGGGGAGTGTGTTTCGATTCACTGATCCTGAGAAATTTTATCTCTTTGACCGAAGATCAGCCGGAGAATTAGGGAACTTCGACTTCTGGCGCAGGCAAGCGGCTGCCTGGACCAGGTTTGGAACTGGTAAGTTCGATGCACAACCAAAACAATGGTACCACTTTAGAATTGTAGCAAAAGGTGATACATTCCAAGCTTATGGAAAAGAGAAGGGCGATAATACCTCATTTAGCAACATGGACCCAATAATGGAAGGGCAGGACGCTACATTTCCAAAAGGGAAGTTTGGACTCTATGGCTTGATTTACGTTGATAACGTCGTTATCGGTGAGACAGAAAACGATCTCACCATAGCAGTTGAACCTGCTGGTAAACTTGCTACAACGTGGTCAGCGATTAAGCAATAGTTGATTCTAGTTTAACATGATTTGATTGATATACCCCTTTGTCCCTTTAACAAAGTGAACAAGGGGGTATTTTTATAATTGATATAAAGTGAATTTAGTGATATTATGATAGATGAGCGTTCAAGGATAATGAGCTAATACCAATGGTAGCCGAAGGCTTTAGCTTACGCAAACGCACCCTAATGAAGTTTGAATAATTAATCGGGTAATAAATTGGATGTTTTTATGGATTCCTGCTTCTGCAGGAATGACATTTTGCGTTGGTTTGTCATTCCAGCGAAGGCTGGAATCCAGTTTTATCATGTTACCTGATTAATTCAATATTCATAAGGGATGCGGCTACAAATATCGTCTTTGAAAAAATGCGAAATTACAAAAGGAGGAATAGGAAAATGAAAATCCAATTCTCTACATTTACGATAATCGCAGGATTAATCCTAATATGTTTGATTCCTGCTGTTCCATCTTCTTATGCTAATCTTGTAGCCTATTGGCCACTTGATGAAGGCTCTGGTAAGGAAATAAAAGATGCTACCGAAAACGGATATAATGGAACTTTTAAGGGTAATCCTGTATGGACGGACGGCATATATAACAAGGGACTTGAGTTCGGTGGTGCGGATTACGTAGAGGTTCCTGATGCTGACAATATAAAGCCTGAGTCCATTACCATTGAAACGTGGGTTTACTTCAAAGACGTCTCTGGTCGTCAGGATTTTCTTTCCAGAAATGATGATTATGCCTTATCTCTCGGAGGCAATCCTAAAGATGGAAAGGTCTGGGGAGTCATTACAACCGCAGGTGATTGGCTTGATGTGGAAGGCGGAACTGTATTAGAGGTAAATAAATGGTATCACGTTGCTATGACCTATAATAAGGCGACGAAAAAAGCTACCCTTTACCTTGATGGAAAAAAAGACGGTGAGGGAAGCGCACCATCCGGTATGGAACATAGATTTGGGGGAGCTTTAACCATCGGGACGTATCAAGACCGGTTTCTCAAGGGCAAACTTGACGAAATAAGGATATGGGACGAAGTTCTGTCAGAGCAACAGATACAGGACTCCATGAAACCCGCACCAGTGGAATCTGCTGGAAAGCTGAGTCTTACGTGGGGTGGCATAAAGGTTATGGCTGAAGTATTCTAAGCGTTCAACACACCCCCTAACCTCTCTTGAGAGTGGATGTTTAGGGACAAAGCCTTTTCCTTAAACGAAAAGACATTATCTTTCGTCTATAAATGGATTGAAGGAGGTGTTAGCAAGGAAATAAGTATTAAATGACTTGACGGACAAGCCATGATATTAAATGTTTTTTTACGATTAGTCTTGTCAAAAAGGAGGAAAGATGCCGAGATGAAACTATTTATAAAACTGTTTGTGGTTATTTTGATTGTTTCGGCTTTTTTGGCTTCTGGAATAGCGGGAGCCGCAAGTATTGATGCTAAACGCTTGCTTCTATATTGGTCGTGTGATGATGGCAAAGGCGATACATTAAAAGATGGATCCGGAAGAGGATTTGATGGCAAGCTTAATGGAAATTTTGCTTGGGTGAAAAGACAGGTTAATGGTGCAGTTGAGTTAAAGACCGGCTATGGAATGTATAAGGGCAATGTAATCGAATCAACAGCAAAAACTGGTGAGATAACACTTGCTTGTTGGTTTATGTTGAATGCTCATAATGATTATGACGGAATTATCTCTATTGCAAGCCCACTATGTGAGGCATCATGTTGTTATCGCCTTATGATTAATGGATCATACAACGCGTTTTGGAACGCTGGACATCATATTGACAAGACCCTAGGAAATTTCACTTTTGAGAAAAGTAAATGGTACCATTGTGCTTTGACCGTTGATAGTAAATCGGGAAAAATATATGTAGATGGCAAGTTTATAGGTGAACAGGTCGAGAATTTCAAACTCCCGGAATTCAATGATGTAACGGTATTTATTGGAAGAGGAGAATCCGCGTCAGTTCATCCTGCCGAAGATGCAACAATTGACGACGTTACGATTTGGGATAAAGCACTCGGAGAAAAAGAGCTACAAGCCATAATGAAACCGAACTTCATGGCTGTTGTCTCTATGGGTAAGTTTGCCACTACATGGGCAGGGCTGAAACAATAAAGCCTGTTTTTGATGCGTGATGAGTTTTTTCATTGCGCATCATATCCGCTTTTTAGGGAAACGCTTAATGGAACAGCTTGAAGATTTGAGAAAAAAGATTTTGCCGATACTTCTGCCCTGGGGGATCAAAAAGGTCGCTATCTTTGGTTCCGTAGCCAGACACGAGGAGACTCCAGAAAGTGATATTGATATTCTAGTAGAACTTAAACCTCGTGAAGAACGTCCTACATTAGGATTGAAATGGTTTGGTCTGGAAGAGGATTTGAGTAAGGCATTGGGACGTTGTGTTGATCTGGTTACGGAGGAAGATCTCAGCCCATATATCCACCTTTATGTAGAAAAGGATAAGATAGTTATATATGAAGAAGGATGATACAGTTTATCTACGACACATATTGGATTCCATTAATTCCGTAGAACAATATTTAGAAGGAATATCTGTTGAGACATTTATGAAAGATAAACTCCGATAGGAGTGATATATGTATAGAAAACAAATAAAAATGAATTCCTAGCTCCGTCAGGAGCGACATATTTTTCAGCAATTCAAAAAGTGTTACCCAAATTCATAAGGAAAATGAACTATGCCAAAAAAGGAGATAAAGTAATGTCAAAAAAAGTGCGTGCTTGCGTTGTTGGAATGGGTATAGGCAGACCGAATGGTCAGGCAATTGCCCGTAATCCGAGAGGGGAAGTCGCTGCGCTCTGCGACCTTGAAGAATCTCGCATGAAGGATTTTGCAAATTCCCTTCCCAACAAGGACGGCATTAAATTTTACACCGATTATAAGAAGATGTGCAAAGACCCCGAAATTGACGCTGTTTTTGTCGGAACACCTAACCAGTGGCACGTACCCATCGCTCTGGAAGCTGTCAAAAACGGCAAGCACGTTATGGTGACAAAACCGCTTGCAGACTCCGAACAGGCGGCGAAAAAGCTGGTCGAAGCGGCGGAAGCGGCAGGCGTTGTGAATATGATGTCCCTGTCTACCCGCTTTGATAAGAATTGCACGTATCTTGGCAATATAGCGAGACAGGGGTATTTCGGCGAAATATACTATGCCCGTGCCAGAAGTATCAGGAGAAGCGGTATCCCCGCATGGAATCTTGGATTCATACAGAAAGGCGGAGGGGCGTTCCGTGACATGGGCGTTCACGTTCTGGATGCTGTGTGGTGGGTCATGGGTCTCCCAAAGCTTGTCAGCGTTATGGGCGTCGCTGGCGCAAAGTTCGGTCCAAGAGGTCTTGGCTACTGGGATTTTTCCACTCCATCAAAGGAAGTCTACGAGCAGTACGCCGCCGATGACTACGCCGGTGGGCTAATTAGATTTGAGAATGGTGTCGGGTTACAGGTCGAAAGCTTCTGGGCGTCACATCAGCCGGAGGAATTCCAGATTGAGTTGTTCGGCACTGAAGCCGGTGGAAAATTAAGTCCGGTAACGCTTTATACTACAAAATATGGTAATCCACAGGATATAAGAGTGAACGTTCCGAGAGGTCCAGAGTCGTGGGATAATATTGCTGGCCACTTCATTGAGTGCATACTCGATGGAAAGGAATGTCAGGCTCCGTTGAGGCACGGTCTCATAGTCCAGCAGATGATGGAAGCTGTCCTTAAGAGTGCTGAGACTGGTAAAGAAGTACGGCTTGATAAAAAAGGCAAATAAATTCGTGTAATTTACCACAACATAACCCCTCTCAAAAGGGGAGCTAGAGCCAATTCCCCGCTTGAGAGGGGAAACACGTCTGCGTCAGCAGACGTGAGGGGTGTGAAAAAGGAAAATTTATGGCAAATTCTCAATGGAAAATTATACCTTCTGACCTTAATATCTTGCGTGACCTTGCAAAGCGTGTGCTTGAGATCGCTAATGACCCTGTCAATATGGAACGAAAGGAACTCTGGTACAGGCACAACTCCCTTCAAAAAACTCGCCCATTGGTACTGATTGAATCAGGGCTTGCTTTGAATGATCTGGTTCCGGGTTCTGTTATCCAGTGCCAGGAAGGATGGGCAAAAGGCATTGAAGGCGGGTTCCGAAGGACAATTTATCATTATGAAAACATTGACGATGATAACGTAATCGAGCCATACATCACCTGCAACTGGCACGTTGGTACCAGCAATTACGGTGTTGAGGCAAAGATGGAATGGGGCGACAGCGGAACTGAGCTTTCGAGCTATCGCTGGGATGCGCCGATCAAGGATATAAATAGGGATTTTGATAAATTACATCCACGTACGTATTCCGTCAATCGTGAAGCTACACTTGAATGGAAATCTCACATTGAGGAAGTCTTTGATGGGATTTTACCGATTCGTATACGTGGCGGGTTCTGGTGGACTGTCGGCATGACGTGGCCTGCTATAAACCTTATCGGGTTGCAGAACCTGATGATGTATATGTACGATGATCCCGATGGGCTTCACAGGCTAATGGCTTTTCTTCGTGACGATCACATCGCTTATGCAGAATGGCTGGAAAAAGAGGGTCTGCTCACGCTGAATAATGAGAGTGACTACATCGGTTCGGGTAGTCGTGGGCATTGCAGTGAATTACCTCAGCCTGATTGGAAGGGAGGCGATCCTGTAAGATTAAAAGACTTATGGGTGCTGTCTGAATCGCAGGAAACTGTGGGTGTAGGTCCTGATTTGTTCGAGGAGTTCATCTTTCCCTATCAGCTTGCGGTTGTTGAAAAATTCGGATTGTGCTATTACGGATGCTGTGAGCCAGTTCACAGCCGCTGGAACGTGCTTAAAAAGTTTCCGAATCTCCGCAGTGTATCAATATCGCCGTGGTGTGATGAAAAATACATGGCAGAACAGTTTGGGCGCAGCTATGTCTATTCACGCAAGCCGAACCCATCATACATAAGCACAAAGCTGTTTGATGATGAGGTTATAAAGGATGACATTCGCAAGACTCTCACGACTGCAAAGGATTGCAATGTAGAGATCGTCATGAAGGACGTTCATACTCTATCAAGCGAACCACTGCGCATGGCAAGATGGGTTAAACTTACCCGTGAGGTTATAAACGAATTCAACTGGTGATTTTTTAGAGTGCCGAAGCAAGTTTCAGCACTTCAAAAGAAGAATACTATAAAAAACTACTATGTCTAAGTATTAGTGGTTTTCTCGCTAAATACCTTATGGTTCAAATGGCACGCATCAGCGTGTCGCTACGCTATTTTTGATGTAGGGACACGCTGATGCGTGTCCTAAAATAAACATAACAGACTTAGCGAGAAAACCACTTAGAAAGACCCTTCACTCCGTTCAGGATGACAATCCTTCCGTTGCTCTTTTCTTCCGTAACTCGGCGGAACGAGATCGGCGGAACGTGTCTTCCGTTGCACGGCGGAACGTGAATGTCATTCTGACCCCATACTTGATTTGGGGGAAGAATCTTAATTTCATGTAAAACGTAAATAACTGAAAAACTCGAATAAGCAAAACGATCACGAGTTAAATACCAGACTTAATCACTCCCCAGGAAGTTGCGAGTCCGTTACGGGGATCAACAACAGACATAGCAGTCACCGCAACCGTCAGCTTGGGATGAATATCTTGGTTGGTATTCTCCTTTGAAGCAAACACCTTTGTGCCGGTAGTTTTAGCGTGAGGCCTGGGTTCTAATATTATTGCACCGAAGTTTTTGCCGGAATTGTTGATCCAATACTGGCACATCTTTGTCACGTTCCAGGCATACCATTTACTGATTCCGGCGGCAATGTCAATGGAGTCGTCGGCAGTTGCAACGAAATCCACATCGGGTTCATCGGCACCGAATTTCGCCCAATCTTCCCCTTTACCGGTCCATTTACCGCATACTTCCTCAGGTTTAGCGGCTACACCGTCAATTCCTGTGCCAGCACCTTCTGCCCAGTCTTTCAGAAGGCGATGAGCGGCAACCGTTTTCTCATTTCCGCCGTTGCGATTTTGGGTCATATAAAGTTCCAGAGTTGCCTTGCCAATTACGGCATTCTTCGGAATAGAAGAAACGTCAAACCATACCAGAACTGACTTTCCATCCGTGTTAGCTGGATCGTATTCACAGCATTCGTTTTCAATGTGACCACCCATATTATTACCGTTATTGCCTGAATACTCAGTAATATGAGTGTCCATTGTGCTTTCATAACCTTTTAGCCCGAATTGGAAGACGAACGTGTCTGCCGCCATAGCAACCGTAGCAATAAACATTGCCATGAAAGTTAGAGTTAGAATACAAGATAATCTCCTCATAATTGTTTCCTCCTTTTTCTTTCTACGCTACCAATTCCAGAAACCTTGCACAGATCCACCTAAGTATATTTTAACACCAAATATTATTTTTTTCAATAAAATAATGTAATCATGGTCAAGATAACTCAAAACATGCTGTCTGCCCATTAGCGCAGGCTTTTGATTTGTCCCCATGATACGGGTATTTTGTTTGTTGGATTTACCGGTGTTTCACCTGCCTTTATCTCATCGGTGGGTTCACTTTCAAAAAATCTGAAGTCGTCAATCCAGAAATCTACGTTTGACAGACCAACCAACAAACTGATCATTACGTTCCCTTCTATGTCCTTTGGCACAGTAAATACGTTGACGTATTCTTTCCAATCAACACTATCAAGGGTAATAGTCCTAAGAAAAACCACTTTGGGAGTATCATCTAATGTCTGTACGTATACATCCAGTTCTCTTTGTTTTCCTTCCAAAACGTCAACTTTTGCCCAGAAAGCTAAGGTATAGATTGTATCCTTCTCAATAGGCACGTTATTATAGTAAACTTTTATATTGGAGGCATTGGCTGAAACTACGCTCTGAGTAATCTTTGCGCTTTTATTGCTATTGTGAGCAGTAGAATCATCGGTTATCAGGCGATACACGCCTGCTGGGTCGCATCCTCAGCCTCCGCTCTCTATACCCCATTTTAAGGGTAAATCTCCAACAAAATCACCCTCAAAAGTGCTATTGCCAATGCGGTTTTCGCCTCTAAAAAACGCTCCCGCACCAAGCATAAACATACTACTTATAATAATAATATTCATCAAGATTAATACTGGCCTTTTCATTATTAAACCTCTTTTAATTAAGGATTTATAATTAAATTACCTAATAGGAAACACACCCCCTAACCCCTCTCAAGTTCAGGGGCGGACAGGTGAAAAAAGTATTGAAAACAAAGTAATAATATTACATGATCTCTCTAGTAACATTAACAATAAATAAAGGAGA
>Ga0315274_10014841_pt1 | contig 11045 bp, 7 predicted proteins | sample YL17G02_20_MG_FD_203700 | JGI IMG/M metagenome (GOLD analysis project Ga0315274, IMG submission 203700) | Sediment microbial communities from Yellowstone Lake, YNP, Wyoming, USA - YL17G02_20 | ecosystem: Environmental > Aquatic > Freshwater > Lake > Sediment | place: USA: Wyoming | collected...
TGCGGTCGTAGGCTTCCGCGTCGGCTGGTGCGCTCTCTAGAACCTGGGCAATGTCACCGAGTTCGCTCTCAAGCGCAGGGAAGTCTGTCTGAATGACGCGAAGGTCCCCGTACTCGCCTGTCTTCTCCTCAACAGCCCCGGCGGCATTCTTCCTGAGACCCGCCTTGCGCGCATAGGAGATACGTCTGCCGTCCAGGAAAAAGAGCCCGCCCTGCTGACCCGCCTTGCGCGCATAGGAGATGCCCTGCTGCCGGAGCATGGCACGGGCTGTTACGGGCTCTCCGGCGGCGGGCGCCGGCCTCAACGCCGCGGCTGCGGGGGAAGAGCTGCGCGGAACCCTGCCCCTCTCCGGCCCGTTCTGCAGCGAATAGACCTGAAGCGCAACCGGTGCGCCTCCCGTTCCCTCCTGGGCGGAGAGCGCAACTTCCCTGCGCTCTTGGGCCTCCTGGTACTTCGGCAACGCGACCGTCAAAGCCGTGGCCACGGCCGCCGCGCTGATGATGCCCACCGAAGCCCAGGACAACCCGAGCACCCGTCCCCTCTTCCGAGCGCCGAGGGATATCTGTGAAGGACGCCCCGGCGTCTGGGGTCCCGCCGCTCCAGCCTTTGCGCCGAGATCCAGGGGCTCCCTCACGCGAAACCGTTTGCCGTTCCCCCATTCGATGACGGCTGACGCGTCGTCGATCAACTGCAAACGATCCCCCTCGCGCACGACGCATCCGGGAAAAGCCTCGACGGCGGATCCGCTGCCGGCGGCGCCTTCCTCGCCGCGGCGGATGAGGACAATCCCCCTCACCGACCGGATTTCGCCAAGAACGGGGGCGCCGGCGTCCCACGCGCGCTCGCCGACGCGGTCCATCACGTTTCGCGAGACGGCGTCGAGGCGTTCTCGCGGGGGACGAGCCGCCCTTGCAGCCGTGCTCAGGACCTCGACCTTTCGCCGACAGGCCTTGCAGTCGGCGATATGCCTTTCGAAGCCCTTCGCTTTCTGGCCGGGAAGCGCGCCGTCGAGATAACGCGAGATCATTGTGTATGTTGGATGAAACAGCATGATCGGTTCTCCTCCCAAACCGGAGTTTTTAGCTCAACGCAGAGGCGCAGCGGACGCTGAGAAACGCAGAGACTTCATCTCGCCAGGTGTCCGGGCGAGAGTGTGTCGCCGGACGCCGTGACGCGACCGCAGACTTCTCCTGTCGCCCTTCTTGCGGGCAGCGTCGGGGTCGGACTCCGGGGCGACGGATTCGTCCACACTTCCCTCTGCGTTCCTCCGCGCTCTCTGCGCCTCTGCGTTTCCCATTCGGGCCGGCCTTCCGGGCGGGGTCCCCAAAGGGCGTCGGAAGCGATCCGCACGCTCACAGCAACCCGCATCCCTTCGCCTTCTTCACGAGCAACTTGCGCGCCGCGTTCAGGCGCGTCGTCACCGTCGTGACGGGCAGCCCAAGGAACTCGGCGATCTCCTTGTAGGAAAGGTCCTCGACGTAGCGCAGGATCAGCGTCTCGCGATACTTCCCCGGAAGCGATTCGACGCATTCCATCACCTGCCGCAGGTCCTCCTCGCTCGCCGCCGGCGCGGAATCGGCGGCGGGGGGATCGAATCCCGCCTCCATCAGTTGGTCGAGAGAGAGCGTCGGGGCGCAGTTCCGGCGTCGGAGGTTGCGGAACTTGTTCCTCAGGATTCCGCAGATCCAGCGCGGAAACGCGGAGAGATCCCGAATGCGGTCCAGGGCGTTGTAGGCGGCGATGAGCGTCTCCTGCGTCAGATCCGCGGCCGCGTCGTAGTCGCCCGACAGATGGAATGCGAGGCCGAAAAGGCGCGCCCGGTAGCGTTCGACGAGCTGCCCGTAGGCTTGGACGTCGCCGCTCAAGACCGCTCGGATGATCTCGGGATCCGCCAACCCGCCGCCGCTTTCTTCCATCCGCCTCCGCCCTTCCTCGCTATCCAGTAACGAAACGGAGCGATTCCATTCATTCTTCTCGAAAAAAACAGACACCAAACTCCGGGTTGGGTTCCCACGAAGGGCCGCAACCCGGCCAATGATGGGGCGCGGCCGACGGAATGAACGCGAGAATGCCGCGCCCGGTCTTCTCCCGTGTGAGGGGGGAACCTGACGATCCCACCGCAAGGCGAGGCGCTGCCTCACGCCTGACATCGAGCCAGGCGTTGTCTTCCCAATCCCCCTCACGCTGCTCGGTCGCCAGGACCTCACTAGTGAGATGTCACACTAGAAACGTCGGATTTCTTGTTCAGCCTTTGGGCCTTACCGGCGGGATTGCCTATGGAATCAACACAATACCGGTCGCTGCAAGGGAGCGCGGGCATCCTGCCCGCGGTTGGCGGGCGGGACGCCCGCCCTCCCCTCTTTGTCCGTCATTTCAGGCGTGACATAGCACTGGTCGCCCTCGCCCCGGGAAGATCCTCGAGGGGAAGGGGTGTCGAGACCGGCAGTTCTCACGAAAACTACTTGCCTTCGGAGACGCGTCGGGCAATGATCTCTATGTCGCCCGTCTCGCCGTGTCCCGGCCCCACCGTTTATGGGCAAGAGACGGCGTTGAAACGAGGCGCCGGTGAGATTCCCGTCCTCGCTCCAGGAGGAGGGCGAGGGAATGTCTTGCCGATTGCATAACGGATAGGCTCCCCCCGTCCTTGCGCGGGGAGGACACCAGAGCGCGAATCTCGGCCGGCAAGTCAGTGGACACGGGGCGATGCCCTCTCCAGAAAGGATTCCGAAAATGCGTTCCCGAGCATTCACTCTCATCGAACTCCTTATCGTAGTGGCCATCATTGCCATCCTTGCGGCCATTGCCGTCCCCAACTTCCTCGAGGCGCAGACGCGCGCCAAGGTCTCGCGCGTGAAGGCCGACTTTCGGAGTCTCGCCACGGCCATCGAGGCCTACACGGCCGACTACAACATGGCGCCCCTGGATCGGGACAAATACCCGAACGAGGCCCCGTTCTCCGAATGGAGGCATGACGATCGGGTTCTCTTCGCCCTGACCACGCCCGTGTCCTACATCACCAGCATCCCCGCGAGCCCGTTCATCTGGAACGCCACCGAGTCCGCCAACGCCACCTACTGGGACCCCCTCGTGGGCACGTACCACAACCTCTACACCTCGACGATCCCGGGCGAGACCGAGGTGAACCCCAACCCCGCTTTCCCCGGCGCGCGGTGGCTGCTGATCAACGTCGGCCCCGACCGCACGTATAACGAGTCGGCCTTCTCCGGGTACGGCTCTCTGGCCGATTCGCCCGTCCAAGGCCTCTACGATCCGAGCAACGGCACCGTCAGCCGGGGCGACATCGTCCGCGCCTCGACGGAAGGGCAGAAGTGAAAGCGCTCCGCAGAACGAACGCGAAGAACAATCGCTCACCGCGCGATCTGAAGCCGCAATGCCCAGACCTCACGCGCGAGTAATGACTGCAGGCTGTCTCAGAACCTTGAAGAGCGCTCAGAACGCCTGCAAGCGAAGCCGCCATACCCCATAGCCCAGCGTGCAGGGAAGGAGCAAGACTCGGAGCGTCGCGAGTATCGGGGCGCCGCGACCGGCGTCTGGAAGAAAGCGCAGTCGCGCCCTTGGCGCTGGTCGGTTTCGGCGAAGACGCCGGACTTCCGCTCTTGAAAGGAGACCACCTCGCGGGTGATCGAGGCTTCGATGGTGAGTGGCGCCGCGGCAGTGTACCGGGGGTCTCGCAGGCGATCGATCGATGCCTCTCGCTTCATGATCTTCGCGCCTTGCGTTCTTCGCCTTCGCTCGCGCTTCGGCGCACGAGCGGCGCCTTGCGCTCTGGGCTATGATCCGCCGCGCTTTCAGCGCCTCGAGAGATCCCGAGATAGCCGATGGTCATACCTCTCGCAATGTGTGCAAGACGTGGGGAACGGCCGCCCTCGGCTGCTATGTGCGTAGGACCCCTCAATCGCCGTCGGCGCCCACCGGGTGGCCGTCCCTCTCGATGAGTTTGCGGCTCTCTCTGTCCCAGCGCCTCTGACGGGTCGCGAGCCGGTGCGCGCCGTGGCAGTCCGTGCAGTATTGTCTCTCGAGTTCGACGCCGGCGAAAAACGGCCTGTGACCGATCTCTTCTTCCATCCGTTCTCTGGGATGACACTCGGCCGTCATGCAAGAGGCATCCACCTGAGCCTTCCGATACATGACATCCGGGGGCGTGACATGGTCCTCGTCGTCAGCGTGCTGGGCGCATTTGCCGTGACACGTTTTGCAGCCGACGCCCGCCGCCATGTGGACGTCCGTGAACTCCTCCGTCTTGAAGTTGACGTGGCACACGTAGCAGAACGAATTGTCGGCCCTTTCGCACTCTTTCTCCGCCGCCGGCGCCGCTCTCGGGCCGTGGAGAGCGTCGTGGCACGCAACGCACGCGTATTGGCGACTGCAGGGCTGTTCGAGGGAAGCGGCGTGAACGATCTCAACCGCGGAAGAGCTGGGGCGCCCGGTCAGGTTGTTGTGGCACCGCACGCACCATTCGCTCGGCAGCGTTCGCAGCGCCCTTCGACGAGCGGCTTCCCCGTCGTACTCGCGAAACACCCGCACGGAAACGTTCCTGGCGCCGGCCCATGCTTTTGCCGTCAGGTGAGAGACGCAGTCCTCTCTCGGCGGGAGGTGGCAGGAAACGCAAGCGACTCTTACCCCGCTTGGGTTGGTGTGGTGGGGCGACTGTTTCCAGCTCTCGTGGACTTCCTTCATCTCGTGGCATCGGGCGCAAAACTGCGGTTCCGACAGCGGCCCCATGGCCTTGTCGACCAGGAAGAAGCCGGTTGCTGCCACCGCAACGGCGGAGAGAAATCCCGCAAAAAACGCGCGCCCACGCCGCTTCTCGGGTTCCTTGCCTTTGCCCGACCGCGACCGGCGAAGAATTCCTCCGAGCATACGCCCATTCGTCCAATCATCGATCCCAACCGACCGGCTCGCAGCAAAGGTCCCTCCCGACGGTCAAGACCGGCGGGAGGGACGCGACTTGCGGATCCGCCAACGCGGCCCGTCAATCAGACGTACTCCCAGTCCCGGAGCCACTCGTACTCGGAGGGCAGATTGGCCCACATCTTCTCGTTGACGCGGTGCAGCTCGGTCGCCTCCGCCAACTCCAGCGTGCGGCGTTCCTTGACGGCCTTCGCCATATTGTCCACCTCTTCGACGCACGCCAGCCCGGGGATCGGGGCGGTAATGGCGGGATTCCCCAGGATATGACGGATGGTCATGCGCGCCCGTTCATTCTTCTCCTCGTCGTCCTTGGCGCCTTCGAAGAGCGAGTTGCCGGCAAACGGCTTGATGCCGAAGGTCCCGATATCGTGTTTCCGCACCGCGTCGAACAGACTGTCCTTCGGCAATTCCTTCGTATTGGACGTGTACGGAAAGAGAAGCACCTGGAAGTGCTCCGGGTAAGTCTCCGCCAGCCTCTGGAGCCATTTTGGCCCGTGCGAGGAGACGCCCGTGAAGCGAACTTTTCCCTGCTCCTTGGCTTTGACAAAAGCCTTGATGAACTCCTCCTCATCGGCCGGCGAGTGCTCGCCGGAAGTGCTGGCAACGAGGCGCCACACGTCCACGTAATCCACCTGGGCCAGCTTCATGCCCTCCTCCAGCGTCTTCAGGAGTATCTCGGCATTGCAGTATTTCGCGTCGCGGGGGCACTCAGGCCACATGGCGAAGCCCATGTACATCTCCTCGCGCCGGCCCTTGAGCGCCGGGCCGTACACGCCAATCTCACCCGTGGTGCAGGCGTCCACGTAGTTGATGCCTAACTCCATGCACCGGGCGAGAACGTCGCGCCGATTCTTCCAGAAGGCCTCTGCCGCGGCCTTGTCAGCCGGTGCGTCAGTCGCGCTAACCTCGTAGCCTATCTTCTCGCCAACCCGCTTGAAGTGGCCTCCCAGGCATACGGCCGACACCCAGAGGCCCGTCCTGCCCAGCCGCCGGTACTCCATGTCCGGGTTGTAGCTGCGCGTTTTCTCGACGGCCTTCTCATCCGCCGCCGTGGCCAGAAAGTTGCCGCCCAGCCCGGCGGCCACACATCCCACGGCCGCCGCGTTGTTGCGAATGAACTCCCGGCGGCTGAGTTGCTTTCTCCTCATCTCTTCGCTCCTCTCGTTTGGTCATGGTCCGTCCCACACGGCCGGTCGAACACACCTGCGCCCTCGCATCGCTCGGCCGCGCATGCCCGCCTCCCGGCGCGCAATGGGCCGATCTTCCGTTCCTTCTACTTCCCCACCGCCTTCTCATAGCAGTTCATCAGGTACTCGCGCGACTTCTTCAGGGCCGCGGACATGGCGTCCGGCTCCGGCTCCTGGTGCATGAAAGGGTTGACGTACCGGCGGTAGCCAATCTCCGCCAGGGCCTGGATGGACGGCGTGAAGTCGGTCGGCCCATGTCCGGGCAACTGCGCGATCCCCGGCTGGTTCTGCCAGGCGTAGAAGAACAGGAGCTGCTTGCCGACGGTCCGGATTGCTTCGGGAATCGGCGCGTTAATGCTCTGCAGATGAAAGGGCGCCAGGGCGACGCCCAGCCGCTTGCTCGTGTTGATGTCCACAAACGCCTTGAGCGAGTCATGCGTGTGAAGCAGCGCGCCGCCGTGGTTCTCGATCGCGAGGTAGGAATCATGTTCCTCCGCCAGCTCGATCGACGGCTTCAGGCCCTCGACGAAGGCCTTCATCCGTTTCGTGAGGTCCTCCGGCGCCGGCTCGCCTCCCTGGCTGCCCCGCACCGCCACGCCGCCGCCGACCTTGCCCAGGAGCTCCGCGTAGGGCTCATAGCCGGTCGTGTAGATGGAGAAGGCGTTCACCTTGAGATTGTGCTTCGAGAGCAGCTGCTTCAACCCCTCCGCCCCGAGGCGCTCGGCCGCGTCATCGAGGTGCTTGCATTTCCCGAAGTTGGCCCAAATATCGATCGCCTCGAAGCCGAGATTCGCAATGCGCTCGCACGCTTGCTCGATCGGGAGGCTGCCGTAGTGCACGCTCGACGTGGACATCCGCATGGCCCATCGCTTCTTCTCCGCGCCGAAGGCCGGCCCCGCCGCCGCGCCCAAAGCGGCTCCAGAGGCCAAGCCGCCCAGGAATCGCCTTCGGCTCACCAAACTCCCAGCATGCATCTTGTCCACTCCCTCCATTGCCCGCTCGCGCCTCACCGGCCCCGAACACATCCCCTTTTTGCCCAGGGGAAGTCAAGGGCAATCGGGAGAGGAATCGCGGCTACGCGCACGACATGACTCGGGGTTTGCGCGTTTTTGCATGTGTTTGCGCCCCGGTGTGTGTAGTACCTAATCTCGCTGTTCCTCGACAAGCGTCCATCCCTCAACGCCGGATTCTCCTCGGCGCCGGGGCGATCCCGCCACGAGACGCTCCCGCCAAGGGGCAATCTCGCTAAGGGGCGATCCCATCCCCGACTCACGTGCAAAACCGCTGATGATGTCGTGCGTCCATCACAGCCGGGGGCGGCTGTGCCACAAGGATTGGCGATGAGGAATCACAGCCGGAGGCGGCTGTGCCACAAGGATTGGTGATGAGGAGTCACAGCCGGGGGCGGCTGTGCCACAAGGATTGGCGATGAGGAATCACAGCCGGGGGCGGCTGTGCCACAAGAGTCGATGGAAGAGCGGCCCCCGACCCCAGCCTTCGACAAGCCCTCGGTCCGAGCGCTCGCCTCTTGGGGATCCTTCGCCGGCCGGAGACCGCCTCCCGCACTGAGGTGAAACATGCGAGGCCGTCTCCGACGGGCGCCCGGGGGATGAGAAAAGACAGGCGCCGCCCCCCGTGCCTTCGGCAGAGCGGCGGCGCCCTCAAATCGCGATAGCCGACACGCATGATTGCCAAGACCCGCGCGCTCATTCACCGGGGCGCCGGACCTTGCACAGCACGCCGGGTTCCTCAATGACGGGCCGGCGTCCCCGCAAGCAACTCACCTCTTCTCCTCAGCCGGCTTGTTCACGGCCGCCGGCTTATTCACCTCGGCCGGTCCACTCGGGGCCGCCGGTTCGTTGTCCACCGCCGGTTTGCTTTCGGCCACCGGCTTGTTCTCGGCCGCCGGTTTGCTTTCGGCCGCCGGTTTGCCCCCGGCGGCGTCCGGCTTGGTCTCGACATCCGGTTTCTTCTCCTCGACCGAGAAGACTTGGTCGAGCGTCGTCTGGATGAACTTGGCCCTTTCGCCGTTCGGGGCCGCCTTCAGGGCTTCCCTGAGGTGTTTCTCCGCGGATGCCTTGTCGCCCTGGAAGAAAAGGGCCGCGCTCTTCGCGTACAAGATGTTCTGCAGGGATCCGCTCGTGGGTTTCAGATCGTCGATGATCCCCTGGTACACTTTGGCCGCCGTCGCGAAGTCCTTCGCCTCCATGGCGCGTTCCGCTTCGGCGGTGCGCAGTTTCAACTCGTACTTCCCCCGGAGCCCGCCCTTGCCGTCCTTGTCCAGTTCGACGATCTCCTCCATTTCCTTCTTGTGGCACTTGACGGCGATCTCCTCCTGCGTCGTCTGGATGATTTCGTCCAGAAGTTTGGCGCGGTCCATTCCCGTGATCTGAGCGTCCTTTGCCCGGGCCAGGAGTTGATCCTTGCGAACCTTCTTCGTCCGGAAGTCGGCGAGGTCCTTCAGGTAGCTTTCCACTCCTCCCCGCCGGTAGCCCGTCATGGCATAGGGCGCGCCTTGGGAGTCCGTCAAGTAAACCGTCGGGAATCCCGGGATCCCAAACTCGGCAGCCAACTCATCGTTGCGCTTGCGTTGCGTTTCCGGGATCTTCGCTATGTTCCCCTCTTCTTTCGGGAAATCGAGAAGAACCAGCACGAAGTCCTTGGACGTCTTCTCTCGAAATCCCTCTTGGCCGAAGACTTCCTTGTCCAATCGCTGGCACCACTCGCACCAGTCCGAGCCGCTGAAATCGACGAGCATGTCCTTGCCCTCTTCAGCGGCTTTCTTTTTCGCCGCGTCGTAATCCGTCATCCACCCTTCGCGTTCCGCTCCTGCAACGGGCGTGAAAAGCATTGCGGCCAAAGCCGCGGCGCAGACGACGGTTCGACGGAGGAGCTTCCTCATGATCGCTCTCTCCCCTCTGTTTGAATTGCGCTACGTACTAACCCCGAAAGGCCAGTATTATACCTCATACACTATGTTCCGGGGACTTGTCCAACACAAAAACGCGCTTCGAGTTCTCGCGCGGTTGGCGAAACGCCACTCCCCAGGCAGAACTCGGGCGTTGAGGTCCGAGCGCCCGGCTTCGGGCCGACTGCGCCCCTACTCCCCCACGACCCCTTTTCCGCGTCCGCCGACACTCACTTCCCAGGGCTAAGTCACGTCAAAGCAACAACCCGAGCCGCGTGATCCCTCTCCCCGCGCGGCGAGTCGCCGCCGGCGGGCGCGACGCGGGCTCTCCGGGGCTGCGTGTCACATCACGTCTCGTGGGTCGGTCAGGACCCCTTTGACTGCCGACGCGGCGGCGGTGAGGGGGGAGGCGAGGTAGACGGATGAGTCCTTGCTGCCCATGCGCGCGGGGAAATTGCGGTTGGTCGTCGAGACGACGACCTCACCGGCGTGGGTGCGGCCGAACGTATCAAGAGGCCCGCCCAGGCAGGCGGCGCACGAAGGGGGGCCGATCCGGCAACCGGCGTCGGTGAAAATGTCGCGCAACGAACGGCCGTTGACCTTTTCGCGGTCGAGGGCGGCGTCGACGAAGGTGGTGGCGGGGACGATGAAGGTCTCGACCGCGACCTGGTTCGAGTCGATGATGTGGGCCGCGGCGACGTAGTCGGCGACCTTGCCGCCCGTGCACGAGCCGATGTAGACGCGCGTGATGGGCGTTCCGGCGACTTCGCGCACGAGCGCCTTGTTACCGGGCGAGTGAGGCTTGGCGACGACGGGCTCCAGATCGTCAACCTTGTAGACGGTTTCGCTATAGAGCCGCGCATCGGGATCGTTGAATGCCTCTTCCCAGTCGGAGGGGGCGCCGGCGACGGTTGTTCGCTGCCGCACGTAGCTGCGGGTCGTGTCATCCGGCGCAATGATGCCGTTCTTTGCGCCCGCCTCGATGGCCATGTTGCACAGGGTCATCCGCTCCTCGACGTTGAGCCCCTCGACCGCCTCGCCGGCGAACTCCATGGCGCGGTAGGTGGCGCCGTCCACACCGATATCGCCGATCACGTGCAGAATCAGGTCTTTGGCCATGAGATAGGGGGGCATGCATCCCTCGAAGACGAACCGCATCGTCGCGGGGACTTTCACCCAGAGCGTGCCCGTGCCAAGGATGAAGCCGGCGTCGGTGTTGCCGATGCCGGTCGCGAACTCGCCGAAGGCGCCGTGGGTGCAAGTGTGCGAGTCGGTGCCGAAGAGCGCCTCCCCCGGGCGCGCGTGGCCTTCGGCGGGAAGGGCCACGTGGCAGACGCCGCGGTAGCGATCCGTGCCCACGTCGTAGAAATGCGGCAATCTCTGTTCCTGGGCGAACTCCCGGAGGATATCGACATTCCGGCGCGCCTTCTCATCTTGGGTGAAGATGTAGTGATCGGGGATTACAACGACCTTGTTCGGGTCCCAAACCTTGGCGTCCCTGCCGAAGCGCTCCTTGAAAATGTCGATCGTGGCGGGTCCGCAGACGTCATGGGTCATCAGCACGTCCACGGTCACCCAGATATTCTCGCCCGGCTCGACCGTCGCGCGCCCGGCGTGGCGCGCGAGGATCTTCTCGGTCATCGTCATCCCCATGGGATGATCTCTCTTCCTAACCTGCGGTCCCGCTCGGAGAGTATGGCGGTTATCTCTGGGTGGGGAGCGGCGGCGGCTCGTGCTTCGAGCAGTAAAGCCGGCGATCCGGGCCGATCGAGAGCACGCCCCCTTCGGGACAGGCGGGGATGCTCGTGCCGCTTTGGCGGAGTTTCTCGACCGTTGGCTCCTCGCCCGGATGCGAGGCGACCCACATGGCGATCATGGCCGCCGCCGAGTCTCGGTTCACCGAACAGGCGGCGCTCTTGGATCTGTCAACCTGGTACTGGTACTGGGAAACCCCCGTATTGCGGTCGGGGAAGAGTCGGTCGCCATACACAATGAAGATAATGGCCAGGACAAGGAGA
>Ga0315274_10014842_pt1 | contig 11044 bp, 8 predicted proteins | sample YL17G02_20_MG_FD_203700 | JGI IMG/M metagenome (GOLD analysis project Ga0315274, IMG submission 203700) | Sediment microbial communities from Yellowstone Lake, YNP, Wyoming, USA - YL17G02_20 | ecosystem: Environmental > Aquatic > Freshwater > Lake > Sediment | place: USA: Wyoming | collected...
AGAATGCTCGGGCTGGACCCATCCGCTGACGTGCGCGGCGCAGATGTCTCTTCAGAGTCGCAACCATGCGGGAGCGGGCTGACATGAGGGGATGGTGCATGAACGCTCTTCAGGCGCTCGTCGTGGTGGTGATCCTCGCCGCGTTGGCCTTCGTCGGAGGGCAGGTCGTGGGGTTGCGCCCGCTGTTCGGGGTGATCCTCCCGTGGGCGGCAATCGTGACCTTCCTCCTCGGGCTGGCCTACCGGGTCATCCTGTGGGCGCGCTCGCCCGTTCCTTTCCGCATTCCCACCACCTGCGGGCAGCAGAAATCCCTGCCCTGGATCAAAGCGGGCTGGCTGGAGAGCCCCTCCTCCACGCCGAGCGTGATCGCGAGAATGGCATTGGAAGTTGGCCTGTTCCGCTCGCTCTTCCGCAACACCAAGGCAGAACTCCGGGAAGGGCCCAGACTGGTTTTCGGTGAAGACAAGTTCCTGTGGCTCGGGGCCCTGGCCTTTCACTGGTCGTTTTTGTTCATTTTCCTCCGGCACCTGCGGTTCTTCATGGAGCCCGTTCCTACCTTCGTCAACGTGCTGGCGGCCATAGACGGCTTCTTCCAGATCGGGGCGCCGGTCCTGTACGTGACCGACCTCGTCATTGTCGTGGCGTTGGGCTATCTGCTGCTGAGGCGGCTCAGGAACCCGCAGGTGCGCTATGTCTCGCTGTTCGCCGACTACTTCGTTCTCTTCTTGCTGCTGGGGCTCGTCCTGTCCGGCATCCTCATGCGGTACTTCGTCCGGATTGACACCGTGGCTGTGAAGCAGCTCGCCCTGGGCCTCGTGACCTTCTCTCCCGTCATCCCCAAAGAGGTGGGGTCGCTCCTGTTCGTTCACCTGTTCCTCCTGAGCGCGCTGGCGGCTTGGTTTCCCTTCAGCAAGCTGATGCACATGGGAGGCATCTTCCTGAGCCCCACGCGGAATCTGGCCAACACCAACCGGATGAAGCGACACGTCAATCCCTGGAACTACCCGGTCAAGGTCCACACCTACGAGGAGTGGGAAGAGGAGTTCAGGGACAAGATCAAGGCGGCCGGATTACCGCTGGACAAGGCATAACGCCAAGCCGAAGGAAAGCATGAACCGCCGAGACGCCAAGGTCGCCAGGGATAGAACGTTCCTCCCTCTCGAGAGGAGGTTTTCTTAGCGATCTTGGCGAGAGACCCGGAGTTGTCCTCACGCAAAGACGCAAAGGGCGCATAGGAATTTCGGATCAGGGATAACCCATGGCCGAGCAGACCCCGAAGCCCGAAGTACTCGCGCAGATTGATTACCGACCCCCCAGGAAGGACTGGCGGGATCCGAGCGTCGAATTCCGCAAAGGGGTCTTCTGTTACAGCGCTGCGCCCAAGAACCTGGAATATCTCGGCCTGCCCAACCCACGGAAGTGGCAGCCCTACGACGAGGACTGGAAGTTGCCGCCGAACTGGCAGCAGATCATCCTGGAGGGGATGAGAGAACGCCTGGAGAAGTACCGCTCCTTCCGCCTCTTCATGGACATCTGCGTGCGCTGCGGGGCTTGCGCCGACAAGTGCCATTTCTACATCGGTTCCGGCGATCCCAAGAACATGCCGGTCCTGCGGGCCGAACTCATTCGTTCCATCTACCGGAGATACTTCACAACGGCCGGCCGGCTCTTTCCCAACCTGGCGGGAGCGAGAGACCTCACCGAAGATGTGCTCAAGGAGTGGTTCTACTACTTCTACCAGTGCACGGAATGCCGCCGGTGCTCGGTCTTCTGCCCGTATGGCATCGACACGGCGGAAGTGACCATGATCGGCCGCGAGCTGCTTACCCTCGTGGGCTGCAACATCAACTGGGTCCTGGAGCCGGTGGCAAACTGCTACCGCACGGGCAACCACCTAGGCGTCCAGCCCCATGGGTTCAAGGACAGCATCGAATTCGCCGTGGACGAGCTGGCGGAGATCACGGGGATCCGTGTGGAGGCGCCTATCAACAGGAAGGGCGCCGAGGTCCTGCTCATCGTGCCGTCCGCCGACTACTTCGGAACGCCCCACTACTACACCCTCCTGGGCACGCTCATGGTCCTCCACGAGATCGGGCTGGACTACACCTTCAGCGCCTTCGCCTCCGAGGGGGGCAACTTTGGCCTCTTCACCTCCCACGAGATGATCAAGCGGCTGAACGCCAAGATCTACTCAGAGGCCAAGAGACTCAAGGTGAAGTGGATTCTCGGCGCCGAGTGTGGCCACATGTGGCGGGTCCTGCACCAGTACATGGACACCATGAACGGCCCCGCCGACTTCCTCGAAGAGCCGGTCTCCCCAATCACGGGCACCCGATTCGAGAACGCGAAATCCACCAGGACGGTCCACATCTGCGAATTTACCGCCGACCTGATTCATCATGGGAAGCTCTCGCTGGACGCCAGCCGGAACGACCACTGGACCGTGACCTTCCACGACTCCTGCAACCCATCCCGGGCCATGGGCCTCATCGAGGAACCTCGCTGTATCCTCAAGAATGTGTGCAACCATTTTCACGAGATGCCCGAGAACACCATCCGGGAGCAAACCTTCTGCTGTGGCAGCGGGTCCGGTCTCGGCACCGACGAAAACTTCGAGATGCGCATGCGGGGCGGGTTCCCCCGCGCCAACGCCGTAAAGTATGTCCGTGACAGGTTCGGGGTGAACCTGCTGGCCTGCATCTGCGCCATTGACAAGGCCACGCTGCCGACCCTCCTGGAATACTGGGTGCCGGGTGTGGAGGTGGCCGGCGTGCACGAGCTGGTCGGAAACGCGCTCATGATGAAAGGGGAGAAGGAACGGACCACCGACCTGCGCGGCCAAGCCCTCGAGCCGAAGGAGGCTCTCGCCCATGCGTGACAGAGAGATAATCATCGGCGGTCTCATCCTCTTCCTGGGCTTGATCACCTTCCCCGTATGGTACAACGCCGCCGCCGGGACGACGTCCAAAGGCCCCGAGCCCAAGCTGCCCGCCGAAGAGAAGAACTGCGTGGCTCCGGTGGCGTACATGCGGATTTCCCACATGGAACTTTTGACGACCTGGCGGGACGAGGTGGTCCGGCAACACAACCGGAAATTCGTGGCCTTCGACGGCAAGACCCACACCATGAGCCTCACCCAGACCTGCATGAAATGCCACACAAGCAAAGCCGATTTCTGCGACCGCTGCCACGACTACGCGGGCGTCAAGCCTTACTGCTGGGATTGCCACATTGATCCCAAGCTGGTCCCCCTCACCTCCACCTCTCCACACCCAGAGGGTACCCGGGAGAGGGAAGGGTGAGGGGGTCCGCTGCAGTTCGCGTGTGGCGGGACAATTCTCATGATGTGCCTGCGGGTCGAGGATCCACCAGACCTGATTCGGGGGAGCGCGGGATGAGCATTGATAGGCGAACGTTCCTGGGCGTTGCGGGGCTCTCGGCGCTGGCGATCGCCGGAAAGGCTTCTCTGGCTGCGCTGGCGAAAAGCGGCCAAGGGGTGGTCACAGCCGAGTCTGCCCCGGCCACGCGCTGGGCCATGGTCGTTGATCCCCGGAAGTGCCTGAAGGACGAAGGCTGTACCGACTGCATCGCCGCCTGCGACAAGGCCCACAACGTACCCCACTTTCCCGAGCCCGCGCACGAGGTCAAATGGATCTGGAAGGAGCCCTTCGACAAGGCCTTCCCCGAGCAAGGGAGCTTGTACACGGCCGAGGCCTTCAGGGACAGACCCATCCTGGTGTTGTGCAACCACTGCGACAACCCGCCCTGCGTGCGGGTCTGCCCGACCAAGGCCACGTGGAAACGGGACGACGGCATCGTCATGATGGACTGGCATCGGTGTATCGGCTGCAAGTACTGCATCGTCGCCTGCCCGTACGGCTCACGGAGCTTCAACTTTTTCGACCCTCGGCCTCGCATCAAAGAGCTGAACCCGGACTTCCCGACGCGGACCATCGGGGTTGTGGAGAAGTGCAACTTCTGCGAAGAACGCCTGGCAAAGGGACAGCGGCCGGCGTGCGTGGAGGCGTGCCGGGAGAAGGCCCTGGTGTTCGGGAACCTCAACGACCCCGCGTCGGAGGTTCGAGAGCTGCTCCGGACTCGCTACACCATCCGGCGGAAACCCGAACTCGGGACAAATCCAGAAATCTACTATCTCGTGTGAGGTGCCCCAGATGTTCATGTTTGAGAAGGCGGTCGTCGGCAGTCGGAGGTACTGGACTTGGATCGGCGCCCTCTTTGCCATCATCTTCGTGGGCTTTCTGTGTTACGTCTGGGAACATGAGGTGGGGTTGGGGATCACGGGACTGAGCCGGGACCTGGTGTGGGGCCTATACATCGCTCAGTTCGTCTTTTTCGTTGGGGTGGCGGCCTCGGCAGTCGTGGTCGTTCTGCCCTACTACCTGCACGACTGGAAGGCGTTCGGAAAGATCGTGATCCTGGGCGAATTCCTCGCCGTTTCGGCCGTGACCATGGCCGGGCTCTTCATCCTGGCCAATTTGGGCCAGCCCATGCGGGTGTTCAATGTCATCCTGTACCCGTCACCCAGCTCCCTCATCTTCTGGGACCTCGTGGTTCTGGTCGGCTACCTGCTGCTCAACGCCCTCATCACCCTGGTCGCGCTCAGCGCCGAGCGCAAGGGCGTGGCACCGCCTACATGGATCAGGCCCATCATCCTCCTGTCCATCCCGTGGGCGGTCAGCATCCACACCGTCACGGCGTTTCTGTTCAGCGGCCTTCCGGGTCGGTCCTTCTGGCTGACCGGCCTCCTGGCCCCCCGGTTCCTGGCTTCCGCGTTCGCGTCGGGTCCTGCGTTCCTGATCCTGCTGACCATGGCCATCCGCAGGCTGGCAGGGTTCGACCCTGGCCGGGAAGCCATCCGGCAGCTCTCGCTGATCGTCACCTACACCATGGTCATCAACGTGTTCTTCGCGATGGTGGAGGCCTTCACCGTCTTCTACAGCCAGATCCCCGAGCACATGGCCCACTACGAGTTCCTGTTCTTGGGGTTGGAAGGGCATGCGCCGCTCGCCGGCTGGATGTGGACCTCCATGATCCTGGCAGTGATTTCGCTGGTGCTGCTGATCACGCCCCGCTACCGGAACAACGAGAAGATCCTGGCGGTGACCTGCGGGATGGTCTTCCTGTCGCTCTGGATCGACAAGGGCCTCGGCGTGATCGTGGGCGGGTTCGTGCCCTCACCGCTGGGCCACGTCACGAGTTACGTCCCGACCCTGCCGGAGATAGCCATCACGCTCGCTATCTGGGCCGTCGGCTTCCTGATGATCACCGTCTTTTACAAGATCGCCCTTTCCGTGCGGGAGGGCTTGGCCGGCTGAAAGAAGCAAAAACACAATGACCAATGACCGAATCCCCCTCTCGTTCCCCTCTCCCCGGGTACCCTTTGGGTGCGGGGAGAGGGCTTCGTCGTGAGCTCAGCCGAACGGACGGGGTGAGGGGAGAACGCATTGGTCATTGGTTCATTGGACATTGGTCATTATCGAGGTAGGCATGACCGCCATTGTGTACGTCGTGATCCTGGGTGCCGCGCTGGTATTCGTCATCGGCAGCATTGCCCGCGCCATCCGGTACGCGAGACATCCCATTCACCTGCGGTGGGAGCTGTACCCCGTCCCCCACGAAGAGCCCCACCGGGTGCAGCATGGTGGATCCTACTTTGAGCAGGTGAACTGGTGGACGAAGCCGACGAGATTCAACCTCTTCGGTGAAGTACGGTTCATGGTCCCGGAGATGCTTCTCATGAAAGGGCTCTGGGAGTTCAACCGTGCCATGTGGGTGAGGTCCTTCCCCTTCCACTTCGGCCTGTATCTGGTCATCGGGACCATCGGGCTCCTGCTGGTGACTGCCCTTCTCGATCGTGTCGTTCCCGAGATGATGGTGGGCACCCTGGGGATCGGCCTCCACTGGCTATACACCGTCACGGGATTTTCCGGCGTGATCCTCGCCATCTGTGGGGCCGCCGCGTTGCTCCACCGGCGGCTGACGGCCGAGGACTTGAAAACCTACACGGTCCCCGGGGACCTCTTCAACCTGGGCTGGTTCATCCTTGCCTTCGGGTGTCTCCTGGCGGGCTTCATCCTGAAGGGGCCGGATTCTCCCGGCACCGTGACCGTCGTTCAGGCGATCCTCACCTTCGACACCGGCGTCAGGATCCCCGGCCTCCTGGCCTTGGGCCTGGCCCTCGCCGCCCTCCTTCTTGCGTACATCCCCTTCACCCACATGTCCCATTTCATCGGCAAGTTCTTCACCTATCACTCGGTCCGCTGGAATGACCAGCCCCTCCGGCCGGGCGACCGGATCGAGAAGAGGCTGGCCGAATACCTGACGTACAAGCCCACGTGGGCGGCCAGGCACGTTGGTGCCGACGGCACGAAGACGTGGGCAGAGGTGGTCACCACCAATCCGGCGGACCGGGGGAAGAAATGAACGAGAAGCTCAGGCCGGAGGACATGTCCCGGGAGGAGAAGAAGCCTCTCGTTCACCTGGACAACGAAGACCTCATGCCCCTGCCGCCCCCCCTGGACGATCCTGCCAAGGATCACAAGTGGGCACCGCTTTCGGCGCAGGCCAGGGAAAAGTTCGAGTGCTTGCTGGACGACACCTGTGCCGTCAACGTCCCCCACCCGAAGACCCCGGAGGAGGAGAAAGAACTCCTGCGCAAATTCCTCTCCGGCCTCGACAAACTCTTCACCAGGGAGAATAACTGGACCTTCCTCCAACCCCTGGTGCTCACCATGGAGCACTGCGCCAAATGCCAGACCTGTTCAACAGCGTGTCACATCTACGAGGCGAGCGGCGGTAACGAGCTGTACCGCCCCACCTACCGCTCGGAGGTCATGCGACGCCTCTATTTCAAGTACGTCAAGCACGGCGGCCTCCTCTCGGCATGGCAGCACGGTGACATCCAGCTCAGATGGCCCCTCGTTGCCCGGCTGATCGAGCTGTCCTACCGGTGTAACCTGTGCCGCCGGTGTGCCCAGACGTGTCCCATCGGCGCGGACAACGGCCTCGTGGCCCACGAGCTCCGGAAACTGTTCAGCCAGGAGATGGGCATCGCACCCAAAGAACTCCACGACAGGGGGTCCATGCTCCAGCTCGAGGTGGGATCTTCCACGGGGATGAACCCGATGGTGGTCAAGGACAACGTCGCGTTCATCGACGAGGACACGACCGAACGGACCGGCATAAAGGTGGAGACGCCATGGGACGTGGAGGGCGCCGACGTCCTCCTGATCCACAATGCCGGCGAGATCATGGCCTGGCCGGAGAACCCCGGCGCCTTTGCTCTCGTCCTGAACGCCGCCGGCATCACGTGGACCCTGTCCTCCGACCTGGCCGCGTACGACGCCATCAACTACGGGCTCTGGTACGACGACGCCCAGTTCGCGCGCGTGGCCATCAAGCACGCCGAGGCCGCCAGGAAGCTGAAGGTGAAGAAGATCGTCGTCGGCGAGTGCGGCCACGCCCACAAGGCCCTGGCCGTCATCGCGGATCGGATCCTGACCGGCGACCTGAACATTCCCCGCGAAAGCTCAATGACGCTGCTGCGCGACATCGTTATGAGCGGCCGCCTCAAGCTCGACCCCAGCCGCAACGACTTTCCCGTCACGCTGCACGACCCGTGCAACCTGGTCCGGCTCATGGGGGTCGTGGAGCCCCAGCGCGAGATCGTTCGAAAGATCTGCCCGCGGTTCAGGGAAATGTGGCCGCACGGGGTGGACAACTACTGCTGCGGTGGCGGCAGCGGCTTTGCCATCATGAGCGGCAACAACTTCCCCGACTGGCGCTTCCACGTATCCGGTCGCAAGAAGCTCCAGCAGATCCTCAATGCCTTTTCCGACTGCCTGGGGCCGGAGACGCCCAAGCACGTCTGCGCGCCCTGCAGCAACTGTAAGGGTCAGATCCGTGACATGCTGGCCTACTACGGCATGTGGGAGAAACACCGGATCCTCTACGGCGGCCTCGTGGAACTCATCGTCAACGCCATGGAGGATGTGAAGCCCGGCTACATCCAGTGGGAATGGCACTAGACAATGCCCAATTCTCAATGACCAGATCTCAATGGGTTCTCGGTACCCATTGAGATCTGTTCGGAGTAGTTGATTATTGCAGGAGAGGGCTGGATGCGTTTCGAGGGGTTCCAACATCGAAGGAAGCTGGAACACCAAAGGGATTCCAGTCAAGGCTACCGCCCTGATAAGCCATGACCTCTTGACTCAACCCGACAAGTTGAGGGAGATTTAGGGGGGATTCAAAGGACTCAAGGCCAGGGAAGGTCGGTAGTCTCGCTGCGCCCACGCGGCCATTGGTCGTTCGAAAAAATCGCTTGGAAGGAGGATCGCGCCGATGGGAAAGGCTTTTGGTCTTGAACCGAAGGAGGTCAGACCGGTCGACACGAAGTTCCGGAAGATCACCACGAAGATCCCGGCCCCGGAATCGCTTGGGGTCCTACAGACCCTCCAGCGGTTCGAGCCGGTCTCCATGACAGGTCAGCCACCGATCGTATGGGACCGAGCTGAAGGGGTGCAGGTGTATGATCGCTATGGCAACAAGTGGCTCGACTGGAGTTCGGGAGTCGTGGTGGCCAATGCCGGCCACGGCGCCGCCGAGATCAAGGAGGCCATCCGCCACCAGGTGGATAAGGGCCTCCTGCACAACTACTGCTTCCCCAGTGCGGAGAGAGCGGAACTGGTAAAGTATCTGGCGGACATCACTCCTGCAAAGCTCAAGAAGGTTTTCCTACTCACTACAGGCTCCGAGGCTACTGAATGCGCGGTGAAGCTCGCGAGGACGTACGGCCAGAAGGTTGGAGGAAAAAAGAAGATTGCCATCATTAGCTTCGAGGCAGCCTTCCATGGCCGAACCCTCGGCGCGCAGATGATCGGGGGGATTCCCGCCCTGAAAGAGTGGATCGTGAACCTCGATCCGGATATGCATCAAGTGCCGTTTCCGGACGGTTTCCGAACCGAGGACACCCGCTTCGATCTGTTCGTGAGGATCCTGGAGGACAAGGGGGTCCGCCCGAGCCAGGTGGCGGGGGTAATTTTGGAGACGTATCAAGGAGGTGGCGCCACCTTCGCACCCAAAGATTACATCCAGGCATTGGCCCGCTGGTGCAGGGAACACGACATCCTGCTGATCTTTGACGAGATCCAGGCCGGCTTCGGCCGGACGGGGACGTTGTTCGGATTCGAGCACTATGGGGTCGTCCCCGATCTGATCTGCTGTGGTAAGGGCATCTCCAGTTCCCTTCCCCTCTCCGCGGTGATCGGGAGACCCGACGTGATGGACCTCTATGGCCCGGCCGAGATGACAAGCACCCACACAGGGAATCCCGTCTGCGCGGTTGCCGCGCTGGCTAGCCTCAGGAAGATCGTGGAGGGTGGGCTGGTCGAAAACGCCAGAACCATGGGCGAAGTCCTCCTGGATGGCTTAGAAAGAATCCGAAAGCGACATTCCCAGATCATTGGCGCCGTCCATGGTCGGGGTTTGGTGGCCGGGCTGCACATGGTGAAGCGGGGCAGCAAGGACCCCGATGGGGACCTCGCCTTCTCGATCGTGGAAAAGGCATTCCAGAAGGGGCTGCTCATGTTTGCCCCCGTGGGGTTTGGCGGCGCGACGGTCAAGATCTCTCCTCCCCTGACGATCACCAAGGAAGCCGTCCTGGACGGCCTCTCCGCCCTCGGGGAGGCCATCGACGAGTCATCGCGCGAGCTGGGCCGCGAATGACGGTGCAAAGCCCGCTTACCTGAGTGAGGATGCGCATGAATGAGGTAGAACGATCGGTCCTTCAATGGATCGAGCAGCACAAGGACAAGCTGCTGGCGCAACTGCAGCGCCTGGTCTCCGTGCCCAGCGTTGTCGGGTCAGAGGGTGCCTGCCAGCAGGTGGTAGCGGAGTGGATGAAGGGATGCTGCGACTCCGTCGATGTCTGGGAGCCGGATGCCGTGTGGCTGGAACAGCACCCGGCCTATTTCCTGCGGGGGACCGATTTCAGAGGACGTCCCAACGTGGTTGGGGTCGTAAAGGGGCGGGGCGGAGGGCGGTCCATCATCCTGAACGCACACGTGGACGTGGTGGATCCGGGCCCTGCGGAGGCCTGGAAATACGACCGCTGGTCCGGCGCCATTGCCGATGGACGACTGTACGGGCGGGGCTCGGCCGATGACAAGGCCAGCCTGGCAACCATTCTCTTCGTCGCTCATTGCCTCCGCAGCCTGAGGATCTCCCTGGCAGGGGACGTGATTCTCGAGAGTGTCGTGGACGAGGAGTGGGGTGGGGGCGGAACGCTCGCCACGATCCAGCGGGGCTATCGGGCCGACGCCGCCATTGTCTTCGAGCCCTCTGACCTGGACATCTGTCCCGCGTCCAGGGGGGGCCAGGCGTTCCGAGTGACTGTGCCCGGCAAAGGCGCGCATCCCATCCGGTCTTACGAGGGAGTTAGCGCCCTCGAGAAAGCGCTTCCCATCCTCATGGCATTGAAAGATCTGGAACGGGTCCGCCAGCAACGTCTCCAGACCAGGCTGTTCGAGCGGTATCCCGTCTTTGCGCCCATCGTCATCGGGAAGATTTCGGCCGACAGAATTCCCTCGAAGGTCCCGGAGACGTGCGTCTTCGAGGGTCTGATGGGCTATGGTCCCGAGGAGCCGTATGGTGAGGCCAGGCGGGAGCTGGAAGGATGCGTGGCACGGGTGGCGTCAGGAGACCCGTGGCTCCAGGAGCACCCCCCGAGGGTCGAGTGGCTCGCCCTCAACAAGGAAGGGGCACAGATTCCCACTGAGCATCCGCTCGTCAGGCTGATTAGTGGATCCTTCACCGATGTGATGGAGAGGCCGCCCACCATCGCGGGATTCCCGGCGGGGTGTGATCTTCCGTATTTCAATAGGCATGCAGGCATTCCCAGCTTGGTTTTCGGGCCGGGTAACTGTACCATTGCCCATAGCTCGAATGAGCACGTGGCCATTGATGAGGTGGTCAGCGCGGCCAAGATCCTGGCTGTCACCATTCTGCGATGGTGCGGCACCTC
>Ga0315274_10014845_pt1 | contig 11043 bp, 11 predicted proteins | sample YL17G02_20_MG_FD_203700 | JGI IMG/M metagenome (GOLD analysis project Ga0315274, IMG submission 203700) | Sediment microbial communities from Yellowstone Lake, YNP, Wyoming, USA - YL17G02_20 | ecosystem: Environmental > Aquatic > Freshwater > Lake > Sediment | place: USA: Wyoming | collected...
AGGTTAACCCCGCCCGGGGGGAATTTGTGACAATTTTTCGGGGTTTTATTCTACATACACACGCGGCACGCGGGTGTTGATGTTGGTCAGGATCTCGTAGGGAATTGTGCCGGCCCATTCCGCCAGGTCATCCACGGTGATGACGGCACCGCCCGCTTCGCCGATCAGCAGGACTTCATCACCGTTGTAGGCCGAGTCCCACTCAATGTTGACGGTGATCTGATCCATGGCGATGCGGCCCACTACCGGGTAGCGTTTGCCGCGCACGATCACTTCGGCCTTGTTCGACATGCTGCGGAAATAGCCATCGCCATAACCGACCGGCACGGTGATCATCCGCACGAGATGGTCGCTCTGCCAGGTGGAGCCGTACCCCACCGGGTGGCCCGGCTTGACCACTTTAAAGTACACCACGTTCGATTTCCAGGTCAGTGCGGGGCGGACCGGGATGGTGCGCGCCACCTCACGCGAAGGGTACACGCCGTACAGCACAATACCGGGGCGTACCAGGTCGAAGTAGCTTTCGGGCAGCTGCAGGATGGCGGCGGAGTTGGCCATGTGGCGCAGAGGCGGCGGGGGCAGGCTGTGCCGCTCGTAAAAGCGCAGCACTTCCTGGAAGCGCTCGAGCTGCAGCCGGGCGTACGACAGGTCAGCCGCATCGGCGGAGGCAAAATGGGAGTAGATGCCCTCGATCGTCACGTTCCGGCAGCGCAAGGAGGCTTCGAGCAGGACTTCAGCGGAGTAGTAATGCACGCCAATGCGCTCCATGCCGGTGTCGATTTTGAGGTGCACGCGGGCGGGCATGCCCAGCTGGGCCGCAGCAACCTCGACCTGTTCCAGCTTTTCGACCGAGGAGGCCGTCAGGGTGAGGTTGTGCTTCAGGAACAGCGGCACCTGGTTGCCCATGATCCCCCCCAGGACCAGGATCGGGGCGGGGATGCCTTGCTCGCGCAGCAGGATGCCCTCCTCGAGCACAGCCACACCCAAATAGTCGGCCCCGTTGGCTACCACATGCCGGGCGACCTTAACCATGCCGTGCCCGTAGGCGTTGGCCTTGAGGATGGTCATGATTTTGGCGGGGGCCACCTGCTGCCGGATTAGATGAAAGTTTTCGGTCAGGCGGGTGAGGTTGACTTCGACCAGCGTGGGCCGCACCACGCCGTTGGAGGTTATGGTGGGTTGGTTAATCATCTATTCATGGTTATTCAATTTCATTCCCCTCGACGGGCGCGCAAGCGCCGTGCAGCCGTATAATATAATATTTCTTTTGGAACTACGGTAGTATCTGCGCCCGTATCAATGATGGCGTCGAAAGGCCCAGTATCTAGATTCTCTTCGGGTAATCCAAAGTAAACTTTGATAATCGGAATCGGCGGATGGAAATTCGAATCGTAAGGTTGGCCCATAACTATCGAACAAGATGGGGACTGCACATGTTATATACTGGCTTTGGATTTTCTGTAACCTGTGTAATCAAGACTGGCGCGTTTTTATAATGTTTCTTAATGCGCATGTAGAGTTGGCGGAGGTTGGTACCGTGATCTAACACATCACCATTTTGCATTGCTATATATTCACCAGCAAAATGGGTGAGTAATTCGGGATGTTTTTCCTGAAAACGGACAGCTTCTTCTTTGATTTTTTGTTCTCGAGCCAATGCGAGCTGGCGGGTCAACCATTCATCAACCAGTACCTCGATGGTAACACGCTCTTGGCGGGCTATTTGTTGGATCGGCTCGAATAAATCTTCCCGTATAGGTACTGTGATCATGTTCCTGCTCCTCACGCTCAATCACGAATGATGAGTATGGCTACAAAGATTCTAACACCCTTTACACTTGTTTAGCGCTTCTATAAATACAGTAACCATTAATTCCAGATTCACCTCCTCGGCCACGATCCGGTAAGATTCTGCCCCCATACGGCGCAGGCGGGCGATATCGGTCAGGGCGGCGTGCAGCGTCTGGGTCAGTGCGGGCAGGTCGGAGGGCGGAACGCGCCAACCGTTGGCGGGACGGATCAGGGCGTCGAGGGTGCCATCCCCCTGGCCAGCGATCACCGGCAGCCCATGCGCCATGGCCTGCTGCACCGCCAGCCCGCCGGTGCCGGGCAGCACGAACAGGTCGGCGGTCGCGAAATACGATTCCAGATCGGGGCCGGTGCGCTCACCGGGGAATTCGGCGGATGGGTAGATCGCCTGTGCCAGGGCTTGCAGCTCGGAGCGTGCTGGGCCGTCGCCTACTACCTGCAGGCGGGGCTGGACTGCGATAGGGAGAGCCGCGGCGGCGCGCAGCAAATGATCGATGCGTTTACGGGCCTGCAAGCGGCCGACGAACAGGACGGTGGGGGGGCGATCCAGTGCTGCGGGCCGGTTTGGCTGCGGCGCACTCGGGCGGGGTGTAACGGCATTGGGAGCCACGAAGACACGTTCTGCGGGGAAGCCGTGAAGGCGGTACTGTTCCGCACCCAGCGGGCTGTAGGCAATCAGGGCGTCGAACTGCCTCAGGAAGCGCGGCCACCCGCCTTTCCGCCAGGCAGCGTCGGTACAGGCGGTCAAAGATCGACCGATCCGGTAAGCCCGTCGGAGACGGGCGTCCGCCACCGCTTGGCCGCGGCCGGGGGCGGGAGCGCCCAATCCCCAACCAAGCACTGCGCGGCCGCGGGCCTGCATCCAACGGATGGCTGCCGGGGTGCTGCGCAGGCGCGGGTTGGCCTCAACGATCAGAGCTCCGGGTTGTTCCTGCGCGAGCCACTTCAGCAGGTGGGACTGCCAGCACAGGTAGAAGGGCGAGCTGGGGGTGCGCCAGTGCCGGTTGGTGGAAAAGCAAATGGAGAGGTTGCGGACGCCCGTCTCCGAGCGGTGTTCTGTACCGCCGCTTACCGTGCGGACGCCCGTCTCCGACGGGCTTACCGGGGTGATCGATTCCCCCGCACTGGGCTGCCCGGCGAAGACGGTTAATCCCCCCTGGCAGGCGGACGCCAGCGCCTCAAAAAAAGGGAGGCGGTACGTGGGAAGCACGCGCTGCTGGAGGGCCAGGCGGCCTGGAAATTGACCGCGAGCCGCGGACCGCTCAGACATCGAACACGATCCGCACTTCCAGGCCGCGCGGGCCGGGCTGGATGGCCAAATTGTGGTACGTGACGGCTTTGATCTCTTTGCCTTGCTCGGTCATTGGTGCGCCGTGGAGCTTGGCCCGCAGATGGCTGGGGACGCCCGTCTCCGACGGGCTTACCGTGCGGACGCCCGTCTCCGACGGGCTTACCGGGTCGTGGATATTCAGCTCGAACATATCGAACGCCAGGCCGTACTGCTCGCCCATGAACAGCAGCTCGGCCAAGAATTTCACCAGCAGGCTTTCGGCGTCCTGTGCGGTGATCTCGATGGTGCGTGTGATGCGCGGCTCGGGATACAGGTACGTGCCAGACAGGGCGTACATGCCGACCGCGGCCTGTTCGAACAGACGCGGCAGGTCGGGCGCCCAGGCCTCGATCTCCCAATCGGCGGTGTGATGCAGTTCTTGGAAACCGGAAGATTGTTCCATCTCCTTTAGTATACCGGATTTTTGGCTGGTAGGGGCGAAGCATTTGCCGGATTTCCAAACTGTTTTCTTTCATAATACCTTCCCGGAAGCGGCGGTATAGATCACGGAACCAACCTTCCCGGAAGCTGAAGACGATGCTTTTACTTACCCACCGATAAGTCCGTCGGAGACGGGCGTCCGCACGGTAAGTCCGTCGGAGACGGGCGTCCGCAAGTAGGGCTTTCTTAAAGTCAAAATTGTACAGCAACGTTGGTCGAGTAGACAGCCGCTGGTTTCGATACGAACGCAAAGAACGGCGTTCTACGGGTGGTCTATACCCGCCTCGACCAGCGGCTGTCGTATCGAGACCAATTGCAGACTTTAAGAAAGTCCTGCGTCCGCAAGCACCATGAAGCTTCCGGGAAGGTTATAGGGGTATAATGACCCGGCATGGGAGCCGTGAACCGTTTGCAAAATGTTATGGCGCAGCTCGAATCCCGCCTGCAGGCTTTTTTCGAGGGCGGAGCGGCGCGCCTGGTGCCTGGCGGGGAATGCACTGGATTGGCGCAGCGCCTGGCAGCCGCCATGCAGGCTGGAATCCAGCCCCAGCCTGACGGCAGCTTGTTAGCGCCCAACGTCTATACCCTCATTGTCCATCCAGCACTGGAATGTGCGCTGCCCGAAAAAGCCGGCCTGATCAACGGGCTGGCAGCCATTTTACAACGCATCGGTGAAGAGGCCAGTTTGCGCTTTCTTACCCCGCCGGTCGTCCGTATGATAACGGATGCCAGGCTGTCTCCGCAGGAGATCCAGGTGTTGACGACTTTCAGCCAGGCCGATGCAGGCGATACTTCGGCGCTTTCGCTGGTGTACAACCCCGCGGCAGACTCCGCTGGGCGGGTGGATCCAGCCTCCAGGGGGTTAAAACCTAGCGGGGCATTCCTGATCGTGGACGGCATCCGGACGGTGTCCCTGACGCGGCAGGGACTGACGATTGGCAGGCGGTCGGATATGTCGCTGGTGTTGGAGGATGTGCACATTTCGCGGGTGCATGCACAAATCCGCCTGGTGCAGGGCCGGTATGTGATCTTTGACCTGGATTCGAACGCCGGTACGTACGTGAATGGGAAGAGGGTAACCCAGTGTATCCTGCACGCGGGCGATGTGATCTCGCTGGCAGAGGTGCAGCTCGTATTTGGGCAGGAGGCAAGCCGTCTGCTGGATGATACGCAGGAGTTAATCCTGGAAACGTAACAAACATCCTTTACCGATGAGTGGTATCTTGTTCTTGATTCTACGTTTTCTACTTGCCCTGGCGCTGTTTGCCTTCCTCGGCTACGTGCTGTGGACGCTGTGGAGGGATTTGAAACGACAGGACGAGGTGCTTGCCTCCCGGCGGCTGCCGCCCATTCATTTGTCGCTTGCCAACGGCAGCCAGCACCGTTTTTCCATGCCGGAGGTGATGATCGGGCGGGACCCGACCTGCGAGATGGCCCTCGACGACCCCACGGTATCCTTATACCATGCGCGCCTGTCGTACCATCACGGGCAGTGGTGGCTGGAGGATTTACGTTCAACCAACGGAACCTTCCTCAACGGCGAGGTGGTGGCATCCCCGCTGGTGGTCACCGGCGGGGATGTAGTGCGCTGTGGGCAGGTGGAGCTGTGGCTAGAACCGGGCGAAGAGGGTGCCCGGAGTACGGTAAGCCCGTCGGAGACGGGCGTCCGCATCGTTTCAGGAGGCGCTCATGCTTGAACTCACCACATACGAACGGCTGCAGCGCATGTACGCTCACCAGCCGGCCGACCGCATCCCGGTGACTGACAGCCCGTGGAACGCGACCATCGAGCGTTGGCAGCAGGAGGGGATGCCGGCTGGGGTCAGCTATGTTGACTTTTTCAACCTGGACCGGATCGAGTCGATAGGGGTGGACAACAGCCCGCGTTACCCGCGCCAGGTGATCGAGGAGACCGACGAGTATGTGATCACGACCACCGAATGGGGCGCCACGCTCAAGAACTGGAAGCACATTGCCTCCACGCCGGAATTTATGGATTTCGTCATCCGGGGTCCCGACGAATGGCGCAAGGCCAAAGAACGCATGACGCCCACGCCCGACCGCATTCCGTGGGATTATCTGAAGGCCAACTATAAAAAGTGGCGCCAGCAGGGCGCCTGGATCGAGGCGGGCCTGTGGTTCGGCTTCGATGTCACGCACTCGTGGACGGTGGGCACCGAGCGGCTGCTGATCGCACTGATCGAAGACCCGCAGTGGTGCGTGGACATGTTCAACCATTTCCTGGAGGTGAACACTGCCCTGCTCGATCAGGTGTGGGAAGCCGGGTACCGTTTCGATGCTGTCAGCTGGCCGGATGACATGGGTTACAAGCAAAACCAGTTCTTTTCGCGGCGCACGTACCGCCAGCTGCTCAAGCCGGTGCATAAACGCGCCGTTGACTGGGCGCATGCCAGGGGCATCAAGGTGCGCCTGCATTCCTGCGGCGACATCCGGCCTTTCATCCCCGACCTGGTTGAGATCGGCGTGGACGGGCTGAACCCGCTGGAGGTGAAGGCCGGCGTGGACCCGCTGCAGGTGAAAGCCGAATTTGGGGACCGGCTGCTGCTGCATGGCGGGGTGAATGCTGTCTTGTGGGACGATAAAGAAGCCATCGAGGCGGAAATGCGCCGCGTCATTCCGATATTGAAGGAGAACGGCGGGTATATATTCTCCTCGGACCATTCAGTGCCTTCCAGTGTCAGCCTGGAGAACTTTCGTTATATCGTCAACCTGGCGAAGGAATTGGGAGGGTATGGCTAAAGGAAAGGATATGCCCATGGACAATGTTTTATTCGGTATCATCGGGGGTTCGGGCTTGTACAGTATGCCCGGCCTGCAGGAGGTACAACAGCTCGACCTGACTACCCCCTTCGGGAAGCCCAGCGCGCCGATCGTGGTGGGGGTGCTGGAGGGGGTGAAGGCGGCATTCCTGGCGCGGCACGGCCTCGGGCATACCATCTCCCCGGGGGAGGTCAACTCGCGTGCCAATATCTACGCGTTGAAATCTCTCGGGGTGGAGCGCATCGTCAGCATCAGCGCGGTGGGCTCGCTGCGCGAAGATTATGTTCCGGGGGATATCGTTATCCCGGACCAGCTGTTCGATTTCACCCGCGATCGCAAAGCCACCTTCTTCGAGGGGGGTATTGTTGCGCATGTGGGCGTGGCGGACCCGTTCTGCCCGGACCTGTCGCAGCGCGTCTACCGCGCGGTGCGGGCCACCGGGGCAGCCACCCATCGCGGCGGTGCCATAATCACCATCCAGGGGCCGCGCTTCTCGACCAAGGCCGAGTCGAATGTGTATCGCTCGTGGGGCATGTCGTTGATCGGCATGACCACCGCGCCCGAGGCATTCCTGGCGCGTGAGGCCGAAATTTGCTACTCGGTGATGGCGCATGTCACCGATTACGATGTCTGGCATGTCAGCGAGCAGCCGGTCACGGTGGAAATGGTGATCGAGATCGTGGGGAAAAATACCTATATCGCCCAGGAGGCCCTGGTGAACCTGGCGCGCGACCTCAACCCAGAAACTTCGACCAGCATCAGCCTGGCACGCGCCTGTGAGTGCCCGCTTGCCCTGGCGAGCGCAATGATCACATCACGAATGATGATCCCTGCGGAAACACGCCAGCGGCTGGGACTGCTGATCGATAAATACCTAAAATCTTAAGATTTCACCACGAAGTACCCAAAGGCACACAAAGGAAAGAAAAAATCTATACTTTTTCCCATAGACAGACTCAGTCGCGGCTGCTCATCCTGGCAGCTGGATTTCTGGTCCTGGCTGCCCTCGAGCTGAGCTTATCCGCGGCGGTGCGTGCCCGCGGGTGGGATGTCGTTTACCGTTGGAGTCACTGGCTGGGATTGCTGGTGTGGGGGATCGGGTTCGCGGCGGCTGGACGTGCGACCAGGCGTTATTTACCCAGCCGGGACCCTTACCTGCTGCCCGCCGCGGCCCTGTTGAGCGGTTGGGGCGTGTTGACCATCTGGCGGTTGTCGCCCATTTACGGCCTGCGCCAGGCGGTGGGATTGGGCATTGTGCTGGCAATTTTCGTCCTGGGCTTACGCCTGCCCTCCGATCTGGGTTTCCTGCGGCGGTACAAATACATTTGGCTGACCAGCGGACTGCTCCTGGCAGCCCTGACCCTGTTCCTGGGCACCAACCCGCTGGGTTATGGCCCGCGCCTGTGGCTGGGATGCTGCGGGGTGTACTTCCAGCCCTCCGAGCTACTCAAGCTGCTGCTGGTTATTTACCTGTCGGCCTACCTGGCTGACCGGCTGCCGGCTGCTTCCCTGGAAAGCCCGGTAAGCGGCGGTACAGAACACCGCTCGGAGACGGGCGTCCGCATGCTCGGGCTACTCGTCCCCACCTTCATCATGACCGGGCTGGCGCTGCTGCTGCTACTGGTGCAGCGTGACCTGGGTACGGCGTCGATCTTCTTGTTCCTATATACGACCGTGGTTTGTGTGGCCACCGGGCGCAGGCGGTTCTTGCTGTTCATGGGGCTGGCGCTCGGACTGGCGGCCCTGGTCGGGTACGCCCTGTTCGATGTGGTGCGCCTGCGGCTGGATGCCTGGCTAAACCCGTGGATCGACCCCAGCGGGCGGTCGTACCAGATCGTCCAATCGTTGATTGCGATTGCGAACGGCGGGATTTCCGGGCGCGGCCTCGGGCTGGGATCGCCCTCGCTGGTGCCGATCGCCCATTCGGACTTCATATTCGCGGCCATTGCCGAGGAGGGCGGGCTGCCGCTGGTGATCGGCCTGTTGAGTCTGATCGCGCTGATGGCGACGCGCGGCCTGCGGGTGGCTCTGCACGCCCCGGATGCCTTCCAGCGCTACCTGGCGGCCGGGTTAACCGCTTACCTGGCGGGGCAGAGCATCCTCATCATCGGCGGGAATTTACGCTTGCTGCCACTCACCGGCGTCACCTTGCCGTTTGTGTCTGCGGGCGGGTCGTCGCTGCTGACCTCGTACCTCTCACTGCTGATCTTGCTGCACATCAGCCAACGCGGCCAGGAACAACCGGCGGTGGTGGACCCGCCCCAGACCCGCCTGTACCTGTACCTGGGTGGCTTGCTGCTGGCTGGCATTACGGGGACCGCCCTGCTGGCGGGCTGGTGGATGGTGTACCGCGGCCCGGCGTTGATCACCCGCACCGATAACCCACGCCGCGCCATCATCGAGCGCTCGGTGCGCCGCGGATCGCTCCTGGATCGCAGCGATGCGCCCATCAACGAAACCATCGGGCAGGCCGGGGAGTACATGCGCGTGTATAACTACCCCTTGCTCGGCCCGATCGCCGGTTACGACCACCCCATTTACGGCCAGTCAGGCCTGGAGGCCAGCCTGGACGAGTACCTGGCTGGATGGCGCGGTAATCCTGGCCTGAAGGTGTGGTGGGAGCACATCCTTTACGGCCAGCCTCCGCCCGGGCTGGATGTGCGCCTGAGCATCGATCTCGAATTGCAGCGCACTGCCGATGATCTGCTCGGGGAAATGAAAGGCGCGCTGGTTGTGATCAACGCCCAAAGCGGTGAAATCCTGGCGATCGCCTCCCATCCCGCGTTTGACCCCAACTCGTTGGAAGCTGACTGGCAGGCGTTGACCAATTCTGCGGATTGGGGTCAAACCATGCCCTTGCTGGATCGCGCCAGCCTGGGGCAGTACCCCACCGCGGGCTCCCTGGGAGTGGTCATGGTGGACGATTATGCCAGCCCGGTGGAGATGGCTGCCGCGGCGGCGGCCTTGAGCGCGGGCGGGATGCGTCCCGCGCCATGGCTATCGCTGGCGGTGCGCACGCCGCAAGCCGGCTGGGTGCTTCTGCCAGGAGCTTCGCCCTCCATTGCGCTGAGCGTCTGCAATGCGGCGGAGGCCACCACGTTTGCAGACGCTCACACGGTGGGAACGCTGCCATTCTGGCAGGAGACCACCTCTGCTACAGACTTTACAGGAAAAACCGTCACCTGGTTCATGGGCGGAACCCTGCCCGGCTGGCAGGCAGTACCGCTGGCCGCTGTAGTGCTGCTCGAAAACTACGATCCAATTTCGGCGCAGCAAATTGGCCAGGCTGTATTACAATCGGCGATGCGGATGCCCCAAGAGCGGGCTTTCCGTACAACCGTAAAATAAATCCTTAATTTGGGGTTCCTTACGGTAAGCCCGTCGGAGACGGGCGTCCGCAATTTCATCGGAGGCGTTATGCGTGTTTTAATCACGGGTTCGAGCGGGCAGATTGGCACCAACCTGGCTCTCTATCTGCAGCAGCAGGGGCATTATGTGTTTGGGATTGACAAGCGGCCCAACCCCTGGACGAATGAAATCCCCACGCTGCTGCAAGATTTGAGCAGCCCGCAGCATGATTTCAAGGGGGGGATCGGTCACGTGGAATATCCAACCGAGCTGGATGTGGTTGTCCACCTGGCGGCGCACGCCAAAGTCCACGAGCTGGTGGAACAGCCCGCCCGGGCCCTGGAAAACGTGACCATGACTTTTAACGTGCTGGAGTTCTGCCGCCATAATAACTTGCCGCTGGTCTTCAGCAGCTCGCGGGAGGTGTACGGCGACATCCACCGTTATATTACGGAAGAATCCTACGCGGACTTTGCCTTTACCGAGAGCCCGTATTCAGCCAGCAAGATTTCGGGGGAGGCGTTTATTTACTCGTATGCGGCGTGTTATGGGCTGCACTACCTGGTGTTTCGGTTCAGTAATGTGTATGGGCGGTACGATAACGACCTGGAGCGGATGGAGCGCGTGATCCCTTTATTCATCCGCAAGATCCACCACGGTGAGACGATCACGATCTACGGCAAGGAAAAGGTGCTCGATTTTACCTATGTGGACGACTGCGTGGATGGCATCTGCCGCGGGATCAACTTGCTCCTGGGCGGGGGCGAGGCCAACCAAACGATCAACCTGGCTTTCGGGCATGGGAACAGCCTGGCGGTGATGGCGCAGTACGTGGGCGAGGCCATGGGGATCACTCCCTCGATGAAGTTTGAGCCGGCGCGGGTGGGCGAGGTGACCCATTACGTGGCGAATATCGGCAAGGCGCGCGCCCTGCTCGGATACGCTCCCAAGACCGGGCTGCGCGAGGGTATTCACCAGGCAGTGGAATGGTCAATGAAATGGTGGGAGGACCATCCTCGGTAGGAGTTCGGCATATGCAACCTTTCAGACGGTAAGCCGTAGAATATAATACCTACAGAAGGAGGTGTATGTTGGCTCGAAAACCTTTATTGGCTGTCTTCATTGTGATGACATTGGTAACGCTGGCCTGCGGGGTCACGATCCCGGTACAGGTCAAGACCGGTCCCACCGTGACGGACACGATCAACGTGCCGCTTTTGCAGGGCAACACCCAGTCCTATGCGGTCACGCTCTCGTTCGGAGCCGGCAATTTCACGCTCAAGCCGGGCGCTGAAGGCGCGGTTGTATCTGGCACCGCCACCTATAATGTGGAA
>Ga0315274_10014846_pt1 | contig 11043 bp, 10 predicted proteins | sample YL17G02_20_MG_FD_203700 | JGI IMG/M metagenome (GOLD analysis project Ga0315274, IMG submission 203700) | Sediment microbial communities from Yellowstone Lake, YNP, Wyoming, USA - YL17G02_20 | ecosystem: Environmental > Aquatic > Freshwater > Lake > Sediment | place: USA: Wyoming | collected...
AAACAAAGATGATTGCTGAGATGCTACAGCTAGAAAATTAGTCGGTCGGCGATTAGGCACAAAGCCCCTGACCTCTACAGAAGGTGGCACAGCATAAGTTAGCTGTCACGAACTTATCACCGATTGCACCTTTTAGCGTATTGTTATCTCTTAGAACATAGCCTGACTATTACACTACTATAAAATACCAAGGTACACTGATTGCATTTCGTGAAATCTATCACAAACTTCACTGTCAATTGTGTACTTCTACAACATGACCAGGAGATTTACACCTCTGCTAACTAATTGTCGTTTGTCTCGTTGTATAGTTGTATAATATATGAAGAACTCCTGGAAAGAGGTTTATGATGGCGAAATCGAGGTTATCCATTGGGATCACACTTTTAGGCATAGTGACTATATTTGGCGGGGGCTGCGCACAACAACCCACGCCTACCACAACGCCCCCAGTCATCTACTCGATACCCGAGCTGAAATACCTTCTGATTTCCAATTTCGATCAAGTGTTTTACGTCGACCCCGATTTTTACCCTGTTGCACGAGAGGGACAAGAAGAAAAGAACGCTCTGGAACAATTCCCCACCATCAGTGCCAACGCCACAGAATTCTCGGCAATTCTAAAACATCTTGGTCTGCCGAATAAAGGCGAGTACACCAACGAGGAGAAATTGCGTATTTACCGGGAGCATAAGAAACTCACACTCGCAGTGGAGATGACTGTTTCAGGAGATACCTACCACTTCATTTTGCGAGTGGGAGAAGGCCAGGGGGAGCGTATCGAAGGAACAATCACAAGATCTGGGAAAATAAAGATATTGAAAAGAGAACCGAGCTTCAATACATATCCCATTTGCTTAGCGAAGGGCACCCTAATAGATACGCCCAGCGGATCGGTACCAGTAGAGCAGTTTAGCAAAGGGATGGCCGTCTGGACAGTCGACGGTTCGGGAAAGCGTGCCACGTCTGTAGTGGTCGAAACCACGATGACCCCGGTGCCGGCATCCTTTCAAGTAACAAGGGTGACACTGAGCGATGGCCGTACCGTTACCGCGTCACCAGGACACCCCACAGCAGAGGGACGTGCACTGGGTGACTATCAGGTGGGCGATACTTTGGATGTGGCGCTTGTTGTGGCAGTGGAGTATGTGAGCTACGACGGTAACACCTACGATCTTTTGCCTTCCGGTGCAACATGCCTCTATTGGGCTAACGGCGTCCTGTTGCAAAGCACGCTGGCCACAAATTGAGTAGGCTCTGACACTAATGTCCAGACTGTTGAATATAGTAATAATCTACCCTTACCTTTTAGCTTCAAGTTGGTAGCTTAAACCCCCACGTAGTCATCGAGAGGGGATACAGGGGGTGAGGTTCAAAACAATTAAGATTAGGCTTTTGCCACTTACGCAGGCTATGCTACAATAAATTGCGGAGCGACTAAATAGAAAACTAAAAATGGTAACAACAGAGAGCCTCGTAACTGAACAATTAAAGCAATTGCCTGCCAGCCCCGGCGTCTACCTGATGAGAGACGCCGAAAACACCATTCTTTATGTCGGTAAGGCAGCTAACCTGCGCCACCGCGTAAACTCATATTTCACCGCCCAGTATAAGCTATCGCCAAAACTGCAGCAGATGGTAGCCCAGGTCCACGATGTGGACTTCTTCGTTACCAATTCGGAGCAAGAAGCCCTTATTCTGGAATTAAACATGATAAAGCAGTACCGCCCTCGCTATAATGTCCGCCTCAAGGATGATAAGAGCTTCCCCTATCTGAAGATTAGCCTCAATGAGGAATGGCCTAAGCTTTATATGACCCGCCGCCTTGAGAAAGATGGGGGGCGCTACTTCGGCCCCTTTGCCAGCGCCTGGTCAGTGCGTGAGACCTTGAAGGTGCTGAGGGGGATTTTCCCCTTCCGCTCTTGCTCCAGGCTCATCAGTGGAGCAGATGCCCGGGCTTGTCTGGAATACCACATGGGAAGATGCATCGGTCCCTGTATTGGCGAGGTAAGCAAGCAGGAATACACCAGTGTAATAAAGCAGGTAATCCTCTTCCTCGAAGGAAAGCAGGAAAAGATAGTCCGTGAGCTTGAGAATCGGATGAATAAGGCTGCTGACTCCTTGCAATTTGAAAAGGCAGCCCGGATTCGTGACCAGATTCAAGCAATAAACACGGTCATCGAAGGGCAGAAAATCGCTGCCAGGGTTAGGGGCGACCAGGATGTTATTGCCTTCGCTCAGGAGAAAGACCGGGCATGCGTTCAGGTATTCTTCATCCGCAAGGGAAAGCTCATCGGGAGGGAAAGCTTTATACTGGAGGGCACCCGCTCTGAAGAGCCGCAGCAAATTATGACCAGTTTTGTAAAACAATTCTATGCCTCCAGCACTTATATCCCACCGCTCCTTCTGCTCCAGCACCCTGTAGAAGGTGCAGAGGTTATTGAAAGCTGGCTTCAAGGGAAAAGAGGCAGTAAAGTCCGCATTCAGGTGCCTCGCCGTGGCAATAAGAAACAACAGGTGAATATTGTCGCTGAAAATGCCCAGCAGGGTCTGCTCAAGCTCAAGCATTTAACCCCTTCGTCAATAGAAGCAGCTCTGGAAGAAATACAAAAAGAGCTTCGATTGCCTCATCCCCCTTTGCGTATGGAAGGCTACGACATCTCCAACATACAGGGTACGGCAGCAGTGGGGAGTATGGTAGTGTTCGACGGGGGAAAGCCGAAGCCAGCTCATTACCGGCGCTTCAAAATCAAAACAGTGTCTGGCGCCAATGATTATGCTATGCTCCAGGAGGTTCTCAAACGGCGTTTCAAGCGAAGCAGCGATGCTTCCGCCCCAAACACCTGGACAATCCTGCCCGACCTTGTCCTCATTGACGGTGGAAAAGGACAGCTCAATGCCACCCGCTCAGCGATGGAGGAACTGGGACTCAGGCAGATTCCAATCGCCAGTTTAGCCAAAGAGAATGAGGAGGTTTTCATTCCGCAGAAATATGAGCCAATAGTCCTGCCTCGCAGTTCCCCGGGGCTTCAACTTCTCCAGCGCCTCAGAGATGAGGCACACCGCTTTGCCATCGGCTACTTTGAAAAAGTGCGTAAGAGAGAAAGCTTTGCCTCAGCCCTTGATTCTATTCCCGGCATCGGCCCCAAGCGTAAGCGCGCTCTCTTGAAAAAATTTGGCTCGCCCCGCGCCATGCAGGAGGCATCCATAGAAGATTTAGCCGCCGTAAGCGGCATGACCAGGACTCTCGCCCAAAAATTAAAGGAGAACCTGTAAGCAGATATGCCAGCCAATTTACCGCCTCAGTATTATGAAACCGAGAAAAAGCTGCGTGAAGCCAAAGACCCCGCAGAAAAAATAGAAATTATTGAAGAGCTGCTGGCTATCATGCCCAAGCACAAGGGCACAGACCACCTTCGTGCCGACTTGAGGAGCAAAATTGCCAAGCTAACCCAGTCAATGGGCAAGAAAGCAACCCTCCACCGGACAAAAACGGTTATCCCGAAAGAAGGGGCAGCCCAGCTCGTCGTAATCGGCATGCCCAACGCCGGGAAGTCCCAGCTTGTAGCCAGCACAACCAACTCCTCGCCCACCGTCGCCGATTACCCCTTCACCACTCAGACTGCCACCCCGGGTATGATGCCCTTTGAGAATATCCATATCCAGTTGATTGATACCCCGCCCATCGCCCCTCAGTCTTATCCGTTCTGGCTGCCTCATATGCTCAGGCGCGCTGATGCCCTGCTTATCGTGATTGATTTGAGCGATGCCCCATTGAAACAGATGGAAACAATCCTTGAGGAACTGAAAAACATGAGAATAAGCCTCGGCTCGGACAGCACTCAGGAAGAAGACATTTTGACCCATAAGAAGGCGCTTATCGTTGCCAACAAGATTGACAAAGAGAATGCCGGGCAGAACCTCGCCGCTTTGCAGAATAAATACGGAGACAAACTGCCGGTCGTGGCTATCTCCGCCAGAGAAAAAATCGGTTTAGAAGAGATGAAGCCGAAAATCTATCAAATGCTGGGGGTCATTCGGGTCTATACTAAGGCTCCGGGCGAAAAGCCTGTGCTTAACGACCCTATAATCCTGCTGAGAGGAAGCACTCTGGAAGAAGCCGCCGCTGCAGTCCATAAGGACTTCTTGGCCAGGCTCAAATACGCCCGTGTCTGGGGCTCAGGCAAGCACGACGGTATTATGGTCAAGCGCGACCATGTCCTGCAGGAAGGCGATATTATCGAACTGCACGTGTAAAGGAGTATAATGCCTGCCCGACCTAGCTGGCACGACGAATACTGGAAGCAACTGGATAGAGAGACCGCCAAGAAAATCAGGACAACCTGCCCTCGTTGCGGCAGCTCCAAGACCTATTATAACGAACAGTTCAAGGTCTGGCGCTGTGGCAAGTGTGAAGCCTCTTTTACTGTTAAAGGACTTGGCGACAAAAAGCCTTGGTGGAAGCGGATGTTCGGAAAGTAATTTTTCTTCTCAGAAAGAAACATGCTGTTCTCTTGAGATGCTGAACGTCTTGACAATTATGCTATAATTCTCCCAAAACTCGCTAATAGTCTATGTCCCTTACGCATGATTTGCATGTATGAAGTGGAATTGGCTAAGGACGGTAATAAGTAAGATAGAGGCAGGTGATAAAGTGGAAAAGATCGACGAAGTAACACGGAAGTATATGGAAGGGCGTTATGGCTTCAAAGATAAAGATTTTGAAAAAGTGACACCAGGGTGGATAAAGTTAATAGCACATCGTAACGATCAAGTAAGGCTGAGGACTGTGTTTGAGGTTATTGACGTCAGCAATTGTGCCGTGAGAGCTAAGGTGGGAGACAAGCTGGTTGTTGACCGTCAATTGATAAATGTAGAAAAATCCACCTTTCCCCTTTGCATTAATGCTCTTGATCGTATGCATACTATCATATTTATGATTTTCGACAGGGTAGCTGAAGGGCTTGACCCTAACGGACTTTTCATTAAGGCTGTAGACTGTTCGGATCAGGGACTGGAGTATGGAGGTCTAGGTAAAGTTCGCTTTAAGGTTTACACTGAGTGGGTAGACAAATAGTTTAGAATGAGGCCAAGATGTGCTAACTGAAATTGGCACAAGTAACTATACTAAAATTAGGAGGAAAATAAAATGGCCGATATTTCAACTACAGTAGCCGGAATAAAAATGCGCTCACCTATTGGTGTAGCATCTTTAGCCCCGCTAAACTGGTGGTATCCCGCGGGACCTCTACAGAAAATTGTAGATTGGCATAAGCGTTGTATAGATTATGGAGCCGGTTTCGTGTACACACCATCGTCACTGCCCGGTGACGAGCCTAATCCTATAAGACAATATAAGATCGGCCAGTACGTGGGCTATGGAGACCGGAAACGCCATGGATATTATCTTTGCTGTCCCGAAGAGGTGAATCAATCTATTAAAACGAACGTTCGGTTTATAAAGGCATTGAAAAAAGCTATCCCTGCTGAGATACCAATAGTTGCCAGCTTAATTGATCCAAAAGGTCGTCCTGAAGCTTACGCAGACCTTGCCAGGCAGCTAGAATCGGCTGGCGCAGACATGTTGGAGGTAAACGGCGGTTGCCCCCTTTCTCTTATGGAGAGACCAGAGGAAGCAACCTCGATGGAGGATAAATATGGTGTTATGTTAGGAGCTTCAGCAGCGCTTGTCGGGCCGATTGTACAGGCAATCGCGGACGCAGTGAAGATTCCCGTTGGATTTAAACTAACACCCCAGGCGGGCTTTCCTGGCTTGATGGGAGTGGTGGAAGCTTGCGTAAATGCTGGAGCAAAATTCGTACAGACTACTCATTACCCATTAGCAATAGGACCTATCGATATTTATAACGGGGGCAAGCCTTTGTGGCCTATTCTAAAGGAGGTAGAAACCAATCAGCTAACTTGTGCCGGTGGTAGCGACCCAATTCGGGTAAGTAGTAATTTCTACACAGCTTGTACTGCCATGTTCTTCCCAAGAAAAATTGATATTTGGGCTGGAGGTGGCCTGGTTACCGGGGAGCACCTTGTTGAGTCCATAATGTATGGGGCTATATGTGGACAAACCGCGTCTGGTGTTATGTTCCTTGGGACTCGCCAGATCGGAAAGATTATCAGTTTCCTTTCTAAGTTTATGGACGACCACGGATATAAAACCATTAATGACTTTCGAGGCATTGCCTTGAAATACATCAAACCTATCGGGCAAGCTGTAAACGAATCAAGGAAGGTGAGGCTGGCAGCTGAGGTGGATGCAAGTAAGTGTGCTGGCTGTGGAATTTGTGCTGATACTATTTGCCCGGCAATAGATATGGAGCATGGGGTAGCCAAGGTTAGACAGGACGATTGCGCTGCCTGTGGGCTGTGCTTGTTGGTCTGCCCGGAAGAAGCGATTCACTTTGCTCCCTCCAAGCGGACCATTGGAGAGCGTATTGACATGGGCAAGATGTATTATTAACAAACTTTCGTCACTTTGTTATTGGTTGCAAAGAAGTCCGCTGTAGTAGTATAATACGTTAAACGGTTTAAGTTTAGGTTATCATATACTTCCTTAAATTCCTCAGATTTTATCAGGTATTGGGTGACCCAAGCTCTAACTGAAATTTTTAAGGGAGGAGATCACCCAGTGAGTCTTCCAGGCAAATCTAACCAGTGTTCTGATTGCGAGACTATTTTCATCTTCAGCGCTGAAGAGCAAGGGTTTTTCCGCTCTAAAGGATACACTAATGAGCCAAAGCGCTGTCCCACTTGCCGCGCCAGAAGGAAGATGGAGCGTTACGGAGACGGTGACCGTAGCTACAAGTCCAGATTCTGGCGGCGAGATGTTTCTGAAATATGTGCATAACTCGGTATAGGCACAAGAATGCCATCTTAATCCTGCCAAGGGAACACTATATACTGCAGTTATTGCCGCCATTGAGGCAGGCTCCATGACAAGTGTTTCCCATAAAGTACTCTGAGTGTGGCACATAGGCTGGGAATAGACCGCCTATGTATGTTCTAAAATGTTTGAGGTGTTATGTCGTTGGAAGTTCATCTGCATGAAGGCGAAACACAGGATTCTTTGTTGCGGCGGTTTCAAAGAACGGTACAGATTAGCGGCGTTCTGCGAGAAGCAAAGGCTCATAGTCGGTTCATGTCCAAGCGAGATGTTGCTCGTAAAAAGGCCAAGAATAGCGCCCGAAGAAGACGAAAACAGCGGCAGGCAAATGATTAGTAATAGCCATCACCTGAGGAAAGAAGCATTAATATGAATATCTATGTGGGTAATTTATCTCTCGAGGTTACCGAGGAGGAATTACGGCGGGAATTCACGGCTTTCGGAGAAGTTATGTCTATAATTATCATGAATGATAGGTACATCGGTAGTGGCCAACCCAGAGGATATGGATTTGTTGAAATGGCATCAAAGTCCGAAGGTAAAGCTGTAATTTCCAGACTGCAAGGCAAAATACTAAAGAACCGGGTGATTGATATTGTCGAAGCCCTTCCTCTTTCAGATAAAAACAGTATAAAGTCTATCCATGGAAGAGCTAACTGGTTTAATCGAAAAGTAAGACAAAGAATATACTGAATTACAATAAAACATAGTAAATCAATTAAATAGCATCCTACTTTGGAGACACATAACACAATATCTTACCGAAGGAGTTTTAATGAGTTTCGAAACCTTTAATTTTCACCCGAGTATCGTGGCTGGTATACGAGCGCTCGGTTATGTTACACCAACACCAATCCAGCTTAAGTCTATCCCAGCAATTATGCAGGGCCGTGACCTCATTGGTCTAGCCCAGACCGGAACCGGCAAGACTGCAGCTTTTGTGTTGCCAATTTTACAGTACCTACTACGATGCCCGCGGGGTCGAGTCAATGCTCTCATAATCTCGCCCACACGTGAATTAGCCGAGCAAACATGCGAGACTATCAATGAATTGGGACAACAAACTGGGCTGCGGAGCATCGCCATTTACGGTGGGGTGAGTATGGAGCAACAAAACCGTAGGCTACGTAGTGGAATCGAAATCGCTGTGGCTTGTCCCGGCCGCCTGCTCGATCACCTCTGGAAAGGCACAGTCGATTTATCACATCTGGAGGTTCTTGTAATCGACGAGGCGGACCGCATGTTTGATATGGGCTTTCTTCCCGATATCCGCAATATTTTGAGGTGCCTTACGAAAGCGCACCAGACACTACTTTTCTCCGCCACTATGCCTGATGATATACGGCGTCTGGTAAAAGATATCTTGCATGACCCGGTCACAGTACAAGTCGGCCGCACAGCACCAGCGATGACGGTATCGCATGCATTATATCCGATTAAGCAACATCTCAAAACTGCACTGCTGACGGAACTCTTACGCCGTACCAAAACAGAGTCAGTGCTTGTCTTCACGCGTACCAAGCACCGTACCGAGCGCCTTGCACAACATCTACAAAAAGCGGGCTTCAAAGCAACCTCACTGCAGGGCAATCTATCACAGTATAGCCGTCAGGCTGCGCTTGACGGCTTCCGTTCTGGCTCCTTTAAAGTCTTGGTGGCTACCGATATAGCCGCCCGTGGCATTGATGTGTTGCGTATTTCGCATGTCATTAATTATGATATGCCCGAGAGCACGGATGCCTACATTAATCGTATTGGTCGCACGGGACGAGTTGGTAAAAGTGGCGATGCATTCACATTCGTGACAAATGAAGACACCGCCATGGTACGTGCTCTTGAACAGCTTCTCAATGCGCCACTGCAGCGCCGCACGCTGCAAGGTTTTGACTAAAGATTGTCCGCACCAGACAGCAAATTCTGACCTCTATGCCAATTACAACGGCGCACGATATTAAATGAGCAAATAGGTTACAAATAGCCATTCTGTTGCGAGACTGGAACCGAAGGCAAGAAAATACACAAGGCATGAACCGGGGGCGAGAGTTCGTGGAAGCTTTTGAACAGGTGGTGAAGGTTTTTCTTCAGTACGAATATGAAGTTACTGTCTCGTCACAGTGAAACTTCCCGTCCATGCTCTGCTGAAATTGCCGGTCATCGTGTTGCCGGTGACATTGACCGTGAAGGGCGGACAATCCATACCATCAATGGTGAGGAACGTCACATTCAGATTCTCGTTCGAATCGACAATTGCGGTAATGTCCCCGTGCCCCCTAGCTTGCCGGGGATTGTTCATCTGACATTATAACTTATGACCTCATAACTCAATACAGTGCGACTGTTGACATCAATTGTCAGCGCTTCCAAGCCGTCTAACGCTACGGAATAGGAGTACCCCTCAACATTTACGGCTACCAAAAAATAGACTTGAACCGGCACTCTCCAGATAGAACCATCTACATACTGCGGTTCCTGAATAGCGTATCGATAGTCCGCGACTGTGCCTTGCGGTATTTGGGCTAGCGCATTCCACATCTCGATGTTACTCGAATACATATAATTATTGGCAACATCTCGAGCAATAGCCGCATCGTCAATTGGTATATCAGTATCATCCGGCGGTACGTCTGTGTCCTCTGGTCCTACAGTAATACCCTGTGCAATCAGATTGTCTATGTTGTTTTGGGCATTCTCGTTGTTCGGGTCGAGCTGGAGTGCATTATTGTAACAGTCCATGGCTTCATCATATCTGCCAAGGTTCTCCAGAGCCACTCCCTTATTGTTCCAAGCATCAGAGTCATCGGGGTCTAGCTCAATAGCCCTATCGTAATCGGCTATGGCCAGTTCGTACTGCCCTATGTCATCGTAAGCGATACCGCGATTGTAATAGGGTATGGCGTAATCGGGGTCTAGCTCAATAGCCCTATCGTAATCGGCTATGGCCAGGTCATACTGCCCGCTGCCAGAGTAAGCGAGGCCGCGATTGTTGTAGGCATCAACGTAATCGGGGTCTAGCTCAATAGCCCTATCGTAATCAGCTATGGCCTGGTCATACTGCCCGCTGTCAGAGTAAGCGATACCGCGATTGTAATAGGGTATGGCGTAATCGGGGACAAGCTCAATAGCCTTATCATAATCGGCTATGGCCAGGTCATACTGCCCGTTGCCAGAGTAAGCGTTGCCGCGATTGTTGTAGGCATCAGCGTCATCGGGGTCAAGCTCAATAGCCATATCGTAATCGGCTATGGCCAGGTCATATTGCCCATTGTTATCGTAAGCGATGCCACGATTGTTGTAGGCATAAGCACCATTGGAGTCAAGCTCAATAGCCATATTGTAATCGGCTATGGCCAGGTCATATTGCCCATTGTTATCGTAAGCGATGCCACGATTGTTATAGGCTATAGCATCATAAGGGTCAAGCTCAATAGCCATATCGTAATCGGCTATAGCCAGGTCGTACTGCCCTATGTTATCGTAAACGATGCCGCGATTGTAATACACTATAGCGTTATTGGGGTCTAGCTCAATAGCTTCATTGCAATCAGCTATAGCCGTCTCATATTCGCCTTCATATAAGAGATCACACCCGCGATTATAGCTCTCCTGTGCTGGTGACACACTCGATATAGCTTGCGTCCCGCGGGTTGTTATAGTCGGCGTCACCGTCGCTGGCGACGGGCAGCCAAGCATCACAACTACCACCAGCAAGACTAATATAACCGCTATCTTAAAGACAAATTTCTTCACTTTCTGCCCTTATTTGCGCTAATCTAAAAAATCACTCGTTTTTAACAAAGACTTAATCTCCGAGCTTCACTTTACTCCCACGCCAGGCGGCTGTCAATACCCACGTGGAGACAAACCTCTGTGCGTACGGAATGAGTTACGACAATTGAAAAGGAAGTGGAATGACGGGGTCGGGTAACATTACGTCAACTTGTGCAAAGGTCTATATGCTAAGATTTCGCTTATTATCAAATGCTTATTAACAGTACTATAATATTTGTTGATGTTTTTTCAGCAATACTGAGGCTGGCTTTCTTTTCCTTCCTCGGTTATTATATAATATCAACTATAATATCAACGTTGTTGTGCTTTCCGTCTGAAATGTCTTAAGAATGAAATCTATCCCTCTATAGGGTCTT
>Ga0315274_10014849_pt1 | contig 11042 bp, 4 predicted proteins | sample YL17G02_20_MG_FD_203700 | JGI IMG/M metagenome (GOLD analysis project Ga0315274, IMG submission 203700) | Sediment microbial communities from Yellowstone Lake, YNP, Wyoming, USA - YL17G02_20 | ecosystem: Environmental > Aquatic > Freshwater > Lake > Sediment | place: USA: Wyoming | collected...
GCTGCCAGGCTGCCAGGCAGACAGCTCCGTCAGACTGCCGCGGATTCTGAGTTCACAGGCAGGCGGAACTGGCACCGGGGCCGGACCCGTGCCTATGGTCATTGATTCCCCATCCCTCAGAATCGCCGCCTGCTGCTTGCCGCGATCCTCGTACGTCAGCCGCAACGTCTTCGCCTCTCCAACCGCCGGGTCTCCAAGTAGATCGCGATCCGCCCGAGCCCACAGGGTGTAGCCCTGCACGGCCCCGGCAACCGTCCTCGTCACATCGAACGTCTTATCTTCCCGCTCCAGCACTCCGTATTCGGCCTTGATAATGCTGGGAGGCGGAGGCGTCGGCTTTGCCTCCGGCCACTCGAGCGTCACTATGGGGTCCGCTCCCTTTGAAGGCTGACGAAACACTACAAAGACTGAACCTGACGGGTCCAGGGAGAGAGGAACTTGCACGCCGTCCTTGACAGTCCGCCACATGGGCGCCGGCTCGATGACGCCGCTATCCGGGTGCCACAGCTCGGGGCGTTTCCCTTGAACGCGGAACGTGCAGGTGCAGTCCGTCGGGATTGCCCTGGAGGAACTGACGAAGTAGACGTCCGTGCTGCCCAGCCGGCGGTGGATTGCGTGCGTGACGTAGGAGTCGGACTGGAAGTCGGGCGCCAGCTTTGCCTCCGCCAGCACCGTTTCCAGGGGCTTGCCCCAGACGACGCGGCCCTTGCCGAACGCGTGCTCGGTCACCGTCTTACCGTCGCAATCACCCCAGACCTCATCCGCGATTCGAGCGACCTCTTGGTCGCCCTTCCCCATGTCGGCGAGTGACGGTGATCTCGCCGGTCTAGGCCCGACTACGATGGCTCCGTCCTCCACCAGGCTTCGGATCTTGCGGGCGAGGGCAAGCGACATCCTGTCCGTATTCGGCAGTACCAGCACCTTGTAGCTCATGCCCGATGGCAGGACGAGACGACCGCCTTGCGCCATCATATCCTTCAGCACATCCGGCCCGCTGTAGTCAAAGTCGTAGCCGGCGGGGATGGTTGGAACAAGGCTTCCGAACGAGTTCTGCCATGTGATCGGGTCGTGCTCGCCGACGAACAAGCTGACATCCGCCACGAACTGGCCCGCCTGAAGAAGAGTTTGGCAACGGGCTATGTACGTGTGCCATTCCGTCGACATTTGCCACCAAGTCTGTGTGCGGCCCATCAACGCTCCGAATGGGCCCATCATCATCCCAGGCAGCACGCTGCTGGGCCATGGCTGGTGCGGGTAGCAGTGGAAATTCACCCGGTTGATGCCCAGCACGAAAGCGCGGTCGGAGTAGGGCTTGAACTCGAATGGATGGCCGTCCAGCACATCCTCAGGATTGGAGGTCAGAGACTCGGCGCCTATCACAGGCTTCCCGTAGACGTGTGCCACGGAGGATGCTATCTTGACGCTGACGTTGGCCTGCTTCTCACGGTACCAGAACTCGCCCATAATCATTGAGGCCGGTTTGCCGTAAGTAAAGCAGTTGTAGTTGCCGAGTCCATACGGCTCTATGGCCAGGGCCAGACCATTCTGCCGCAGCCGCTCTGCCATCCGTCGACTATAGTTGTCGGCGAAAAGGTCCGCGATCGTGTGGCGATAGTCGAACAGGAATCGCTCCGTAGTCTCTTGATCCTCCACTACCAGCCCCGCGAGCGTGGCGAGATAGGGAGTGGGATCATAGCCGCGACGCTTCTGAAACTCGTCGCGCATACCGACTCTCCAGTTCTCGTACCAGATCTCATAGCTGTCGATCACCGCTGTCGTGAACGACTTCCCGGCCAGCGGCCCGAGCTGATCGATGAGCGGCTGCAGGCCACCGTCGAAGAACCGGTCGAAAGACTCGCTGGAGAGTTTGTCCACCTCCAGGCCGCCGCCACTCACGGTCGCCGCACGGTTTCCCGCGCCAACGATCTTGTAGCCGATGCGGACGATCGTCCAGTGGCCTGCCGGCACGTCCCACTCGAGGCTGCCTTCTGCCCCAACGCGGGAAGTAAGGTCTATCAAGTCGGCCTTGGGAATGACCGGCGCGTTCGTCTGCTCGAACCCATAGCTGCCGGGCGGCCCACCCAGGCCATACATCCATCCGTCCAGGCGCGGGGGCATCTTCTGGGGATCGGTAGACCCCGTGCCCCACTCCGCCTTCGGGGTTGGGTAGGCCAAGACAGCGAGGTCGTGCTCGAGGTCTGCGCGCGGCAGCTTGTCCTTGAACCTGGACGGCCCTTCCAGCTTCAGGTCGGTCCAGACCACCATCTTCTGCCCATCTTCATGCTGCACCCACGGGCCACCGCTCGAGGACCATCCGCAGCTATTGTGGACGCCGAGCTCCAGGCCCAAACGGTCGGCCTCCTTTGCGGCAAAGACTACCAGGTCCCGCCATTCGGGCGAGTTGTACTTTACAGGTCCGGCCGGGGGGGTGATGGATTGACCCCTATTGTACGCGTCGAAGAGGCCGACATCGAAAATGTGTCCTCCTCCCACGCCGGCCTTCTTCATCGCCTCAAGGTCAGCCTTGATGCCTTCCTTGGTGATGCTCCCATTGACCCAATGCCACCATACCTGTGGCCGAGCCGAAGCCGGTGGGGAGGCAAACTGCGCCCGGGCTTGCTCCATGTTTGTCGCAGGACCAGCAATCGAGCTCTGCAGCGACAGCAGAAGGAGAGCGCCAACATAGATGATCGAGAGCTTCACGGCAAGTGCTTTCCTTTCGACGAGGACTCCAGACTGCGTCCTGGGTCCAAAACCTACCCAGAGCGGGTTCGGCGCCCAATGCGCGATGGCTGTCAGTCCCCGGTGCGAGGGTTGTAGACGATTCGGCGCTTGGTCGGATCTACCACTGCGAGCCGTGTCCGATTTACCCAGCCGGCGTTGCCGCCCAGGAAAACCATGTTTACGCCGCCGTTGTGCCTGTTGAGGTAGATCCGCCACAGATTCGACCCGGGGGTCGGGGACTCCAGATTGCTTGGCCAGGCATCGATCCAGTTACCGTCGGAGAATGCCATTGTGCGTGTGGGACGGGTTACCTGCGACATCTTCATGGGAATCTTCCAGGTCGTTGGATCAGGATCGGTGACATTGCAGTACAGCCAGCCGTTTAGAGCATAGCCCCCTTCGTAGTTGGGGACCCCCCATCTGTGGGTGTCGTCCCCGAAGTTGAAGCTGCCGAACGCTTTGGAGGTGGCTTGGCAGTAAAGAAGCGGCTTACTCTTCATGTAAGGCTGGAGCTGATGCCACCACAGGGGAATGCCGTTGGCAAGGTAAGCAGGGAAGGCGTCTCCGTTGTCATCCATGTAACTCTGAAGACCGATCGCTATCTGCCTGCAGTTGCTCAGGCATCCGATGGCCTTGGCCATCTCTCTGGCAGCGAAGAACACCGGAAAGAGGATCGCCGCCAGAATGGCGATGATGGCGATCACGACCAGGAGCTCGATCAGCGTAAAGCCAATCTCTCTCTTTGTTCCGCTCATCTCAACCTCCACAACCCTGACAGAGGCGCCAGCCAAGCTGGCGCCGTCTGAACGTATGATAGCAGCCTACTCGGTCTATGTCAACCGGTCCAATAGACTCTGAACCGAACCCTTGTGATATCCGAACACACTGTATGACCGTCCCAACCTCTTGGACGAACGACCCGCGCAAACGCGCCCGTCTCCACCTCGGCTGACTCTCCGTCGCTTCCGCTTACACCGAAGGTGCTCAGTTCAGACGAGCGGCTACACGGCGACCCATCCGTCACTGAGGTATCATTTCCTCGCTCAGAAACGACTCAAACGAGTAACTGCCGGAGGCGACGTCATAGACCGACAGGCCATCACAGAATCGTAAGAACACAACACCGACCTGGCTCCCCGCCGGCACTCCTCCTTCGGTGACCGACTCCGCCTCACTGGCGGGCAGGCAAACCGTGGCGGTGCAGTTCGCGGGCACTGTCACCTCCAGTCTGAACCTATGCCCCTCGATCTTCCAGGCGGTTTCTACGGGCCCGCGGATGGACTCGTACCTTGCCTTGGCCCAGGTCAAACCGCCGCCGGGCTTCGGGTGTACGGTCATGTGCTGATAGCCCGGATGCGCAACATCCGGGCTGATGCCGGCGATGTGCCTGAACATCCACTCTCCGACGGCGCCGAACATGAAGTGGTTCAGGGAGTGCAGCCAGCCTCCGTCCTCGTGAGGCTCGATGGCATTCCAGTCCTCCCAGATGGTCGTAGCGCCGTGGTCGAGCATGTAGCGCCAGGAAGGCGGCCGGTGCTCGTTCAGGAGCCTGTACGCTACGTCTACCCGCCCCATTTCTGCCAGTTCTTGCATCACAAGAGGTGTGGCGACGAAGCCGGTGGTTAGCAGCCAGTCATTGTCGCGAATCTGCTCGAACAGGCGCTGCCGGGCCATAGGTATCAGATCCTCCGGCAGCAGACGGAACCCAAGCGCGAGAGCATAGACCCCCTGAGACTCGGCCTTGAACCGTCCGTCCGGCTGCACGAAGTCCCGCAGGATCGCGTCCCGGGTCTCCTGCGCGATCGCCGAACACTCCGCTGCCTCTTGGGTCTTCCCGAGCGCGCCCGCTGTTTCCGAGAGGATCCGGGCCGACTCTACAAGGCAGGCAAGCGCAAAAAAGCGCGGCGGAACCGGTTCCTGGTGGATGAACTGCAGCCAGCCGTGGCGCATCGTATGGTCCAGCCACTCGCCGTACAGTGCCCCGGGCGGCCGGTCCGCCACCTCAAATGGGTGCGCGCGGAACCAGTCCACCCACCGTCGCGCCGCGTCGAACTGCTCTTCCAGCATCCGCCTGTCACCGTAGTTGCGGTAGACGAGCCATGGGGCGTTAACCCCAATGTCCGACCAATAAGGCTGGCTATAGTAGTTCTCGTGAATGCAGGGGATTATCGACGCGAACCGCCCGTCATCATCTTGAGCGTCGCGTATGTCCCTCACCCACTTCGTGAAGAAGGCTGCCAGATCCATGCCAAGGCAGGCGGTTTGGCCGAAGGCATTGATGTCGCCTCCATAGCCAAGCCTCTCCCTGCGCTGCGGGCAGTCCGTGGGGAATCCCCAGATGTTGGAGCGCTGTGTCCACAGAATGGCCCGCCAGAGTTGGGTAAGCTGGGGGTCGGAGCACTCGAAACTCCCCACAAACGGTGCGTCGGTGTGTGCAACGCATCCCACCAGACAATCCAACTCGGGGGTGTAGCCGAGGCCTGACACTTCCACATACCGGAACCCATGCCGGGTGAAGCGCGGTTCAAATACCTCTTCCCCCGTTCCTTTGAACGAATAGGTGTCCACGGAGATATTCGGCGTGATGGTGGAGCGCAGGTCTATTGTGCCGTCAGGGTAGGTCATCTCGCCGTGCCGGAAACGCACAGTCGTGCCAGTTGGGCCGCGCAGCTTAGCCCGCACCCAGCCGGCGATGTTCTGCCCCAGGTCGAAAACGAAGACTCCGTTCTCCGGTTCGGTCACCGCGATGGGCCGGACTTCCTGCGTGACTCTGATCGGCTGGCTAGGCTGACTCGACAGCTTGGGGCTGCCCGGGCGGACGCCCCCGACCGGTTTCCAATGGCTGTCATCAAACCCAGCAGCGTCCCAACCATTCTGCTCAAGGCGGGCGTCGTACTTCTCGCCAAAGTAGATGTCCGCCGATACGATGGGGCCTCTGTCGGTGGTCTTCCAGGTTCCATCGCTGACGACAGTCTGGGTCCGTCCGTCGGCGAGTTCGATCTCCAACTGCATCAAGAGATAGTGGCCGCGTCCGTAGTGGTTCCGGCCCGGCAGGTTGCCGACAGACCCGGCCCACCAGCCGTCCGCCACCGTCGCTGCGACGGCGTTATCCCCATCACGAAGCAGATCGGTAACGTCGTAGGTCTGGTACTGGACCCGCTTTCGAAAGTCCGTCCACTCCGGGGAGAGCGCGCTCCTGCCTACCCGCCTGCCGTTGATCCGCAGCTCATACAGCCCGAGGCCAGTTACGTATACCAGGGACCGAACTGGGGATCGAGCCGAGAACTCCCTTCGGAACAGCGTGGTAGATGCGCTCTCCGGCTCCCCGGTTGATGAAACCCACTCCGCCCGCCAGTCCTCGTCCGTGAGAAGCCCCGTGGTCCAGCTTGCGGGCGCACTCCAGGCGGACGGCACGCCATCCTTGTCCCACACCTTGACCTTCCAATGGCAGCGCGTCCGGCTCTGCAACGGCTGTCCGGAGTACTCCACCTGGTTCTGTCGGCTGGACCGCACCTCCCCCGAATCCCACAGGTCCCCTCTGTCCTCGGCGAGCAGTGTTGGGGTCGAGGCGACCAGCACCCGATATGCCGCCTGCACCTGCCCACGCGCCTGCGATTCGAGCACCCACGAGAGCCGCGGTCTGTCAACGTCGATAGCGACCGGGTCGGTAAGGTACTCGCATCTGAGCTTGGCGATGTTCACGTGTTTGCTTCCAATTGGGAGAAGTAGGCCGCCTCAAGGAAACGCCTCCACGTCTGCCCGGCCTGGCGGACCTGGAGGCGTTGCTCAGCGGGAAACAGGCTCCGAAACGGCCCTGTGCGCAAACGCAGCACCGATGGAGCCGAACCGGCCCGTGCAGCAACAGAACGCATGCCAGCCTACGGGCTGATGGCGATCTGCTTCATGGCCGGAACATCAGAGTTCCACCACTGCCCGTCCACCCACTTCAGGCTTGCGTCCAGTGGCATCATTATCCTAGAGAAGCCCTTAACGTGGCCGTCAATGAACAAGATATGGGACCCGGTGCCGTGCAGCTTCGGATTGGTTGGGAATGAGCCCCCCCATCCCGCATCATACGTGGTCAGAAACACGGCTTTATCATTCTTATCTACCGAGGTATCGCTGGTTAACAATGGCTTACACGGCCTGCAAATTGCGCCACAGCGGCGATCCATCTCACGAACCAGCATGGTGCTTCCTGGAATCTTGACGGCAGATAGTCCGGACTCGACCAGGTTATAGTTAAGGGCGTAGGTAGTGCTGCCGTAGCCGGCAGTGGCTGACTTAGGGGCGGTTGAAGCGGACGGGCAGGTCCAGTGAGTCTGGTCCGCAGGGTTCAAGCTGGCGGGATCAGTGTACTTGTAGAGCCCTTCCACCCAGTTCGGGCCGCAGTTGGTCGGATCCACGACCGGATTCCCGTTAGGATCCAGCGTAGTGAGCCGAATCTCGGGTTTGAGCGTGCCGCCGAACGTCCTGTTGGTTGGAAAGGTGTCCCACCAATCGCTGACGTAACTCATCAATGCCTTGCTGATCTGCAACATGTTCGACTGACACGTCGCGGTTCTCGCCCGCGCTCTCACTGCTGAAAACACCGGAAATAGAATAGCCGCGAGTATGGCGATGATGGCTATGACCACCAAAAGCTCGATGAGCGTAAAGCCCTTTCGATCGTGAGCAGGTCTCATTCGGATCTCCTATTCGTTATTCTTCCTGTTGTCGCCCCGGAAAGGTCTTTGCGGCGGTGCGGTTGACCCGGGTTGGCAGTAGCCGGTTCGTCCTGATTCCATCCGCTCCACGTCAAGGCGCCAGTCCGGGTCTGGCGCAAGCGTCTCAACTGTTTCTGCTTTCTCACGGCCCCAGTATAACCACCGGGTTCTGGCCCGCTGGAGGCGTGTCCCACCACCCCTCAGCCTGTTCCTTGCCGCACTCTCTATAGCTGCGATACGTAGCGTGCCCATCCAGGTAGGATACGCAGGTCCCATCGTAATGGATAGCAGACGGCAGGTTGCCCGCCGGGCCCACGAACCACGCCCACTGGTTGAATGTGGCATCGTCGATGGTCGTACGGCCCTCGTGTATCAGCAGAAGCATGCGGCACGGTCTGGCAACAACTGCGTCCGGGTTGCACAGGTGGAGTTCACCGTTCATGGTATAAGACAGAGGATAGTCCTTGCCCTGATTGCCATTCCCCCCGCCCCTGGGTATTATGCCGAAGTCGGACAGGCAGCGGAATATCCCCGCGGATTTGCAGTACCTCCATATGGCCCCTTGTTGAAGGTAGACGTTCCCACAATATCCCTGGCAGCCAGCCCAGTCTGGTCCTGGTGGAACGGCGTGAGGGTTCAGCCAGACAACGTGGGCAGACGGCATCCTGCCGCCGTTATCGTCGCAGTAGAGCCTTATGGCTGTCGAGAGGTTGCGCAAGTTCGACAGGCAGTTAGTGGCCTTCGAGCGTTCTCTCGCGGACAAGAAGACGGGAAACAGAAGCGCAGCCAAGATGGCGATGATCGCAATGACCACCAGGAGCTCTATCAGGGTAAATCCACAGCGTTTGCGCAACACCTTGCCTATCCTCCTGATTTGGCCAGAATGCGTCTCGACTGCAGACACGACACTCGCAGCGCAACGGCCCGCTATCGCGCCGAAACGGACCATCCGGATGATGGGTCCAAGTCCGAGCAACCCGTGAATCCCGCGGGTTGCTCGGACGATCCTCAGGCAGCAGCCAGGCCGAGCAGGCGAACTGCCGGCCTGGCTGTTAGCAGTCGGTCAACGTAGGCTACGGCGTGTAACCTATCTCCAAGTTGTCCAGGTAGACGGCTCCAGTGGTCCCCGCGTCGAACCAGTAGGAAAGGGTCGAGATCGTGGCACTAGTACCGCCTAGGGGCCTCGCGATATCGCCCGGCATACCATCATACCAGCTCCACCGCAGCCTGTTAACGTAGTCGTCGTAGACTACAAGCTCATGAACCCTGCCCAAGCCGCCGGTGGGGAAATTGCCTCCAGGCTGGCCGGGCGCTGACCAGTTCGGGTCCAGCCAACCCTGCGTTTTCCAAGTTGGGTCAAACCAGAACACAAAACCGTCAGATCCTGGCTCGAGATACACACTCGTCTTGAAGACAAGGAATTGCACCGAACCCGGCAGGGGAGTGGTCACGATGGCATTATTACCCCAGCCTCCAGAGGTTAACTTCAGTGACTGCGCGCCAAACGCAGGATCAGGAGAAGCTACTACATCTGCCGCTCCCGTGCCGGAGAGAGTCCATACCGGCGATATGCCGGGCTGGCCCCCAACCGAGCCTGGAGAGTAGCCTTCGCCGACCTCAAAGAAGACGTCGAAGAAGGAGTCAGGAGTCGGCGGCACAATGTCCGGCCTGAGCAGGACAGAGTTCGCAGTCAGCGTGTCCGCGCTGATAACGCCGTTCACCATGATGAAGTCGTCCACAGATACGGACGGTGTACCGCCCACGATGACCTTGGTGGTAACCTCGGCGCCTCCGGTGGTGTAACCATCAGCTATCGTGTAGTAGTCAGTGCCGACCGCTCTAACAGTGCCGGCTACTCTGACGAGCATGCCGGCGAGTTTCGCATCCTCCTGGACGGCCCTGGTGTTCGCACCAAGCGTCTGAATCGCCAAGCCGCCATTCCCCGGACCTGAGCCATCATAGCTCACGCCGTACGTCACCGTGCCGGCGGTTGCGTCTACGTAGCGCTCGCCTGCCCCCGTGGTAGCCATGACACCGACTATCCTCATGGAATCGGCTACGGTGGGGGTTATTTCATTCGGGGGAACGGCCGTGTCGTAGGCTGTTGTGTAAGCTACCCGAATGCCAGCCGACCTGTCCGCTTCTTCCACGTATAGGACTTTGGCAGGAACTCCGCCCTGTCCAGGATTGACGGTGACATACTTGCTATTGAGGATCAAAGCAGTGCCATCGTCAAGCTCCTTGGCCTCCGCTATAGACACCGTCGGTGGCGGCGGTGGCGCCGGTAGAGCGTCAAAGACGACGTCGTCGTAGAATATCTCCATCGCCAGGTTGCGATCCGACTCAATGGCTGTGTACAGTCCCAACTGGATCCTTGCGGCGACGGCATCAGCCGGCGGCGTCAAGCGCACCGTAGGATACGTATTCCAGTCACCACTCCACATGCCGGTGCTGATCTGCTCCCAGTTGTTTGACGCCGGTACGAAATTGCTGCCGTGGCCACCACCCAAGTTGTTTCCGCTGGCATCCATCCAATTTAACGCAACTAGGGCGTAACGGGCCCAGAGCGTAGGGCTCTTATGGACCTTCACGTAGAAGTTGTACTTCGAACCTGGATCTACAGGTACGACAGCTATCGGCTTGAGGGACATATACAGCCAGGGTTGATCCACGTTGTACTGGCCCGCCGGAACGAACTCTAACGGAGGGTCGAGTCCGAGAGGTATAGGATCCCCAGTGCGGACTCTGGCACAAGCTGTCCCGCCAGGAGTCGAGTTGAGATCCGTCGAACGCGTTACAGCATCCATTTGGTAAGCGATCTCAGGGTGCTGGGCGAGAGCGTCGGTCCAGTTGTCGTTTATGGTGAGGAACTCCGCCCAGTCAGCCGGCTGTGGACTGGCCGAAGTCTCGAAGCCAGCGTTGGGTAGGACATACTCTCCGTTTGCAGTCAGGAGTATGTCATGTACAAGAGGAGTCCCATCACCGGGAATGGTAACGTCTTCGGTCTTCCCATCATAGCCCGGAGCATCGCCATACAGTTCCTGGGTTGTACCGGGGTCGGCCGCCAAGGAGTAGGACCCGCTGGCGTCGGTGATTATGTGCGGGCCGGTCGTGCCACCGTTCGGGCCGGTCGTGTCACCGATCTGAACAACCGCGTTGTAGATCGGGCTGCCCGTTACAGAGTCTTTGACCTTGCCCATTACGAGTCCAGGAAACTCGGTAGCAGAGTGGATCTCAAGCTCCTTGATCTGGTAGAAGGGCGGCCAGTTCGTAAGTTCGGTCCCGTACAACCGTACACCTCGAGCCGTAGTGCCTCCAGGCAGCCGAATCGGATCGGCTTTGGTGCCGTTGGGGGGACTCATGGCGTAGCCGAGCTTGGCGCTCACCGTTGAGTATTGAGTCGTGACCGTCCAGCCAAGTGGATCCGGAGTATCCCAGGCGTTCGTATCAAGTGGATCGCATGGATGGCCCGGATTGTGAAGGTCGGTCATGGTGTCGACCCGGTACACTCTTGCGGTGTCCGCCTCGTACCGCCACCAGATTGTGACGCCGCTTATCGCCTTGTTGGTGCCTCCCATACGGTCGAGGTCAACGAGCAGATACCCTGGGCTG
>Ga0315274_10014850_pt1 | contig 11041 bp, 6 predicted proteins | sample YL17G02_20_MG_FD_203700 | JGI IMG/M metagenome (GOLD analysis project Ga0315274, IMG submission 203700) | Sediment microbial communities from Yellowstone Lake, YNP, Wyoming, USA - YL17G02_20 | ecosystem: Environmental > Aquatic > Freshwater > Lake > Sediment | place: USA: Wyoming | collected...
GAAGAGCTGAGAGTAAAATGTGACCCCAAAAATCGTGGGGATGTAGAGGTGGATTTAACGGTGTCAACATTTGTCAGATGAGAAAAATGAAGGTGGTTTATGATTCTTGACTATCTAAAAAACAAATTCGCCGCACGTCTGGCGGATAAAAAGGAGATGGCGTCGGTTGTGCTGTTTGGGGTTTCGGTGTTTTTGGGAATTTTAATTTTAATCAAGGCGACAAGCTTTTTTGTAGCCCCTGCGAAGGCGGAGAACATAGCAAAAGAGGCTGTTTCGCAAAGTAAGCCGAATGCCAAGGATATGGAAAAGCATTTTGCGGCGGCTGTGGCAATTGCTGATGGGCTGAAGAAAAATAATTTGTTTGCGCCGCCTGTGCCAAAGCAGCACCCTGTGACCGATGTGTTTGGGATAATGGGTAATGAAGCGCTGATAAACGGCAACTGGTATAAAGCTGGGGACAGGATTGGAGATGCGAGGATAGTTGCAATCGAGCCATCGCAGGTAAGGATTGAGTGGGAGGGCAGCGAGAAGGTCTTTGCCCCAATCAGTTCGGGCGGCTTAGCCGGCCCGGGAACGCCGGGGCGGGGAGGGCCGGAGGTAAGAGAAAAGGGACCTGGAGGTGCAAGTGCACCGTTGGTTTCCATTCCTGCTGGCGGGTTTGGCGGGGGCAGGGGGTTTGGAGGATTATCGCCGGAAGAAGGAGCCAGGATGAGAGAGGGCTTTGAGAGTATGAGGGCGAGGTTTGAAAATATGTCTGAGGAGGAAAGGCAGGCGTTTAGAGAGCGGATGCGTGGACGGTCTGGCGGTGGTGAAGGTGGTGGCGGCGATAGAGGCGGCGGCGATAGTGGCGGCGGTGGACGGCGAGAGGGGAGGGGGCGAGGCCAATAAAATGAAACAGAGGCAAGTGATTATATTGGCAGCGGTTGGCGCTGCGGTACTTCTTACTGCTTTGGGAGTCGGTTTTTATATCAGAGAAGCCAGACAAAAAAGTGAAGCTGGGGACGAAACCGGCGCTGAGTCCGGTGGGAAACAATCCGGGGGGAGCTTAATCCCCGGCGGAGTGGGCAGGGAGAATCTTCGCAATCTTTCTGGAGAAGAAAGAGCCAGAATAGTCGAGGAGAGAAAAAAGATAACGGAGAGGCAGGCGAATATGTCTGAGGAGGAAAAAGAAAAGCTCAGGCAGCAAGTGCGTGAAAGATTTAACATCAGGCAGAGAGGAGCGAGTGAGAGATTGCCTGCACTTTCTGAGGAGGAGAGAGCGCAGTTAAGGGAGAAATGGGCGAATATGTCCGAGCAGGAAAGGGAACAGCTCAGAAATAAAATGCGTGAAGAATTTGGAGCTGCGCGGCGAGAACCTAACGCTGTGCAGCAGGAACCTAATGTTGTTGGGCAAGAACCTAACGCCATACGGCAAGAAAAAAAGTGAGGTGTAAATTGAAACGGTCAGGATTGATAATAATGGTGATAGTTGGTCTTGTGGTGGTTTTTGTTGTCTGGAAGGTTGGCTTTAGCCCGTCAGCAAAGCCAGCAGGGAAAGGCGGTGTAACCAAATTAGCTTCGGAGCCAAACAAGCCGCCGGATGTCCAGAAGCCAACTGATGCAAATGCGCCTAAACTGGCCTCTGGTGAGGTCAGGCCTGAAAGGTTCGGTGATGTTGGTGAGCCGAATAGGCCATTTGGGAGGCGCAGGCCGGGTGGGATGCGGGGGTCGGATAGAATGCCGAGGTTTGATGAGCAGGAAGGGTTCGGTGGGCCGCCTCCATCATTTGGGCCTCCCGGTTTTGTTGAGCTGAATGCGCCGGGTAGAGTGCGTGAGCCGAACGAGGCGCGTATGGCTTTTGAGCCGAATAGACCCGCCCCCTACAGCGGCATTCGGGGGCCTGCCGGGCCGAATGAGCCGATGGAGGCCTTGAACCTCAAAGATGTGGAGATGAGAAGCATTATTCAGAAACTTGCAGAGTGGACCGGCAAGGTCATTATTCCGACCCAGGAGGCGATGCAACAAAAGGTGACCATCTATGCGGCAGAGAAAATGCCGAGAAGCCAGGCACTTGCGCATATCTACAGTGCGCTGCGGATGAAGGGCTATGTTGCCGAGCAAAGTGACAATGCTATTTACCTGACACCAATGAAGGATGCGAAACTTGGCTTTGTGCCTACTATACCGGCCGGGCAGCCGCTTGCACTGATTGAAAACAAGGAGCAGATAGTTCAAAAGTTTTTCAAGCTTGAGAGCTACAAGCCCACCCAGATGGGCACGGTTATTCAGCCGCTGATTGGCGATCATGGCTACGTCAGCGCCGACGAAACTACCGGCACTTTGCTGGTGATAGATACGGTTTCCAATCTGATGCGGATTGAGCGTATTATCACGGAGTTTGATGTGCCGGAAGCCGGGCAAACGGTTACGCAGATTTTTACGGTTCAGCATGGTGACCCTGCTGAGATTGTTCAGTTGTTGAAAATGCTGTTAAGTGCCGGCGATACGCGCAGCAGCGGTGGCGGGGGTGGGCGGGGGATGGATAGGGAGAGGGAGAGGTTCATGCCGCCCGGGATGGGGCAACCTTCTTCGGGTGAAGGGGCGGCCAGACCCGAGTCGAGGACCGGAGGTGGGGCAACATCTGTTACGGTGGGGAAGGTGCAGGGAACAGTGGTGCTTATTCCCGAGTCGAAGCGTAAGTGGATAATTGCCCGCGCGTCGGCTGAGGCAATAAAGCAGATAGGCGAGTGGATACAAAAGCTCGATATGGAGGGGCCGGTAGAGTCGGAATACGAGGTAGTTCCACTTATGTATGCCGACCCTGAGAATGTGCAAAGGGGTATTGAGGAGTCAATGAAAAATATGCCGGGGGCGGGATTGACGCCGAGCGTTGTTGTTCAGTCGCTTGAGAGACAGGTTTTGGTTGCCGGCAGGAAAGACCTGCGGGACCTCGTTAAGAAGCTTATTGAAGAGATAGATGTTCCGCCAGGACTGCTTCAGACGGAGCATTTCAAGTTAAAATATGCCGACCCCGACCAGATAAAGACAAACATAGAAGAGCTTTACAGCTCAGGCGCTTTAAGCAGCTCGGGTAGCAGGAGATTTTACGATTTTGGGTATGGCGGGTACGGTGGGTCCAGCAGCAGGACACGCCAATCTTCCGACACGGTGAAGGTAATATCATACGCTTCGCTCAGGCAGATTACGGTGATTGCTTCGCCGGAGAATCTGGAGAAAATCAGAAAGCAAATAGAAGTATGGGACAAGCAGCTCGATGTCAATGAAGTCAAGCCGCGGATAATTGAACTACACAATTCCGACCCTGTACAAATGGCTGATTTGCTGACGACGCTTTTCAGCGAGAAGAGTACCAGCAGCAGGACTTCCTTTTATGAGATGATGTTCGGCGGGACGCAGACTAATCAGAAGATTGTCGGGGCGCTTTACGGGCAATTGACCTTTGAAGATGTGCCGGGGACAAAGAAGATAATCATAATAAGCAAGATTCCGGAGGCGTATGATGTTGTCGAGCAACTGGTGCGCGACCTTGACAAGCAGGAAATGGGCGAAGTGCCGAAAGTCATAACGCTCAAGTACGCCGACCCTGAGGACCTCAGTGAGCGTCTGAATGCGATGTTCAATCAGCCGGGCACGAACGCCCCTATCAGGCGAAGCGCACAAGGATTGAGCAGCACCTCGACGACTTCGTCACAGAGCAGCAGCACTCAGAGCAGCTCAAGCTCGAGCCAGAGCGGTACGACAGGAGCCACCGGTAGCGGCAGCACCAGCACCAGCTATACGCCGCCGTGGTCCGGACAAGGCGCTCGCAGCACGACCACCGAGGAGATGCCGATAAGCAACGTGATAGGAAAGGTTCGGTTTGTTCCGGAGACTCACAGCAAATCGCTTCTTGTGCTTGCTCCGCCGGAGTTTATGCCGAATATAGAAGCACTGGTTCAGGAGCTTGATATACCGGGTAAGCAGGTGATGGTCAAGGCCGTGATTGTCGAGGTAAAACACAGCGATGTTACTTCCCTTGGTCTGCAGCTTGCCTCCAATTCCGGCGCGTTCGGGACTCTGGAGGAAAACTCGATTACGGCACTGAACACGCTTAAGTTTCTTGAAAGTCATGGGGCATCACTGATTGGTACAGGCACAAGTGCATCCCTGGATGTAGGAAACCGGAGCGACACTACTACGACAGCAAGCATCACTGCTCTTATTGATTTCCTGGTCAAGAAGATCCATGCGAAAATACTCAACCAGCAGACGCTGTGGACAAAGGATAACGGAGAGGCAATTTTCTTCAAGGGAGACAACGTTGCGTTTTCCACATCCTCGAGCAATATTACGACTACAACCGGTGCGTACACACAGAATTTCGAATTTCAAAGAGTGGGTATGACGCTGAGGGTCCGGCCGAGGATTACTCCGGAAAAGAACGTTGATATGGTTCTGAATATCATCCTGTCGCAGCTTACGGGCGAAAATGTGAACCTGCAGCCCAAGAGAACCGAGATGGAGACCACAACCAATATGATAGTGCAAAACGGCCAGACGGTTATGCTCGGCGGCATCCTTTTCCAGCAAGACAGTAAAATCGAGCGGAAACTGCCCTTGTTGGGTGATTTACCTCTGGCGGGCGGGCTTTTCCGTCATAACGAGATAGAGCAGAGCAACAACGAGCTGATAGTGTTTGTGACACCATACGTGATAGACGAAGGGCAGCAGATATCGCCCGAAGCAAGCCAGGAGATGGCACAACCGATGGAGCGGCTGAAAGAGGTCCAGAAGCAGTTGAAGGATAATGCCGAACGGCTTGAGCAACCATCGCAGCAAGAGCAGGATTGAGCCGGCAAGAACGGAGAATAAACCCCGCAATAACCCCCGATTACGACGTTCGAGGGCAAGCTTGCGGGACCGAATAAATATAAGAAACCTACTCTGCAAAGATGATTTCGCCCTTTACGGGAGAGTAGTTTGCCTTTGGTTCTTTTTTGCCGTCCTTTATCAGGATTAAGCTTTGAAAAAAGGGCTTAATCCCTGTCCCATCCTGGATTATGGGGGTATTCTGCAGGTGATAATGCAGATGCGGCTCTGAGGAATTGCCTGAGTTTCCGCAAAGAGCTATAAGCTGGCCTTTTTCGACCCTGTCACCGACCTTCACTTTTATGCTGTCGAGCTTGAGGTGGGCGAGGACCGATACCTCGTATGGGCGATGCTCGATAAATACAGTGTTGCCCAGCGCCGAAAACGGGTTCATAGACCTGGGGGCATTGTCTCTGACCCCATTGATGACATCCGTGACAATCCCGTCTGCGGGTGCAAGAATCTGTCTGCCGAAGGCGAAGTAGTCCTCATTTAGCGAGCCATCGTTTTTGCGGGTTTTGCCGTCGCTGCCTATGCCCAGAAAATCGAATGCAAATCTTTGATTGGTGGTATCGTGATGCTGGTTGAGTTCCTTAGTGTCTCCACCCCAGAAGACCAGCCAGCGTCCCTTGAAGGGCAGGGATAACTGCGTTTTGTGTTTGTCAGGGACCGGGATTGCAAAAGCGTGCGGCAGAAACCACAATCCGGCGATTTTGTCCTCGTTATCGAGGACGAGTTTAATATCCAAAACTCCGCGCTGGAAATGTGCGGGAAAGATGGCCTGGTCAGGCGGGATAAATCGCGGGGAGTCAAGCCTTTCGATTTTGCCATACTGGCTCAATAAATCCTTAAAGAAAGCTGTGCATTCTTCCAGCGGAAGGGCCTTTAGCATATCCTCATCGAAGTCTTGCTGGATGCCGACGTAGTCTGGTTTATTGATGTCTTCGACCATCCTGTTAATTACAATCTGGAACCTCTCTATTGGAGATTGTTCGGCGGATTCTGATGGTGCTTTTTCTTGTTCTTGCGTTTGAGAGACTGCGATTGCAAGCGCAACCGAGAACGCCAAAACGGACACTACTATACTGAATCTTCGCATACGTGTCTCCTTATTAAAGTTTAACTCAAGGTCGTGGGCATCTTATACCAGGTTGTAGTAGAAAATTGCCGAGTAGGGGCGGTTCGCGAACCGCCCCTACCGTAATTTATTCTGAATTGGCTGTTGCGTCAATAGTGAAGATACTGGTTGCGTGCTTGGAATCTTTGAATTGTAATTGGCGTTATCTTATTGTGGCGGATATACTGGTAGGTATCCTTGAGTCAGCACCGGTGTTCGGTTGGATGTTTACCCCGTTAGAAAGTTTTTAGGTGGGGTAAAATATTATAGTGAGGGTGGGGTTTAAAACTTCACCCGAGCTTTCTAACGGGGCTTACTGAGATTATGCTTTTTGGGAGCCAGACTACGAAGTTACTGAGCACACGATGACTTTTCGAGAGCAGGCAATGTCTGAGCGTCTTATGGTTGTGTTTATCGTTATTTGTGTGGCGCTGGTGTGCGCTCAATGCCAACCTTCACAGCAGGTCGGGACCTCCAGGTCGAGCGGGTTGTTTGTTGGCTTAAAATGCAATCAGAACACAAATACTGTGCCGCTATATGAAGTGTTTGAAGTTACCTTCGAACATGAAAACGAATACGCAAATCCTTTTTTTGATGTTATTGTCGATGTTGTCTTTACTTCTCCCTCAAAGAAGCAGATACGCGTCGGCGGATTCTACTACGGCATTTTATCCGGAGCTGGAATTGACTCGCGGAAGATGGAGGATGGCGGAAGGCAGCAAGGGCAGGTAGGCGGCAGGGTTGCCAGGAAAGATTTGTGGAAGGCGCGATTCGCCCCTTCGGAGGTCGGCAAATGGAAATATAATTTCATATTTACAGATACGAAAGGAAAAAAGGAGGGCGGCGAAGGCAGCTTTGTCTGCGTGAAGGGGCGAATAGCCAATCCCGGATTTGTCCGGATTCATCCTGCGAATCCCTTTCGATTTGTTTTTGATGATGGGAGTCCGTATTTTCCCATCGGAGTGCAGGATTGCTGGGGCGACAGCTCGAAGAACGGGTCTGTCCTGGATGAATGTTCTATGGAAGGACCTTTCCGCACAGACCTCAAGGACCCGCCGGTACTGCCGGCCGGGGCGATGTACGTGCGTGGACCGTCCGGCAACCCGCAAAATGCCGACGTTTACTTTATATATTTTTCACGATGCGGGTTTAATTTGTATCGCTTCTCTCAGCAGAATTGTTCATACCCTCTTTATCGTGACTTTGACCACCAGCTTATTCAGGAAGGTATAATGACTGATGAGCTTCTTTGCTGTGTTCGTAAATATGGCTTTCGCATCTTCTATGGGATATTTGGCTACCAGCAGGTGTTCAACGACGGCCCATACGATGAAGAGAATATGCTGAAAGTTAAGAGATTTATAAAATACAGCGTTGATAGATGGGGTGCTTATGTAGATTTCTGGGAATTTCTCAACGAGCAAAAAGCCGGCGACCGATGGTACGAAATTATGGTGCCATATCTGAAGTCAATTGACCCGTATCACCATCCTGTTACAACGAGCTGGGAGCGACCGGAGATTGCAGGTATTGAAATCAACGCTCCTCATTGGTACCAGCGGGAAAATGAGCTTGAATCCGACACAGTGACAGCTTCAAGGGCGAAGGATTGGAAGAAGTATAGCAAGCCCGTTATCGTGGGAGAGCAGGGCAATCATATTGACAAACAGCAGGCTCCGCCTGGGGTGGGAGGTGTCTGGGATGAGCGTTCGGCTGTGCGGATGCGTATCCGAAACTGGACGGCTTTGTTTAGCGAGATTGCTTTTATTTTCTGGAACACCAGTTATGCCAGAGATGGGCATAATATGAATATCTGGCTTGGCCCTGTGGAGCGCCAGTATGTGAGAGCTATGCAGGATTTTGCGTACCGGCTGGACAAGGATGTCCGTGTGGTTGAGGTAACGGTCTCGCAGCCGCAGGCGGTTCGCGGCTATGCTCTGGCCTCGAAAGAGCGGGCCGGAGTTTATCTGCATCATTTCAATAACCATACGGAACCAGTGCGGGGCGTCAAAGTTACTCTGAATGTGCCTAAAGCCACAAAAGCGTATTGGTATTTGCCGGAGAATGCTGCTATTCTTGGAACCGTTGAAACCGCAGCGGGGGCAAATACTTTTGAAGCTCCGGAGTTTATTGTGGACCTTGCTCTTCTTATTACGCCGGATGGTCCACCAGACATTGACAAAGATGGCAGGCCAAATAATCTCGACCCTGACAACGATGAGGATGGTGTTCCCGACAGGGAAGATGCCTTCCCTTTAGATCCCGGAGAGTGGCAGGATAAAGACAAGGATTTGATTGGCGACAATCTCGATGCCGATGTCGATGGAGATGGTGTGGCAGACGATATAAATAAAAATGGAATTCCAGATTATGAGGAGCTGGACTTTGATGGTGACGGCATTAACAGGGCAAATTCGATTCCATGGGATGCGTTCCCGCTGGACGGGAATGAATGGCAGGATACGGACGGCGACGGCGTAGGCGACAATGCAGACCTTGATGATGATAACGATGGATGGAGCGATGAGGAGGAAAAGAGATACGGGACCAATCCTCTGGATAAATTGAGTTTTCCGGTCCGGAAGGGCATATTTTTTTGACGGGCGTAATAAAAAGAAGGGATTTTTTATGGATGCTTATTGTTTAAGGCCGGGGGAAATACCTGATTTGAATATTGAGAGGTTAGGGGAGGCGACGATAGATTCTCCTCGGTTACAAAGCCGCAGTCGTTTTATTGATGACAGCGAGAAAATTCTTTTATGTTCGCATACCGAAGAGCTGAAGGACTATGAAAGTTCCGGTAGAAAGCATCCGATGCTGGAGGTAGCCGGTCCGCGAAGGAAGATTTTCTTTGACCCCCAAAAACTTAGTTGTGGTGTAGTTACGTGTGGGGGATTGTGTCCCGGCCTCAATGATATGGTAAGAACCATCACCTTAAGTTTAATCTGGCAGTATGGTGTTAAGGAGGTCCTGGGTTTTCGGTACGGGTATGCGGGGCTGTCATCGAAGGCGCCGGCGCCGCCCGTAGCGTTGACGCCGGAATTGGTGGATGAAATCCATCTAAAAGGAGGGGATATTTTATCATCATCCCGAGGTCCTCAGGACCCGGAAGATATGGTTGACAATCTGGCAAAAAGAGAGATTGGATTATTGTTTGTCATCGGTGGGGACGGGACGCTGAGGGGCGCTGCAAGTATAATAGAGGTAATAAAGAAAAGAGGATTGAAAATATCTGTAATCGGCGTTCCGAAAACGATTGACAATGACATCTGCGGTATAGAAAGGTCTTTCGGCTTCTCGACGGCTGTCGAGGCATCGCGTTTGGCGATTCTAACCGCACACGCAGAGGCCAAAGGCGCCTGGAACGGTGTGGGGCTGGTTCAGCTTATGGGCAGGGAATCAGGTTTTATTGCTGCTTATGCGACATTGGCCAACAGTGATGTAAATTTTTGTTTTATTCCGGAGGCGCCGTTTGTTCTGGAAGGGGAGAATGGATTTTTGCGTGCACTTGAGCAGCGGCTGGATAGAAAGCATCACGCGGTGATTGTGGTAGCTGAGGGTGTGGGAGAAGCACTTGTAGAAAAAGGAAGTGCTGCAATGACAGATGCTTCCGGCAATGTCGTGCTGGAGGACGTAGGGGTTATGTTGAAGGAGAGGATTACGGAATATTTCAAGGAGAGGGGCAAGCCCATCTCGCTAAAATATATAGACCCGAGTTATATGATTCGTAGCTTGCCCGCTGATTCCAATGATTCTGCATTTTGCCTGATGCTTGGTCAAAACGCTGTGCACGCCGGTATGTCAGGCCGAACAAATATGGTGATTGGCTACTGGAACCAGTATTTTGTACATATCCCTATATCACTTGCAATCCTCAAGAGGAAAAAAGTTGACCCGGAAGGCCATCTGTGGCAGACGGTTTTGGGGACGACCGGCCAGGGACGGGGGCCGGCGGCAGGCTGAAATTCGAAGCACGAATCCGCCGAAGGCAGACACGCTCCGAAACAAATTCAAATTACGGAAGCACAAAAGTTCAAAATGGGATTCTGGATGCCCCGTTAGGGGATGGGATTGCAGGTCTGACGGCCTGCCTTATCTGTCAGAAATGTTCCAAAATCTTCTTGTATTCTTCCCAAATAGCTGCAAAATGTTATAGTATTCTATTTAGTCCTTTTGATGGAAAATTGATTTGAACAGAGTCAAAAATCTGGCAGGTAGGGGACGGTTCGCGAACCGCCCTTACAAAGAAAAGGAGTGAGTTATGAAGAAGATATCAATTGGGTCGTGGGCATATACGATTGGGCCTTATGCAAGCAATCCCGTGCCCTGGGAGGAGGTCATTAAAAAGCTGAAGGAGCTGGGTTTTGATGGCGTGGAGCTTGGCGGATTTCCGCCGCACCCCAATCCTGACAATATGCCAAAGAAAGAGCAGCGTGAGGCCTGCAAGAAGCAACTGGCGAAGCTGGGGCTTGGCTGGTCAGGTCTGGCGGCGGATTTGTGGAAGCAGCAACTTCTCGATACCGACAATAATTCGGCATATCTTGATTGTTTCCGCAAAAATTTACAATTCTGCGTTGACCTCGGCATTCCAGCCATTCGGGTGGATAGTATTTCGCCGCCGACCATTTTTGAAAAGGTTGATGCCGACACCGCACGCAAGCGGGCGGTGAAGACCTGGAAGGTCTGTGCTGCCGAGGCCGCTGATAAGGGGGTGCGAGTAACGTGGGAGTTTGAGCCGGGTTTTGCATTTAATAAGCCGTCTGATGTTTTACGGATTGTGGATGAAGTCGGTGACGACAATTTTGGGGTATTGTTTGATACCTGTCACGGTTATATGGTTGCGGTGACAGGCGCTCGTCAGCCGGGTAAAAAGGAGGTATTGCCGGGCGGTGTGGTGGAATTGGCGAGCAAACTTCGCGGGAAAATCAACCACGTTCATCTGATTGACTCCGATGGCACACTGCACGGCGGCGAGACGTCCACGCACGCGCCTTTTGGAAAAGGTAAGATAGATTTCGATAAGCTCCTGCCGGAGCTGGCGAAAAACGATATGGATTGGTGGACGATTGACTTATG
>Ga0315274_10014851_pt1 | contig 11041 bp, 9 predicted proteins | sample YL17G02_20_MG_FD_203700 | JGI IMG/M metagenome (GOLD analysis project Ga0315274, IMG submission 203700) | Sediment microbial communities from Yellowstone Lake, YNP, Wyoming, USA - YL17G02_20 | ecosystem: Environmental > Aquatic > Freshwater > Lake > Sediment | place: USA: Wyoming | collected...
CCCGCCGACACGACCGCCACCGTCGACGCCCTGGTCGTCGGCGCGGGGCCCGCCGGCCTCGCGCTCGCCGCCGCGCTCGCGGCGCGCGGCCTGACCGTCACCCTCGCGTCCCGCGACGAGCCGTTTGTCAACACGTACGGCGTGTGGACGGACGAGTTTGAAGCGCTGGGGTTGGCGCACACGCTCGAGGCGACGTGGCCGACCGCGCGCTGCCATTTTGGCGAGGGGCCGCCCACCGTCGTCGCGCGCGGGTACGGTCGCGTGAACCGGGCCGCGCTGCGGGCGGCGCTGGTCCAGCGGTGCGCGGACGCGGGCGTCCGGTTTGTCGAGGGCGAGCTCGACACGGCGGGGGTCGCGGACAGCGCCTCCCCGTCCACCCCTCTGACCGCCACCCTGGCCGACGGCACCCCCCTGACCGCCCGCATGGTCACCCTCGCGTGCGGCGCGGCCGCCGGGCGCCTGCTCTCGTACCCGGCCGACCGCCCGCGCGTCGCGGCGCAGACGGCGTACGGCGTCGAGGCCGACGTCGACGGATGGGGGGGGGCGCACGAGGCGGACGCCATGCTCTTCATGGACTTTCGGCGGCACCACGCGGGGCTCGCGCCCGGCACCGCCGCGTCCTTGACCCCGGCCAACCACCCGGCCGGCGGCCAGGGGCTGTGGGGCACGGGCGCGGAGGCGCCCTCGTTCCTGTACGCCATGCCGGCGGCCGACGGGGAGGGCGGGGGCGGTGGCGAGGGCGGCGCGCCGCCGCCGCGCGCGGGCCGCCGCCGCGTGTTCCTCGAGGAGACCTGCCTCGTCGCCCGCCCCCCCCTCCCCTTTGCCGTGCTGCAGCGGCGCCTGGCGCGCCGGCTGGCGGCGGCGGGGGTGTCCGTGGCGGCGGTGGTGGACGAGGAGTGGTCCTACATCCCGGTCGGCGGCCCGCTGCCGCTGTCCTCCAACCCGTTGACCGCGTTTGGCGCGGCCGCGGGCATGGTGCACCCGGCCACGGGCTACTCGGTCGCGCGCTCGCTGGCCGCGGCGGACGCGGTCGCGGACGCCGTGGCGGCCGCGCTGGCGTCGGGCGCGCCGCCGGCCGCCGTCTCCGCCGCTTATTGGCGCGCCCTCTGGCCGCCCGACGCGCGCCGCGCCGCCGCGTTTCACGTGTTTGGCATGGAGCTGCTGGCGCGCCTCGACCCGGGCGACACAAACGCGTTTTTCACTGCGTTTTTCGCGCTGCCGCCCGCCCTCTGGCGCGGCTTCCTCGCCTCGACGCTGTCCCCCCTGGGCCTGCTCGGCTTTGCGCTGGCCACCTTTGTCGCCGCGCCGGCGCGCGTGCGGGCCGCCCTGGTCGCCCACATGGCGCGCGACGCGTCGGGGCGCGCGCTCCTCGCGGCGTACCTCCGCGGCGGCGACGAGTGACGCGAGGGAGCGAGCGCGCGAGGGCGCGACGTGCGCGCGGTGCAGTGTGACAAGGCGGGCGCAGACACTCCGCCTCCCCCCCCCCGGAGCGCGTCAAGCGCCGCCCGCCTTCGCGAGGCGCGCGTCGACGGCCACCACCTTGACCCGCGCGCACGCGACCTCGGTCGCGGGGCGGCCCCGGGCGGCGGCCACGCGGAAGCGGGCGTCGGTGAGGACGAACGTCCAGACCTGGGCGGGGGGGGGGGAGGGTGGAGGGCGGGGGTCGGGGGGGGGTCGGCGCCGCGCGCGCCGTCGCCCCGCCTCCCCCCTCCCTCCCTCACATTGTCGCAGTAGCGGTACGTGTCCAGGCGCCCGCGGAAGGTGGCTTTGCCCGTCACCTTGGCCTGCAGCGCGGCTAGGAACACGGCGTCGAACTGGGGGCGAGCAGGGGAGGGGGTCGGGCGTTTTTCGCGCCCGGCGGCCCCTATCAGGCGCGCGCGCGGCGGCATCGCGCCCGCTGCGTGCCGCGGGCGGCGCATCGCGGGGCCGCCCAGCCGCGCGGGCGCCCATCGGCCGCGCCGCCGCGCCGCGCGGCGCCGCCGCAAGCCGCCCCCCCCCCCCCCCACACCTCGGCGAGCACTTTCAGTGCCAGCGGCGCGGGCAGGCGGCCGGACGTGACGAGCTCGTCAAGCGCTTCCACGAGCGCGTCGCCGGGCGCCGACCGGCGGAAGAGCAGGGCGGGGGAGGAGTCCGGGGCGGCCGCCATGGTGGCGGGGTGGTGGTCGAGGGGTGGGGCGGGGGCGCGGCGGGGAGGCCGGCCCGGCCGCGGGTGTGGAGCGGGCGGCGGCGCGGGGCCGCGCCCGGCCCTCCCCCCGAAGGGTCGCCGCCCGCCGGCGCGCCCAGCAAAAGGGCGCGCCACCGCCCTCGACGCACAGAGAGCGCGAATGCCACGTGGCACTCCGGCTTGGCGCATCCACCCGTTGCAGCCGCCCTCCACCCCCTCTCCTTTCTCTCACGCCCCGCCCCGCGCAACGACCGCGCCCTCGAGCGCGTCCGCCACCCCCTCAGGCAGCATGCCATCCGCCGCGACGAGGGACGCGAGGCGGGCGAGGAGATCCAGGCGGTCCAGGGGCGCGAGGCCCGCGGCGGCCGCCGCGAGCGCGGCGGCGGTCACGACCGCCGGCGGCGCGACAAACGTGTTGAAGTAGATGTAGGCGAAGACCGCCATCACAACTTGGCAGTCCATGCGGTCGGTCATGCCGCCGTGGCCGGGGATCGACGTCCCGAAATCCTTGATCTTGGCCGACCGTTTAAACCCCGAAGCGAAGAAGCCGCCGAACGGCGCGATGAGGGAGGCGAACGCGGCGAGGACGACCGCGTGCAGCTGCATGGGGCGGGCGCGGAAGGTGTGGGGGGCGAGGGCGGTGGCGAGGGCGGCCGCGGCGGGGCCCGCCGCGCCGGTCGCCCACGCCGAGGGGAGCGCGTCGGCCAAGGAAAAGGTGGTGCGCACATACGTCGACGCCGGCACGCACGTCAGCCGTCCCAGGGACAGGTCGGTGCGCGGGCAGGTGAGCCAGGGGGCGCGGGCGGCCGCGTCGGCGAGGACCCACGACGCGGCGACCGTGAGGAGCGCGCCGCCCGCGAACCCTTCCCACGTCTTTTTGGGCGACAGCGAGATGAGGGGCGTGCGCCCGAAGAAGAAGCCGGCGAGGTAGGCCGCGATGTCGTTGACGATGACGAGCGACGTCGGGAGCAGGAACCTGGGTGGGGCGGGGGGGTGGGGTGGGGCCGCGAACGCGCGCGCCGCCGCGTGCGCTCCCTCCACCCTCCCCCCTTCCTCACCAGATGATGCCGTCGAAGATGTTGCTCACGAAAAAGGAGGTGGGCACAAAAATGAAGAGCAGGGTGAGGTGGGTCCACGCGTACTGGGAGAGGCGGAGAGGGAACGAGGGGGGTTGGGGGCGTGGTCGCGCGCGCCAAAAAACGCCGCGAAACCCCCATCCCACGCCCCTCCCCCCCCCTCCCACCCCCTCACCTGGCGGAATTGGTAGAGGTAGCACCCCTTGCGCAGGCGCAGGACGAACGCGACAAAGCCGGCGACGTACAACCCGAACGTGGCGAGCGCATGGCGGGTGAGCGCCCAGTGCGCGGCGCGCGCGGCGCGGCCGGTGGAGGTGACCTCCACTTCCAGCTGCTTGTGCACAAAGCTGGGGGAGGGGGGGGTGGGCGGCGGACGGTGTGGGCGCGCATGCGCCGGTCGCCGTCGTCGCTCCTCCCCTCTCTCCTTCGCACCGCAGATAGAACCAGAAGGCGGCGACAAAGAAAAAGTACCACTCGCCAACGCGCGTCGGCAGCGCGCCGCCGGGCGGCGCGCGCTCGCCGACGCGCGCGGCGCGCGCGAGCGCAAACAGCTCCCGGCACATGAGCACCTGCATGCCCAGCACCATGATCGCCAGGGGGACGTGGCCGGCCGCGACGACGGCCGCGAAGAAGGCGACGAGGACGAGCGTCGACGCGGTGCGCACCGCGAACGAGCGCGCGCGGGACGGCTGCGGCGCCGGCGCGGGCGTGCCGGCTTTGCCTTTGGCTTTGGGCTTGGCCTTGGCCCCGGCGCGCGCGGGCGGGGCGGGCGCGCGGCGGGGAGGGGCGTCCTGAGGGAGGGCGGCGGGCGCGGCGCGCGGTGGGCGCGAGCGCCTCCCGCCCTCCCCTTCTGCCGCCGCACGACACACGCTTTTCTCACGTCTTCCACCACCGCGGCAGCCGCCAGCCGGGACGACGAGCGGCGGCGCGTGGGGGATGGCGCCATGGCGGCGCGCGCGGGGGGGGCTCGCGGCACGGCGCGTCGATGGGCCGGTTGGACGAGGGCGCGTGTCGCGCCTCGACGCGAGAGGCGGGCGGGAGGGCGACGCGGCAGAGTGCGCGCGCGGCCGCGGCGCGCGACCGGGCACAGTCCTCCTGGGCCGCGGCCCGCCCCAATGCCGCCCGCCGACGGGCGGCCCAGCACGCTGCACGCGGTGCTCGCCGCGTTTGGCCCGCTGGCCGCGGCCGACGGGCCGCTGGGCACGGCCGCGTTTGCGCAGGCGTGCACGTCCGTGCTGCCCCTGTTTGACTGCCTAGGTGGGCGTGGAAGTGGTGGCGGCGTGGTGGGGGTCGGACAGCGGCGTCCCGGGTAGCGGGGCGCGCGCGCGGGCGGGTGCCGCACGTTTGACCCGAATTCCGGGCGCGGTCGATGCCACCGACATCGCCGCAAGCGCGCCACGCGCACGCTGCGCGCGTGGGCCACCGCTGGGGGGGGCGGGGCGTCCGCGCGGCCGCCCGCGGCGCGAAACCATGGGCGGACGCCTCACGCCCTCCCCCCTCCTCTCTCCCTTTCTCCAGGCTCCGTCTTCTACTTTGCCAAGGCCGAGCTCGAGTCCAAGGTGGGTGCGGGGGGTGGGGAGGCGGGCGGGGGGGCGGTCAACGGCGTCCCTCCCCCCGCGCGCGACGCCCGCGTTTTTTTTTCCTGACCCCCTCCAGCGCGCCTCCCTCGTCGCTGTCCAGGGCGCCGTGCCCACCCTGGACGCCCTGGTGGACGCCGACGTCAAGGTGGGAGGGAGGGGGGGCAGGGGGGCGGGGGAGGGGCTGGCGGCGCCGCGCGCGGTCGCCACGGGGGGGGGTCTGCTCCGCCCCCCCGCGCGGCCGACCCGTCGCCCTCCCTCCCCAGGCCGGCCGCGCCACGACCAAGAACTCGCCCGCCCGCAACCTGCACCGCATCGCGACGTCCATCGCGTTCCTGGCCGACCTGCTGGCGAGGCTGGCGGGGGCACGGGGCGAGAAGGGCGCCACGCCCGCCGCGCTGCGCGCCGCCGCCGGTGACGCGTACGCCGCCACCCTAGCCCGCTGCCACGGCGTCCTGCTGCGCGCCGGCGTGCGGGCCTCCCTGTACCTGCTGCCCGACCGGGCGACCTTCCTGGCGTGTGTGGGCGAGACAGAGGCGAGCGCGGCAGCCGCCGTCGCGCCGCTCGCGCCCGCGCTCGCGGCCGTCGTGGCCCGCGTGGAGGCCCTGTACGGCGACGCGCGCATGCCGGTGTCGGACGCCCGCTTTCTGCCCGCGGCGGCGGGGTGATGGGGGCGGCGGCGGGGGGTCGGGGGAGGGCCGCGCGTGTGACCGTGTCGTGTTTCATTCGGCGCGCCCCTCCCCCTCCCCCCCCTCACACCGCCCCCGCCCGCCGGGCCGACCGCACGAGGCGCGCCGCCCGGTCCAGTGCGGCTTCAGCCGGCTCGTCCGGGGCAGAGGCCAGGAGCGCCGACACGACCGCCGCGCGCTCGCGCGCCGAGCAGCGCGGCGCGCGCGCGGCGACCAGCCGGTCGTCCACCTCGGCCACGAGCGCGCGCCACTCGTCGTCCAGCTCGTCCAGCTCGTACGCGGGGCGCACGGCGGCGGAGCCGGTCGACACCTCACCGCCGTCGGCCGAGCCGCGGCCGCCCGCGGCCGACTCGGTGCGGCCGTCGGTGAGGGCGGGGTGGGGGGCGCCGGGGCGGGAGCCGGCGACGGGGGGGGCCCAGGACGAGTCGAGCGTGTCTGGGGTGAGGGGGGCGGAGGCGGTGGGCGAGCGCGCGCGTGCCTCCCTGCCTCCCTTCCCCCCTCCCCCCACACGCACTGTTGACGACCACCCCGACGCCCAGGGGCCCCGTCACGCCCGACGCGCGCACGGCGTGCTGCCGCGCGCGCGTCGTCGGCGTCGACTTGCCGCCGGCGAACGCGGTCGCGGGCGACGGCGCCGCGCCGTCGGCGGCCGCCGCGGCCGCGGACGCGCCGTAGAACGAGCGCTGGTGGGTGGCGCGCGCGATGAGGCCGGTGACAAGGCACCCCAAGAGAAACGCGGCGGAGCCGACGACGGTGAGGGACGCCCACGCGGGCAGGGGGCCCAGGAGCTGGTTGGTGAAGGCGCACTTCTGAGCATGGAGGAGGGTGGGGGGTGCGAGGGTGGGCTGAGCGGCCGCCGCGGGCCGCAATGGCTGCCCGAGCGCATGGGGGGCCCATTGGCGCCCGTCTTGCGCCTTGGACGCCGGCGTGGCGCACGAAACGGGAGCGTCACACTCTCAACCGCCTTCTGGAGGTGCGAGGTGGCCGCCGCAAGTCCGTTCACCCCACCAGCTCGCGCGCCCCCCGCCGCGCCCGCGCGCGCGGCGGCCCAACGGCCGCCACCCCCCCCACGCCCCCCACGCACCACGTCGTCGGCCGCCCACTGCACCATGGCGCGTTGTTGGGGCGGGTGGCGAAGGAGAGAAGGGAGTGGAGAGTGGAGGGGGCCGCGCCCGCCGACGCACCACTCTTCGCCGCGCCCGGCGCGCCGTCGCGCCGCCATGCCCGCCGACTCTGAATTCGCCGCCCTGGCCCGCCTCGTGCCCCGCGTCCGCCGCGCGGGCGACGGCGCGGCGCTCGCGTCGCCCTTCCTGGACGTCTGCCGCGCCGTGCTCCCGGTGCTGGGTGAGGGAGCGAGAGAGGGGTGGGGCGGGCGGGGGGGGCGAGGGGTTGGCGAGGGGCAGCCAACTCCCTCCCTCGCGCGGGCGCCTCCCCACCCCGTCCCCGCCGGCCCTGCTGGGCCTCTCTCACAGCCCACTTTGGCCCCGGCATGTTCATCGTGTCGGCCGACGTGGGCGGAAACATTGACAGGCTGGCGGCGGCGTGTGGAGGAGGGGGAGAGAGCGTCACGGAGGTCGTCGCGGCCGACGTCGCGCGCGGCGGCGGCACCGGCCCCACGTCCACCGCCGCCGCCCTGCTCTGGCTCCTGCGCACCATGTTGTTCGTCGCGGCACTGCTGCGGGCGCTGGAGACCGACCGCGGCGCGTCGGTCGCCGACGCGGCGCGCGGCGCGTACAGAGCGACACTCCGCCCCTACCACGGCCTGCTGACGCGCACCGCGTTTGCCGCCGCGCTCTACTGCGCGCCGACGAGGGTTAAATTCTTTGCGGCGACGGGCGCGGCGACCGAGGCGGCCGCGCTCGCCGACGTCGGTGGTTGTTTGGTCGAGTGGGAAGGGGTGCTGGCAGATCTGCACGCCTGGATGGACGGCACGGGTCTGAACAGCCAGGCGCGGGTGTAGGGGAGAGGCAGGGAAGGGGCATGGTAACATTGAGGGAGAAGCATCAATCACGCGAGACTGCACCGCACGACCCACCCTTCGAGCCCGCGCACCCGCCCGCGCGTGCCCGGGACTTCGACGGCCGTCAACCCGGCCGCCGCGGCGGCGGCGGGCAGGCCGCGGTCGAGGAGGCGGGACCGGGAGCAGTAACCGAGGAGCGCGGTTCCCGTCCCCAATTGTTTTCCTCCTTCCCCTCCTCTCAACAGCGCCGCCACGACGGCCACGAGGGATGGCAACGCTTTCAGGGAGTAGGCTACGTCGGCGCCAAGGACGAGGGGCCAGCCAGAAGGGGAACAAGCGACGGCCGCGGCGACGTCGGCGGGCGACCCCCAGTCGAGCCCCCGCACGCCCACCGCTGCGCCCGTGGCGTCGGTTATGAGCTTTGCATTCTTCTCCAGCACGCGCAGCACGACCGGCTCGCCGTCGGTGAGCACGAGGCTGCGCGCGCCGGCGAGCGCGGCGGCCGCGCCCGCGACGCCCAGGCCGGCGCCGAGCTCGAGGACAGATCCCGCGTCTCTCACAATTGCCATTCCTGCGGGCGACACCAGGTAGTCGCCCAGCAGCTGGGCGGCGGGCCACGCGACTTGGCCGGTGAGGTCGTGCGCCGTCGTCGCGGCGCCCGATGCGAGCAGCGTGATGCTCGCCGCGTCGTCGCCACCAACCCCATCGCATGCATCATTCTCGCCATTCTCCCCGCCGTCCCGCGGGCCGAACGAGAAGAGGGAGGGTCGGTAGTCTTCCGAGATGAACAGTCCGGCGTCGAACGCGTCCTCGTAGTCGGTCGGAGGGTGGGGCAGGGAGGGAGGCATCGCGGGGGCGCGCGCCCCGCGCCCGATGGCCGCAGCCGTCGGCGGGCGGGAGTGGCTAGCTCCTTCGCTCACTCCCGCGCCCCCGCCGGGCGCCCTGCCTCCGGCCAGGCCACGCCGCGTCCACACGGACCCCGTTTTTGACCGGCCGCGCGCCGCGCGCCGCCGCCCCGAATCGCGTGCCCGCGCCCCCTCCTACCTCCCACCACCATGGCCGACCTCGCCGCCGTCCTGCGCGGCTGCATGTCGCCCGACGCGAGCCAGCGGCATGCGGCGGAAGCCGCGCTGGCCCAGGTGAGGTGGAGAGGAGGGGCGCGGCGGCCGTCGGGCGCCGCATTCGCGGCCGCCACCGCCCCTGACCCCGACCTCCCCTCCTCTCTAGGCCGAGCTCGCCCCTGGCGCCGCCCCCGCCTTGCTGCGCGCCGCCGCCGACGCCGGCGCCGGCGCTGACGTCGCGCAAGCCGCCGCCATCGCGCTCAAGAACCTCGTGCGCCGCGCGTGGGCGGTCGATGGTGAGAGAGGGAGGGAGAGGAGGAGGGAGTATGGGGAGGATTGGGGAAACGGGGTCCGACCCCCTTCTCTCGCCCGTCTCCAGACGACGACGCCGACCCCGCGACCTTCCGCCTCGCCGCCGCCGACAAGGACGCCGTGCGCGCCTCGCTGCTCGACGCGGCGTCCGCCGCCCCGCCGGCCGCCCGCCCCCAGCTGGCCGACTGCGTGGCGCGCGTCGCGGCGGCCGACTGGCCGGCCGCGTGGCCCGCGCTCGTCCCGGCGCTCGCGGCCGGCGCCGCGTCGCGCGACCCGCCCCGCGTCGCGGCCTGCCTGCTGGGCGCGCGCGCGCTGTGCCGCAAGTACGAGTTCCGGGCGCGGGAGGGCGGGGACAAGGCCGCGCTCGAGGGCGTGGTGGCGGCGCTCTTTCCGGGCGTGCGCGCGGTCGCCGCGGCGGCCGTCGCCTCCCGCACCGCCGACCCCGCCGCCGCCGACCTGGCCAAGCTGGCCCTCAAATGCTTCTGGTCGGCCACGTACGTGGGCGTGCCCGCGCCGCTGCTCGAGCCGGGCGAGTTGGGCGCGTGGCTCGAAACGCTCCTCGCCCTCGTCTCGGCCGACCCCCCCCCCGGCGCCCCGCCCGACCCGGACGACCGCGCCGAGTGGCCCTGGTGGAAACTGCGCAAGTGGGCGCTGCACATAGTGAACCGGCTGGCGGCCAGGTACGGCGACCCGCGGTTGACCCGCGCGGGCGCCCCCGACCGCGCCCTGGCCGACGCGTGGACCGCGACCGGCGCGGGCGACCGCTTCCTGGACGCCGTGCTGGGGCTGCTGGCGCGGTGGGCGGGCGGGGCGTGGGTCTCGCCGCGCTGTTTGAACCTGGCGCTCTCCCACTGCGGCGCGGTCGCGCCGCTCGCGCGCGCGTGGCGCGCGCTCAAACCGCACGCGCCCGCCCTGATCGCGTCCGTCGCCCTGCCCGCCGCCTGCTTCGACGACCGGGACGCCGCGCTGTGGGCGGAGGACCCGGCGGAGTACGTGCGGCGGGGGTCGGACGTTCTTGAAGAACTCTACTCGCCGAAGTCCGCGGCCGTCAACCTCGTCGTCGAACTCTGCCGCGCGCGCGCCTCCACCTGCCTCCCCCCCACCATGGCCGCCCTGGGCGCCGTTTTTGCCGAGGTTCAGGCGGCGGGAGGGGGCGGGGCGCTCGACGCGTCCCTGGCCCGCCGCGCCGACGGCGCCCTGCTCCTCGTCGGCGCCCTGGCCGGCGTCGTGGCCCGCAAGCCCGCCTACAAGGCCCAGGTCGAACCCTTGCTCCAAACGGTCGTCCTCCCGCTCTTCGCCTGCCCGCACGGGCACGTGCGCGCCAAGGCGTGCTGGGTCGCCGCGCGGTTTGCGGATTTCGACTTCGCTGCCGGCGCCGGCCGCGGCCCCACCTTTGACGCCCTCTTTGCCGCCGCCGGCGCCGCCATGGCCGACCCCGACCTGCCGGTCCGCGTCGAGGCGGCCGGCGCGGTGCGGCACCTGGTCGACGCTTTGGACGAATCCGGCCTCCCCGCGTTTCGCGCCGCGCTCCCCGCCCTCCTCCGCACCCTGCTGTCCCTCATGGCCGAGCTCGATTCCGAGGAGCTGGTGTCTGCGCTGGAGAGTGCGGTTGACAGGGCGGGGCCGGGGATTGCGCCGTACGCGGCGGAGCTCGCGTCGCAACTCGTCTCCGCCTACGATCGCATGACCGCCGCCGCCGCGACCTCGGACGCCGGGTCGGACGACGATGCCGCCATCGCCTCGTTCGCCGTGTTGAGGGCCCTGGTGACGGTGGTCGACGCGGTGGCGACGGCGCCGGGAGCGGTGGCATCGTTGGAGCCCGTTCTCCTCCCTTTACTGGCCCGGCTGCTGGCCGACGACGACGGGCACGACGCCGTGGACGAAGCGTTTGACCTCCTCTCGTACGTGACCCATTTCTCGCCGTCCGTCTCGCCCGCGGCGTGGGCCCTCTTCCCGGCCCTCACCGACGCCGCCGCCGGCTGGGCGCGCGACTACCTGGACGGCGCCCTGCCCGCCATCGCCAACTACGTGGCGCGGGCGCCGGACGCGTTTCTGGAGGCGGGGCAGGGGGCGCCGACGCGGCTCGAGCGGGTGCTCGCCGTCGCGCGGTCGGCGCTGGCCAACCCCGACGGCGGCGACGACGAAGTCATCCCCGCGCCCCGGTTGTTGACCCTGGTGCTACAGGCGTGCCCGGGGCGGGTG
>Ga0315274_10014852_pt1 | contig 11041 bp, 8 predicted proteins | sample YL17G02_20_MG_FD_203700 | JGI IMG/M metagenome (GOLD analysis project Ga0315274, IMG submission 203700) | Sediment microbial communities from Yellowstone Lake, YNP, Wyoming, USA - YL17G02_20 | ecosystem: Environmental > Aquatic > Freshwater > Lake > Sediment | place: USA: Wyoming | collected...
GCACTTTCCTCTACAACCTCGGTCAGAACGCTTTCCACCTGCTCTTTTACGTTCTGCTGAAGCTGTTTCTCTAAAGCCTCTTTGCGCTCCACACACTTTGCCAGCTCCCCCTGTTGCTGCTTCATCTCTTTTACGTGCTGGGCGTTTAGCTTGGCAATCTCCTGGTCGCGGCGGGCCAGCTCCTGCTTTAATTGCATATTTTCAGCCGCTATGACTCTACTTTTTTTCTCGCCCGGCAGCTCCTGCTCCCGGCAGCTTGCGCAAAACAAGGCAACGACGCCGACTACCACAATTAGCACTCTGGGCACAAATCCTTTCATTTTGTCATCCTTTCCAAAATGACAGCCACAAAACAGCCGCTTTCGTATGTCACTATATCGCCTGCGAACATAGTGTCAAGAGCTTGAGCTATTCAAACAGGACTTGGAGCTTTTTCTTATCAGCGGCACTGATTTGGCTCTGGTCCGTCCACACCGCCAGATTGAGGCTCTTTCTGCACGGACAATCCTCGCTGACAAGTGCAGCGTCGCCGGCTAAAACTGCCCTTATCAGTTTCAGACAGTTGTTCGTAGCGGTCTGCAGGTTCGCCATTATCTCTTCGAGCAATGATTGCTTGCTTTTTCCGGCATGATGAGGTCGCCAGCAGTCGTAGTCACTGACAAGTGCGATAAGTGCGTAGCAGATTTGCGCTTCTCTGGCGAGTTTCGCTTCGGGCATAGCGGTCATGCCGATCAAGTCGCCGCCCCATCCGCGGTGCATCAGCGACTCGGCCCGCGAGGAAAACTGCGGCCCTTCCATACATACGTATGTGCCGTCCGGATGCGTCATCACATCAGTCTCTTTCGCAGCATCAATGATTACTTCCCGTACCCGGCTGCAAACCGGCTCAGCCATCTCGCAGTGCACCGCACCATAGCCGGCGAAAAAGCTGCTTGTCCGCCTGAATGTCTTGTCGATGAACTGTTCCACGATGACCAGTTCGCCGGGAGTAATCTCTTCGTTGAGTGACCCCACCGCCCCACTGCCGATGACCGTATGGACGCCGAGCTTCTTCAGGGCAAAAATGTTGGCGGCAAACGGCACCTCGCTGGGCGAAAGTCTGTGTCCCTGGCCGTGACGATTCAAAAACGCCACGCGTTTCTGCCCAATCTTGCCGACCATGATCGCTGCGCTGGGCTTGCCGAACGGCGTATCGATATCGTGAAATTTTGTCCCGGTCAACTGCTGCGCCAGCGCATCGCCCAGGCCCGTGCCCCCAATAATCCCAACCAGTTCCTCTGCCATATTTCTGGCCTCCTTTGCCTTTACTGGGTATTATAGTAATCGGCTTGCTGCTCGTAAAGGGCATAGAAGATAGTGTTCAGCCTTTGGGGCTCTGCACGCTGCACCTGCCCCCTGTACCCTGCTGGAGGTCGGCTAACATGGACTTAGTAGTCACAGTAATCGAGATTAAGGGCCACTGCCGGACGTATAAAGTTGCTGACTCATTTACGATTAAAGCCTGCCCTGAGCTTGTCGAAGGGGCGGGTTATCAAGATGCAGTCTTACCGCCGATATCCCAGAGCCCGCGGAGAAAGTGCTGTTTATGATCTGTCAGCTCAGCGCTCTCTGTGTGCTCTGCGGTTAAAAGACGAGAGAACCAAAGCCTACATTCACTGTCCCGACCCCTGTGAATATACAGACGGCGGAACCGTCATCTTCGAGATCGTGAAGGTTACCCAGCCTATTTAGCCTGCCGTTTTACGGCAGGTTCTCATCCACCCCTGTGCAAAACAGTTTTCAAGAAAAATCTAAAATTTTTTGCCACCCCCGATTTTGTGCAAAAAATCGACCTTAAACCCTCAAAATTACGTAGATCGAAAGGAATATGAGAATGAAAAGGTTCTTTACCCTTGAATACTGGCAGGATGACGGCTGGTTTGTCGGAAAGTTAAGGGAGATTCCGGGTGTCTTCAGTCAGGGCAAAACCCTCGAAGAACTAAAAGAAAACATAATTGATGCCTACCGCATGATGCTCGCCGAATATGATACCGGCGAGAAACAAGCCGACTCAAAATGCACGCAATTGCCAGTCGAGGTTTGAAACGAAATGCCCTCTCTATATGACTGCGTTACATCGTTGGGCCTCTTACATAATATAATATCAGAATGGAATCGAAAGTACCAGCCATTTTTGCCGGTCTGGGCCCGCAGACACAGAACACCATAACACCATGTACACAATAAAGACATTGAAAAGGCCGTGGGGACAACGCTTACGGCCTTTTATCTTGGCTTTGGGCCGAAAACAAAATCGCTCAAATGCGAGTAGGGGCTTACCGCCGTCAATATGTCTAAAATCGGTGTAAATCTGTGTCAATCCGTGTCTAAAAATAGAATCGCTCAGTCTAAATTCGTTATCTTATTTGAATTTCCGACCTGCCGCGCAGGCTGATTATTAGGCGTTTCTGGTCGCGGTTAAACTCGGTTTTCGCAGTCTCGAACGAAATCCCCTCGGTAGATTCTTGAGCTATTCTGCGGGCTAAGACCTCGCTCGGCTTTTTTTCAACGCCGGATATCAGAACGTAGTAAGGTTTGTCGCCCCAGCCGGTCAGTACGAAGGTCAGCGAATCTTCGCCTTCGCGGATGTCACTTATCGCACAAGGGGCGTGAATGAACCACCGACGTTTGGGCAATTTCTTCACATCGTACAGTTTGCCCTTGCCGTATAGTTCAGGCAAATGAGCCTGCACTGTCCCCGGATTTATAGCGGGGCCGGCTCCAACCTGCGCGTTCAAATCGAAAAAGTCGGGCAGCAAACCCTGCCGTCCTTTATCGGCCAGAGACCAACTCATTTGCAGGCCGGCAGCCGTAATTCCGTTGGCGATTTTTTGCCACGGCCCTTGCGTATCGTATTGACTCAGTAGGTGCAGAGCCGACGCGTAAACAAGTCCGCACCATTGCACCGGACGTCCAAACCAGGATGGCGCCTGCCAGTTGGTCGCGCCCAGCACGGGAATTGTCGCATAGATGCCCACGGGAGCCGATGTCGGCGGATAAAGATAAATGAACGGCACGCCCGTCCAGGCCCAATAGCGGGCCTGCTCAAGATATTCTTGCTTGCCGGAAATGATATAGCCGAGGGTATACGCCTTAACCATGTGGGCCGAGGCTAATATGTCCGGCGTATGCAGCGGCACCTCCCAGGTCTGCGCCCCGCGCGGAACAGTATCGGCGTACAAACCCGTCTGCTTATCAAGCAGCTCCAACGATTTTTCGATAAGCTCGCTATCTGCCGACAGCGCTGCGCCTTCCAGAATCCTGACGACCTCCTGGCCCGAAAGGCCGTTAGCGTGTTTTGCGAAATGAGTCCGCGAATAGTCAGTTCCGCCGGGCCTATAGAGTTTTATGCCCGCATCATCGAAGCTCCCCAGCAGGTGCAGCGCTTCGCTGTATCTTGCCTGCACATATTCGCCGAGTCTGCCGAAAACAAAAGGCGATGTTGGCAGATGCGCATGCGAGACAGCACTGGAGAAGGGCTGGCTCGGCGGGATTTTCTGCAGCGCTTGATCTCTGGCGTCACTTAGTCTGCGAGCAAGTTCGGCATCTCTGGCGTGATTAGCCAGCCAGTCGATGAACATCGCCGCATCGGCTGCGGGTGTGGGCTGGAAACTGTTGCCCCAAACCGCGTGCCTAAAAAGATAATCCTGGTTTATCTGCGAATCCAGCCAGCCGTGCGCGAGAAGAGTCACCGCCGCGTCAAAGCCACCTTCGAATTGCGGCACGTCAGGCAGACCCTTCAAAGTGACATAGTGTTTGACTGCCGGGACAATTGTTTTCCCCTTGCCGCCGATTATTAGCACAGTGACTTTTACGGGCTTGTTCGCCTGGAGCTTAAAAGGTGTGTGGGCACAAAATTCGTTTTCCAGGCGGATCTGCCCGACCGTCGGCGCTGATACCGCCATCACGTGGGCGCCAGAATTATAAATCGTGTCGGGCGAATCGAAGGTCGCCGCCGCCATCTCTGACGGCTCCCAGATCAGGCCAACATACCTGCCATCATTTGCAATTGCCATAAGGGGAAGGGTAGCTTTAATCGGGTCGGGCGCCCGGCGGATATGTTCCGGCGTCTCGATGTCGGCTTCGCTGCTGCTTGGCTCATCCTCTAAATACTCCACGCCGGCGAACAAGCCCTGATCTTTCTTTTGGCCGAATGTCCCCAGGCCAGGGAAAACCGTCAGCCAGGGCAGATAAACAATGTCCCGATCTCTGTCCACTTTGAACTCCGTTTCCACGACGAGTGTCCCTGACGACTGGCCGGCCTTAAAACGCCTTTGTATCTGCCACGTTGCCCCGGCGCTATCTTTAAGAATCGCCTTGCAGGTAAATTCATCTACGCCCTTGCTGTAAAATGTTGTATTTGCGTCAGCAAGATTAAGCCATTCGGCCACATCATCAAATAGAAGCCCGACCGGCTCTTTTTCATATCCTGCTGCCATTTCCACGCCGGCGACTTTGATGACGAAGCGGCCCCATCCGGTTCTATAATGCTGAAGCTCCAGCGTTTCTGATCTGACGCAAATGAGCTTGCCGACGGTTTTTCTTTCCGGCTTTTGCAGCACCGGCGCGACCATTTTGGGTATCGTCTCGACCTTGATATAGGCGACCGTTACTTCGCCTTCACCTCCACAGGGATCGAGACGAAAACGTGTGCCCGGGCCCAGCTTGTCACGAATCACCAGAAGGTAATCGTGCCACCGGCCATCGCTTTGCACGGTGAATCGGGCAGATTGTTCCTCACGAAAAGCACCGCCGTAGAATAGCTGCCCGCCGGCGTCGGCATTGGATTTCATTCGTATCGTTACACGTGTCAATCCATCGCCGGGCAAATCCACCGTGGGCCCTTCTATCCACGGGTCCTGAGCTATTGATTTGACGATCAAACCATCGGGCGAAGAAATCAGACCCTCCACGCTCTTATTTGCTGTCCAGCCATGTGTCCCTTGCGTAAAGTCCCACTGTAGAACAACCTTTCCATAACTGGAGACTTGGACAAGTATAATCATGATGGCAGAAGTCAGGATTTTATTTACCAGCATAATGAAAACCCCTTAAGTGGTTGCCACACACCGGCACCAGCGATTTGTCAAGCCAAAGAAAATAGCAACCACCATTAGCGCCGCAGTTCCGAGTGCGCCTATAATAATGCCTTCGATGTCACATTGTGCCCATTTCCAGGAGGCAGGCAGATCACGGGCAAAGGTTGCCCAGCTAATTACGGCTATGCTCGCGCCGATCGCGACAAGTCCCTGCCACAGGCGAAGTCGAACTTTCAGCAGGGACAGAATAAACAGACCCAGGATTCCGCCGCCGAAGATGCCGGAGATTTGCCACCAAACATCCAGCGCGCTTTTTGCCCGAATCATTAATATGGCAAAACCCGTCCCCAACAAACCCCACGCCACTGTCGCAAGACGCAGAAATGTCACGCTGGCCCGGTCACCAATTTTCGGATTAATGTAAAGCTTGTGAAAATCCAGCAGTGAAACAGTCGCCGAGCAATTTAGGGCTGAGTCTATGGTGCTCATCGCGGCTGCGACAATCGCGCCGATAACTAAGCCCTTCAGTCCAGCCGGCAACTGCGTGGCGATAAAGTAAGGAAAAACCTCGTCACCTCTGGTTATCCCCGCGCCAAGTTTGTGCCCTGCGGGCGAGTAAAAGGCAAAAAGTGCTGTTCCGATGTAAAGAAAAATCGCCGTTAGCGGAATGTAAATCAGCATCGCAATCCATATCGAGCGTTTCGCCTGCTGCTCTGTGGGAACCGAGCCGTATTTTTGAACAAAGTTTTGATCCGCCATCAGATTCCGCAGATTCTCTGTCAGGCCATAAATAATCATCACCCATATTGTTCGGGAAGACAGTGACAACCGCCAGCTGCCCAGGCTGAATTTATCGGCGTCAAGGGCCGAGCGAATCAGATAGTTCGGCCCGGCGAAAATCTGCATGGACAAAATGACGGCGCAGAAAACTATGCCCACGATCATAATCGCCGACTGCATTACATCCGTCCAGATGACTGCCTCCATTCCGCCAAGCAACGTGTAAATAATGGTGACAAGGCCGATCGCCAGGATCACGATACAGATATTCCAGGGCACAAAGGTGCTAAAAAGTAGACCAACCAGGTAGAGAATTACTGCGACGCGCCCGACCATATACAGCAAAAACGATAGCGCTGCATACACACGCCCCCAACGCCCGATCTTTTCTTCCAGAAAGCTATAAACCGAGATCAACTTCATCCTTCGATAATGAGGCACAGCATACTTGCAGACAAACCAAGCCACAGGAAAGATGCAAAGCGAAAAAATGATTGGATGCCAGTTGGTATCGAAGGCCTTGCCAGGCGTAGCGATATATGAAATGCTGCTGGTATAAGTGCTCATCACCGCCAGGCCCGCCGCCCAGGTGGGAATGGTACGACCGGCAACCATAAACTGTTCCGCCGTGCGGGACCTGCGCTCATAATACAGGCCCATCGCGACTACCACGGCGCAATAAATAAACAAAATGCCGATATCAATCGCACTGAGGCTTGCCGGCATAATCTTCGCCCCTTTCAAGTTCAGTTTTACCTTCCCGGCGTAATGCCAAGCTCTTCTAAATGCCGGCGAATTATATCACGCTCGGCGCTGCCAAATCGGTGAAACGGTTCAGCTAAGAAATCGCTGCAAATGCCCATGCAGGATAGAGCACACTTTAGGCCCTTGAGAAAACTCGACTCGTACCGGCCCACCGCATAGATGGTGCTGCTTATCTGCATGACCTTCTTATGAAGGGATTTAACCGCCGGCAGGTCACCCGAGCACGCTGCGTTGTAAAGGTCAACGTAAAGCCGTGGCACCAGATTCGCTCCGCCTGGCACGCCACCGTGCCCACCCAACAAGACTGCTTCAGCGAGCAGTTCCTCCTGACCCATCAAAAGCGTAAAATCCGGGCGGCCCTCAAGCAGCGACTGGAGCTGATGGAAATAAATCATGCTGCCGGAGCTATCTTTCACGCCCACTATGGTGCTGATCTCAGCCGCAGCCCGCAAGGTCTCATGCTCAAACACCGCTTTGGTATAGGCTGGTATGTTGTACAAGAACAACGGCAGCGGTAATTCAGGCGTCAGATGCTGAATGTACTCCAGCAGTTCCGCCTGCCCCGCAGGAAAATAATATGGCGGTGCTAACACCACAGCCTGTGCGCCGGCATCTTTTGCTTTGTGGGCAAGGTTCAGCGACTCCACAAACGATGTGTCGGTAATTCCGACCAATACCGGCACCCGGTCTGCAACCTGCGAGCAAACGCGTTCGATAAGCTCGAACTTTAGGCGGTGACTGAGGCTCGGCGTTTCGCCGGTCGTCCCCAGGATAAATAACCCGTGCACACCGCCGGATAAGATATGCTCGATCAGCCGTTCCAGGCCCGCAACGTCAAGACTATCCCGGTCAGCGAGCGGCGTGACCATCGGCGGAATAATGCCGCGCAGCGGCCGCGGCAATACGCCCAAGTTCGAGCCCATAACTTAGTGCTCCCTTCGTGCGACCAGGCTGAAGGACACAGTCAAGATAGGCCAGAGCAGCACAATACCTTGGTCCGACACCCTGAAACATCAACCTAACCACGCATTTACAGAACAGATTCATTCTATCCGGCCGGGCAGGCTATGAAAAGCCGAAATTGAAAGCCCGCTTATCGAAAGGTTGTGACATACTGTTCGTGCGACCCGTGCGACTTGTGGTCGAATGTAGTATAATCGGCTGGGATGAGCTTGACAGATAGCGTGAAGAACGAAGCGATTGAATTAGGTTTCGACCTGGTCGGCGTAACTGACGCCTCACCGATAGACAGCCGGCAGGTTGAATTAGTCAACAAGTGGTTGGCATCCGGCTTTGCAGGTCAGATGAAATATATGCACCGAAACCTCGAAACGCGCATCAATCCTGCCAGACTTCTGCAAAACGCCCAGTCGGTCATTGTCGTCGGCCTAAGCTACAAGCCGCCGAGACAGAATCAGCCAGACGCAGCCGCACCAACAGGTCGGGTCGCAAGTTACGCCCAATATGAAGACTACCACCCTTTCATAAAGACGCGCCTGCGCAAACTAACTGACTTTGTTGGTTCTCTTGCCGGTCCTGGCCATAGATTCAAGATTTGCGTTGATTCGTCTCCGGTAGCTGAGAGGGCATTGGCCGCCAGAGCCGGCCTGGGCTTTATCGGAAAAAATCACATGCTAATAAATCCTGCTCTGGGCCCGCAAATATTTCTGGGCGAAATAATCACGACTGTTAAACTCCAATTTGACCAGCCAACCTATTATCATTCTGAGCGAAAGGAGCCTTTAGCCCTGAGTGAAGTCGAAGGGGAAGAATCTCCTCCGTCAGTCGCTGTAAACTGCTCAAATTGCACCAAGTGCATCGATGCTTGTCCGACCGGTGCTTTGCGAGCCGATGGCCAACTCGACGCCAATAAGTGCATCAACTATTTGACCATCGAGCACAAAGGCACGATACCATCGGAATTGGCCGAAAAGATCGGCGACCGACTTTTTGGATGCGATGAATGTGTGCTGGCTTGTCCCTACCAGCAGAAAGGTTCCGTGTGCTGCAACAAGGAACTCAAGTTCTACCGTGACAGAGCTGCGCTGAGCTTGCAGCAGATTCTGGATATGAACGAAAGAGATTTCGAAGCGGCCTTTGCTGACTCGGTAATTAAACGCACTGGCCTTGACGGCCTAAAAAGAAACGCCCGAATCTGCCTGGCGAATATTTAGCCGTCGCCGCCCCGGCGACGACACTTGCTCAAAACTTGCGCGTGAAGTAAAATCATCATTCCGCCTGTGCTGAAGCGCGACGAACGGGCCGGGTCCTTTGGCTGGGCCGTATGATTTACTATGGCAGTTGAGGAGCACATGGATAAAGAATACATCAAGAAACTTGCCGAGGACCCAAGATTCATCCCGGGCATTCATAATTACTGTGACCGGTGGTGCGAGCGCTGTCCACTTACGTGCCGCTGTATGAACTTTGCACTGGGCGAAGAACAATTCGGCGACCCTGAGGCTCGTGACATAAATAATAAGGCCTTCTGGCAGAAACTGTCGGAAACCTTTCAAGTAACGCTCGAAATGGTGAAAGAAGCCGCAAAAGAGCAAGGTATCGACCTTGACTCTGTCGACCTTCAGCAGGCCGGCCAAGAGCACGAAGCCGCCCGCGACGCCGCGGAAGACCACGAATGCTGCCGTGCGGCAGAGGCCTACGCGCAGCCAGCACGGAACTGGTTCGAGTCAGCAAAAGACCTGTTCGAGCAAAAGGCCGATGAGCTTAACTTGCAGGCACAGGTTGAAATTGGCGATTCCAATCCGGCTGAAGAGGCAGCGAGCCTGAAAGACTCAGTAGATGTAATCCGCTGGTATCAGCACTTTATATACGTCAAACTCGTCAGAGCAATTACAGGTTGTTTGGAGGAAACCCCACAGAGCCTGAATGGATTTCCGAAAGACTCCGATGGTTCCGCCAAAATTGCCTTAATAGCAATAGACCGATCCATTGCTGCCTGGGGACAAATGCGTCAGCATTTGCCACAGCGTGAGGATAACATCCTCGATATTCTTGTGCACCTCGACCGATTGCGCAGAAAAACCGAAACCGTCTTTCCCAATGCCAAGGCATTCGTCCGACCAGGATTTGATTATGCAGAATTGTAGAACGGTTCAACAAGAGTTATCTAAATGCAGATCATTTCTATGTAGCTTGTCATACACGAGATGCGATTCACGAAATACGAGTGCCGAATACTCAAGGGGCAAGGAAAAAGTCGGTTTCGCAGGTAGGGACTTCACGGCCTTCGTAGATATCGACGTTCTGCAGCGTGTAAATGTCATCTTCTAAGATGCCGGCCCGACGTGTCCTTAAGAATTCGGCTCGGCCATCACCATACAAAACGTTCTGCCCACGACGGTTGTGATTACTACTATTGCGGGTCAATAATTCCTTGTTCAATTCCAGCAGTAGTGACTTGGAATGGTCATTGGGCAAATTCTCAAAGAGCGGATTCGCATCCGCCATCAAGACTCTTCGGCAAATCAGCTTTCCGCCGGCCTGCTGGCACCTTATCTGGAAGCTGTACGTTACGTACTGCCTGGCGGGAAAATCATAATATTGCGACAAATGGGATGTATCCAACTGTAGCGGCTTGCCGCCCGACGAGCCTGGGCACAAAAAGTCGGCCGCCTTACTATAATTCAGTTGCACCAATAGCCACAGAGCCCTGGTGTTGGAATGATTCTCTCTGCCCTGGTCGCCAACTTTCCACCACGGCTCACCGGCAGCAGCCGCAACAGCAGGCAAGCTGCCATCGTGGTCAGAGGCATAGTTAGTGATGCCGTCAAAGACGCTATACAGATTCATTATACATCGTTGTTGCCAGGCTCTATTACGGGCGTAGCCCAGCGAACTGAGCACAATACTTATGCCGATCATAAACACCGCGGCAGATGCCAAGAGCTTGCCCAGCCTCGGCCAGAACTGATTGCTCACAGATACGCCGCGGGATTGCTCGGTCGCAAGCAGCCGCTGAAGCTTAACTTCAGTTGCGTGCGCCCCGTTCAGCCGCTGGATTGTCCCTTCCACAAGGTGATCCGGACAGGGCTCGACCTTCAGACTCTCAAGCAGCGCAACAACAGATTTCAGCCTTGAATGAATTTCAGCCGCCTCTTCATTGCCGGATATTAGCGACTCGGCTTCGGCGGGCTCTTCCCCCGAGGTTAAACCAATGCAGTAATCAAACAACAGTTGTTTTTGCTCGTTGCTTAGAGACGTCATCTAGATTCTTTACTCCCAACTGATGCTTTCCACTCCTTTGCGAAGCGAGCAACAGCGGTGTGCAGTCTGCTCTTCACTGTACCGATAGGTATACTTAAGATATTGGCCATTTGTTTGTAAGAAAATTTGTTAAAATAGGCCAAGATTAGTATTTCTCGCAGATTCTCCGGCATATTCGCTATAGTCTGCGCAAC
>Ga0315274_10014854_pt1 | contig 11041 bp, 9 predicted proteins | sample YL17G02_20_MG_FD_203700 | JGI IMG/M metagenome (GOLD analysis project Ga0315274, IMG submission 203700) | Sediment microbial communities from Yellowstone Lake, YNP, Wyoming, USA - YL17G02_20 | ecosystem: Environmental > Aquatic > Freshwater > Lake > Sediment | place: USA: Wyoming | collected...
CTGGCTTATGCTTAGGCCTCCACGGGACCCAACGCTCTTAACGTTCTCCACGTTTTCAACGCTTTTGGAAGGATTGAACAACGTTCGCCAAGCCTGAAACCAGAAAAACTAAACAAACCAAAGAAACCAGATCAACCATAGAAACCAAATAAACCAAATAGACGCATTACCGCATCAACGCAATAACGCTATAGACGATGAAAATAATACTGGTTGCTGGCGCTCGCCCGAATTTCATGAAAATTGCCCCCATTATTCGTGTCATTAAATCATTTAACCAGACAAACCATAGAAACCAAACAAACCAGAGAAACCAAAATGACTAAAAGAGCTTTAATTACCGGTATTACCGGTCAGGATGGAAGTTATTTAGCAGAGCTTCTACTTTCAAAGGAGTACGAGGTTCACGGCCTCATTCGGAGGTCAAGCACTTTTAATACAGATCGGATCGATCATATATATACAGACCCTCATGACTCAAAGAGCATGCTTTTCCTTCATTATGGAGATATTACGGATTCGGGACAATTGACGAACCTTATTTATAATATTCAACCTGATGAAATCTACCATTTAGCGGCCCAGAGTCATGTAAGAGTAAGCTTCGATATGCCAGAGTTCACAGGTGATGTGACAGCCATAGGTACCACACGATTGCTAGAGGCAATTAGGAGAAGTGGGATTAAGACTAAATTTTACCAAGCGAGTAGCAGTGAGATGTTTGGAGATGCCCCGGCTCCTCAGAATGAAGAAACACCCTTCAAGCCAAGAAGTCCTTATGCAGCGGCAAAGGTTTATGCTTATTGGATGGTGAGGAATTATAGAGAGGGTTATGGGATGCTTGCGTGCAACGGGATTCTTTTCAATCACGAATCTCCCAGAAGGGGAGAGACCTTTGTGACTAAAAAAATTACAAGGGCATTAGCAAGGATCAAACTTGGTCTGCAGGATAAGCTATATTTAGGTAATTTGGAAGCAAAAAGAGATTGGGGCTACGCCCCGGACTTTGTGGAAGCAATGTGGCTAATGTTACAACAAGATAATCCTGAAGATTATGTCATTGCCACCGGAGAAACTCATTCGGTTAAGGAATTCATCGATCTTGCTTTTAACTATGCAGGCATCGAACTCGAATGGGTTGGCAAAGGCTTAGAAGAAAAAGCCATCATTACCTCTATTGATAGTAAGAACTATGGAGTAAGCAGTATGGAGACTGTGCCGTTAGACGAACGTGCTGCCTACTCTTTACTGCATACTGCTTGCTTAAGAGGAACGAGCCAACCAAAAGTTGGCGAAGTTCTGATTCAAATAGACCCCCGCTATTTCAGACCACTTGAAGTAGAATTCTTACAGGGTGATGCCTCAAAAGCAAAAAAGAAACTTGGTTGGGAACCCAAAGTCAGGTTTAAGGAGCTTGTTAAGATCATGGTCGACGCCGACATAAAAGATCTCGAAGAAATGAAGCGTTGTCAAGACGTTATAAGGAAACTCGCCAATAACAAGAATATTGGAGGATAGAGGAGAGGGGCAACAGCCCTTAAAACAGGCCTTAGAAATGCTGGAACAAATTTTAAAATGTATTCGAGAAGAAGATTATTTTTATACTCGCCATGCAAGGCACGAAATGGAGACGGAAGAGCTTGGCGAAATAAGGGATGATGAAGTGGTTGAAACTATATTGAGTGGAAAAATCATCGAGGATTACCCAGAAAACATACCGTATCCAAGTTGTCTTATCTACGGAAGAACTTCTGAGGGAAGACCTATCCATGCAGTTTGTGCCTATGCAGACGATATTGGAAAGGTTATAATAATAACGGCCTATGAGCCCAGTCCCAATCAGTGGACTGATTTTGAAAGGAGACGTCAATGAGATGCGTGATTTGTAACAGTCCCAATGTAGAAATGAGGAGAGTCGAAGAAGAAATCAGGTGGGGTAGCAATATCCTGCTCGCTCCAATGGAACTTTTGGTTTGCTTAAGCTGCGGCGAGAGATATTATGATAAGAAAGCTATGAAAAAAATCGAGGAGATGCGAGATAGATTGCAAAAACATGATTTGGACATCGAAGAAATTGGCAAGGTCTTCAAAGAACATGCGGCATAGAAAAACCATTCCATTATCTATTTGGCCTGAATTTGTAGAATTGCGTCATTATGTCCAGGTCTTTTTCACACAAATAACAGCGACTTCTTAAGCCCTCTTAACGATTTCAAGAGGTCGATGAATTCGATGAAAAAAATCAAACAAACCAAAAAGCCAAACAGATATGGACGAAAGAGACCAGATAGACCAGAGAAACGAGCTAACGAAATAGTGGAAACCATTCGATTTATAAATCTTCCTAAAAAAAGAAGACTCGAAAGCGTTAAGCGGCATAGAGAGTGGCAGAAGTTACTGAATAAAGATCGTTTCTTTGACGAGGTCTTTGGAAAATAGTTGAGTGGAGCCGTCTTTCAAACCTCTAATCTCTAACGTTATGGATAAATCTTCCAAAACCTATGTCGCTGGTCATACTGGCTTGGTTGGCTCCGCTATCCTGCGAAGGCTCCAATCTCAGGGCTACAGCAACTTTATCCTGCGAACTCATCAAGAACTGGACCTTGAAATCCAGAAGGATGTAGAGGACTTTTTCCGGCGTGAGAGACCGGAATACGTTTTTCTGGCGGCAGCTAAGGTGGGAGGGATTTACGCTAACAGCACCTACCCGGCTGACTTCATCTATAATAACCTCATCATTGAAGCCAACGTCATCCATGCCGCCTACAAGTACGGAGTCAAAAAACTCCTGTTTCTCGGCAGTTCCTGCATTTATCCCAGACTTGCCCCCCAGCCCATGAAGGAGGAATATCTCCTTACGGGTGAACTTGAACCTACAAATGAGCCTTATGCCGTGGCCAAGATAGCCGGCATCAAGCTCTGCCAGTCCTACAACCGGCAATACGGAACGAACTTCATATCCGTTATGCCCACAAATCTTTACGGTCCGAACGATAATTATGATCCAATGACCTCTCATGTTCTTCCGGCATTGATTAGGCGCTTCCATGAGGCAAAGATAGAAGGACGTCCGTTTGTAGAGGCGTGGGGCACCGGAAGTCCTAGGCGAGAGTTTATGTACAGCGAGGATATGGCGGACGCGTGCGTCTTTATAATGAACCTGGAAGAAAAGAAGTTTGCCTCGAACCTCAATCCTCAGACCCCCAACGGTTCTTTGTGCGCATCTAGCCTCAATCCTCAAACCTCCATCATCAACATCGGGACTGGAGAAGATATTACAATTAAGGAGCTTACTGCCTTGATTGCAGACGTGACTGAGTACAAGGGAGAGATACAATGGGATACTACGAAGCCCGATGGGACCCCGCGAAAGCTGCTTGATGTTTCATGCTTGCACAGCCTGGGTTGGAAACATAAAACCACCTTGGAGAAGGGATTGAAGCTAACCTACAATGATTTCCTGAGGCAGTTTGGCGCCAAGTGAGTTTTTTTCTTAGGGTTTATGAACCTCAACCTTAACTTGACCTCTGGTTTTCTGGGCCTCTGTCCCCAGTCCTCTAACCCCAAACCAGACAAACCAGAGAAAAGCATTACCTAATTACCGATGCCTGGCACCAAGAGCGGCACCAAGAGCCTATACTGAACGTACGGTTTGATGAGGGGGAGCTGGAAATAGAGCCTATGCTACTACGCCAGCTCTCTACTCTACCCGGACCCTCTTCAAAAACAATATAGGATATCCCTCCGAAGGATGCTGGGGGTGTTTAAAAAAGGTGAATACTGAAAAAAGAGAATACCTTGTCCTCCCTTTCTGCCTGATGGTTCTCCTCTATTTTATTACGATCTTTTTTGGAGGAGCCCATATCTGGACTCAGTCCATCCTCATCTTAGCTGTTTTAGCGCTCATATTGGCAGAGCTTTGGGTCTGGCTTTTAAAGAAGGCCAAATCCTCCACGCGTCAGATCCTTGTCATATTTGATTCCATTTCCCTAATAGGGATTCTTTTTTTGATCTGGGTGGCCTTCCAGATGATCCCCCTCCCGCAAAAATATCTTCAGACCTTGTCCCCCCATACGAATGCCATCTGGGAATCCACCGTTATCCTTGGAACTGAGCCACCATTTCCTATATCCCTTTACCCTTACATCACGCTAAATAGTCTCTTATTCGCTTTAACCATCCTGCTTTTTTACCTCTTAGCCCTTTATGGAATTAAAGGACGCAAACAGATTCATGAGATCATTTTGGGTCTCCTTGTTCTTGGGACTTTAATAAGCCTTTATGCCTTATTCCAGTTGGCTACTGGCCAGGAATATATCTTATGGTGGAAAAATACCTCCAATCCGAAGGTGGCCAATGGAACTTTCATTGACCGGAATCATTTAGCGGGATTTCTTTCGATGTTGATTTGTCTCGGGATCGGCTACATCTGGGCACTGGGGAAGGAGGAAGGGCATCGTTTCAGGGGAAAGAGATCTTTGTATATAAGGATTGAGGAATGGGCGAAGTCCATCGGGGTGAGGAGGATCATTCTGCTTCTCTCTGTTGCCCTGATGATGGCCGCTCTTCTTGCCACTGCCTCAAGAGGAGGGGCCTTATCCTTGCTGGCTGGCCTGATCTTCATGGTCGGTTTGATCTTAGCCCGCTTCATCAAATATCGAAATGCTTATATTCTGATACTGATGCTTTCGGTAGTCTGTATGTATGTCAGCTATGTGGCCATTGAACGGGTCATGGAACGGTTTCAGCATTTTAAACCTGCTTTTCTGGAACGGATGGCCATCGCGCAGCAAACCTATGAGATGGGAAAGGATTTTCCCCACACCGGCACAGGACTGGGAACCTTTGAGTTTATCTTCCCGATGTATCAGAAATCCAATGTTGATACCTTATTGGATTATGCCCACAATGATTGGGTGCAACTCTTTGCTGAGACCGGGTGGGTGGGGATTTTAATGATTGGCGGAGGTTTCATCTGGTTGATGGGTTCTTCGATTGCCATATGGCGAAGACGCCGTGATCCTTTCAGTGTGGGGATTGGTTTGGGGGGTATGGGAGCAGTGGTCTGCATTGCCATCCATTCCTTGAGCGAATTTAATCTCCACTTGCCAGCCAACGATCTTCTTTTGGCCCTGATTTTGGCACTCCTTTATATCGCCCTCCATTCTGAAATTCATCGAGGTGAGGAACATTTTTCTTATAAAAAAAAGTTATTGAAGTTCCCCTTTTGGATAGGGATCCCCACTGCCATCATTGCAACCCTGGGGGCCGGGATCATGGCCAAACAAGTCATTAAAGTCTGGAGGGCTGATTCTTTGGCTCGAACGGTCTGGAATTCCACCGCTCCATTTGTCTCTCCCACAGATCAGGCTCTAAAAAAGGCCTGGTCCCTTGCTCCGGGAAACGCTACCTATTGGGCCTGGATGGCCCAACGCATTTCTGGACGCGCAGGAGATTCATCGGAGCTCCAAAAGAATGAACAAAATGTGCCTAAGGATTTAGATATCTATCTGCTGGGTAAAGGGATCCAAAGGAATCCCACGGCCTGGACTATTTGGCGGGATTTAGGTTGGGCCGCTTTTTTTAAACTGAATAAGGATCCTCATTATTATTTTTCTATCGCCGAAAAGGCCTTTGACCAGGCCCGCAGACTTCGTCCTTATGCTCCTCAAGAACATCTGGAGTTTGGAATTGTTGAGATCGTTGCTTATGCCCAGAACATGAAGGGGAAAGATGAAAATTCTTGGAAGGAACCATTCCAAAAGGCATTGAGCCTTAATCCTTACTGGCTCCTAAAAGTGATGGACCAGCTCATCTTTTATCTTGGTCATGAGGGAGCAAAGGAGATCAGGGGGTTACTTTCAGAAGATTCCCGTGGTTATCTTCTGGCCGCGGATTATCTTTTAAAACAAAGTTTCTTGGAGAATGGGATGGAGATTCTTAAAGAAGGGGAAGTAAAGCGCGAACTGGATCTAAAAAAACTATGGGCTACATTCAAAGAAGGGCCTTCTACGGAGAAGAAAAATAAGATCCTCGATCAGATTCTCTCATTAGATCCTCAACATCCAGGATCCCTGTTGGTTAGGGGAAAGATCGTGGAGGCCCTGAAGTGCCAGGAACAGAGAGGGGGGCCCCTTAAGGACTTGGGCAGTCTTAGGGAGATTGCCAGGGCCCTTCGTACCATCGATAAGCAGAAGAAAGGGTTGCCGATGGAAATCGCTTATTTCCTTGGAAGGGTTGCAGAGGAAGAAGGAAACTTTGGGGAGGCAAGAACGCAATTTCAGAAGGCCTTGAATTTCAATCCCCAATATTTTCCTGCATGGATTCACCTTCAGGAAATATTAGCCAAGAAGGCCAGGACGGTTGGAGACCAAATTGAGTTGGAAAGCCTTGGCCGTAAAATTAAATTGTTTGAAATGGATAGAGTGGTGGCAGATGCCTGGAGATGGGGTGGAATTTTTGACGGGTCTGTTTTTTGGGTGGCCCCTTTTCGTACCGCTCAGGCACAAAAAAGGATAGAGATCAAATTTTCTGGTAACCTCCAGGGTGCTTGCAAACTTATTCTGAATGGGCGTTTTGTAACAGCCTGGACTGGATCTTTTTGGCACGAAATAAAACTCTTCTCCATTCCAGCAGGAGAACATGTATTCAGGTTGGCCCAATACCAAAATATTCCCACTGACGAGAGAAAAAAGCCGCCCTTTACTCTGGAGATTCAGTTTTTAAATTATAGTGAACGTCATAGATAAATAAGTTCTCATCGCGTGATGTCATTTGAGATGAATTGATTCATCAGGGGAAATTTAGCTGTGAACTGGTATGCAATATATACACGATCAAGGCATGAAGAGAAGGTCTATGACCGTATCAGTGAGAAAAAAATTGAAGTATTCCTTCCTCTGATTGAACGGTGGAGTCATCGAAGAGATCGTAGGAAACGCATACATGTCCCTCTCTTTCCAGGCTATCTTTTTGTGCGGACTCAGATGGATCAATATGCTTATTACGAGATTTTGAAGACAAAAAGCGTCGTCCGGATTCTATGCAGCGGCGGGATTCCCGCTCCTATTCCTGATGAGGAGATCCATGGCATTCAAATCTTGATGAAGAATAGCATTGCGATCACCCCTTGTCAGTATTTGAAGGAAGGAGAGAGAGTTCGGGTGGTCAATGGTCCTCTCGTTGGTATAGAGGGAATTCTAATCAAAATAAAACCAAATAAAAATCGTTTGGTTCTATCGATTGACCTTATAAAAGAATCGGTCTCGGTAGAATTGGACGAATTAGACGTCGAACCTATTCACTTGTGAGAGGGAATACATCTGACCCAACTTGAGAGATTCTCCCTTCCTGTCATTCTGAGGAGCCGACAGGCGACGAAGAATCTCAAAGAATCAATTCACCCATTAGATTCTTCGCTGTCGCTCAGAATGACAAGAATGAACCCATTTGACGCCTTGATGGATAATAAAATCGCTCAATTTAGGTTTGAGTAAAAGCTGAACAAGAAGATGGGGAACTGCACAGCCCAAGCGATTTTGAACAAAATGTCTAATTGGTAACCTTGTGGTAACTATTTGATGGTGTTTTGTATCTTGGCCAACCGTCGGGGCGATTTTATGAAGGTGGAGGATCTCATCAAAAAACTTAAGCAGGAGATCGAAGAAAATGGTTTTGCTTTTATATCCCCATGGATCTATGAATTATCTGGGTATTTAATGTTCTCTCGGGGAGAATTTCAAGAGTCTATCGGGATTGTGAAACACCACCATTTTTTGTCTTGACAATGGGGAGGAATTTGATATAATAAACCACGTTTCAAATTCTCTGAAATAAAAAAATTTTTATAAAAATCAGAAGAAGAGTTGTGTTGAACATAGAGAGATTTCCTTTGCAACTATTTTTGTTTTTTAAGTCTACCTGTAGAAAGGTGGAATTGATCATAAAATTTAAAGATTTAGCTCGATTGCGGAAATCCATGTAATTGAGAGGGCGGAGCTTTTTTAAAAAATTCTATTAATCTCGCCTCCTCTTCATCCCCCTTTCAAATATTCAAAAGAGTAAGGCTTTGTCACTCTTATTTGGTTCATAATGATGTGTTTTATAAGTTCCTCGTTAGACTCTGCACTATTAGATTGAATATTACTCATGATTGATTTACACAGCCATGTCCTTCCGGGCTTGGATGATGGGGCCCAAAATATGGACGATGCCCTTGAAATGTGCAGAATAGCCCAGACCGATGGCATTCATACCCTCGTGGCAAGTCCCCATTGTCGAAACGGGGTCTACCATAACGACCAGACAAAAATTCTTGCCGCTCTGGAAACGTTAAAGAAGACATTATCCAGGGAAGGGATCTCTTTAAAACTTCTGCCCGGAGTGGACATCCTTATTCATCCGGAACTCATTGCCTTCTTAGATCAGAACCCACGACTCCTTCTTGGGGGGCGCTATGTGCTTCTGGAACTTCCCAATCTGTCCATTCCTCCCCACACTCAGGATTTTCTCTTTAAGATGCAGTTAAAAGGTTATTTCCCTATCATCACTCACCCCGAACGCAACAGCATGATCCAAAACAACCCGGAAATTCTCGAGGAATTGGTTCGTGTGGGAGCTCTAGCCCAGGTAACTGCTATGAGCCTGACCGGTGAATTCGGGAGACAAGCACAAGAGAGTGCAAATCTAATAATAAAGTCTGGTCTGGTCCACTCCATCGCTACTGATGCACATTCTCCTAACCGCCGTCCTCCGATTTTATCTAAAGGCAGAAAGATTTTGGAAGAGATGTTCGGTCCGGAGCATGCTTTGATGATGGTCGAGGAAATCCCCGGAAAAATTCTGCGAGGTGAACCCGTGGAAGGAATACCAATGATGGAATTTTCTCCTTCACGATCATCTTTTTTCCGTCGCCTCTTCATGAGGTGATACGGTGGAATCCCACGGGCAGAGCCCGTGGTTCCAAATCAACGCCCATGTGGTGCGACATCCCTGCCTGCGTCAGGCAGGCCGGCCAAAAGATGGTGCATTTATCCACGGCCAAAGGTCGTGGCTTTCTGCTGCCGGGGTAAATTAATTGCTTTGTCATTCCCGCACAAACGGGAATCCAGAAGATTATTTGATTGTCAGTTTCAAAAAAGTTGCAAAAATACCTGTGTTTCCCCTAATCAAGGGTTATTTTCATCGTTCGTCCGCAGTAAGTCGTTTAGGCCAATCGTTTATGGTTAATTAGCTTAAAAAATAGATCTTTAAAAGGAGAAACCTATGAAAACAAGAAAGTGTATCAAGGTTGCTTTAATGGTCTTAATCGTTGTGATGAGTGGATTGATCCTAAATTCCAGTCAGGCCTTTGCACAGACCCAGGGTGATGTGGCAGTTAAACTCGCAACCCTCCTCGGCCTGGATAGTTCTTCTCCTGAAAATGCCATCACTGCCCTGACTGCAGCAGGGATCGTTTTTACGTGGAATGCGAATACCTCAGCTACCGAGGGATTTGTTGGAGCCCTCTATTTGGCGGTCAAAGAGGCTATTGAAGCCGGAAAGATCACCCCTCCTTCTTCGCTTCCGAATGCCTCGGCCTTGGTCGCCTCAGCCGCAACTGCAACAGGGTTATCGAGTAATATCGTGGTTAAGGCGATCGTGGCTGTCGGTGGGAATCAGGGTCAGGCCTCTGCAGGGGCATCATATGGTGTAGCATTTGCAGCCGCCCCCGCTGGTGGTTTTGGTGGTTACGGTCCAGCCTCTTATGGCGTTGGGGGTGGTGGAGGTAAGGTTGGAACCCAAAGTCGTTAATGGATCCGTCAGCCCTGAGCGACGTTTCGCACGCCTCCCTGAAGGGCAGGGATTATCCCCGCCGAATGGGTGAAAGATGACCGGATTACACCTTATTAATTTAATAAGGAGCCCTCATATGAAAACAGTAACGAATACCCTGCTAATATTGGTTTTCCTATCTTTCTTAATGCCGACCCCCCTCGGGGCTCAGATTACCGGGCCCGGGACAGGAAACATCAAGGCCGGCCCTGTAGAAATCCATCCCTTTGTCGAACTTACAGAAACTCACAGCGACAACGTCTACAAAAATTACGGGGGATTCAGGAAGGAATCTGACTTCATCACCACTCTGTCTCCAGGAATCCGGCTTATCCTTCCTTTAAAAACCCATTCCTTCCAGCTCGATTACCGGGCCGATGCGAATTGGTATGCCAAAAACTCTGAAACAAATTACACCAATCAAATTGGCGGAGGTTTGATCAAACTGGAATTTCCGGGTGGATTGAACTTCAATTTCTCTGATTATTTTACCCATGCTGTGATTCCCCGTAAAGCAAAGGAGACCCCGGGGATTTCCGGGGCAGCAGACCCGTATCGCGAACTCCCTTACAATGGCAACGACTTCAATGCCATGGGAAAGTATCGTTTTTTAGACCGCTGGGCTGTTGAGGCTCGCTACAACAATTATGATTATAGATATACACATGACTACGACAAAGACTGGAACTTTAACCGAAATGTTCTCGGCGGCTCCCTCTACTACCGTTTAACTCCAAAGATGGATGCCCTGCTGGATTACAATTTTTCTACAGTAAATTATAAAACCGCTACCACCTATGACAATACCAATCACTCAGCTTACCTGGGCGTTGCTTTTGATCCCACGGCCAAACTGAATGGCTACCTGAAATTGGGTTGGTCCATGAAGAATTATAAACAGGATCTGGCGAACAGGAATAATTCTTTCTCCACGCCTTCCACTCTCATTGATCTTAACTATAACTTGTCCACCTATCACATTTTTACTTTGAAAGGAAACAGGATCATTGCTGAAGATGTCGACACCAACGCTCCAATGACTGCTACAGATTTTTCCCTTGGTTACCGCCATATCTTGAAATGGCATGAAAAATTAAGCCTGAATGCCAATATCGGGTATGGCACTGAAAAGTTTAAAGGGCAAACTACAGATGCAGATGGCACTATCAAAAGACGCGATGATAAGAAGTGGTATGGTGGGGTAGGTACTACTTACGCTCCAAAGACT